>VFSW01001344.1_pt1 | contig 37479 bp, 26 predicted proteins | sample 5358111 | NCBI WGS metagenome assembly VFSW01 (sample SAMN11554181, study PRJNA540505) | mine drainage metagenome | isolation source: sediment from site ElyBrook_90M | place: USA: Ely Copper Mine, Vershire, VT | collected 2017 | reverse complement strand
GCGCGAAAGGAGTAAAATAAATCCCTCCTGCAAGCTGTACAGAGCCCGATGGCATGGATGTTCTGTTCCACCAGGCCGATCCTCATCAGCTCTTTCGCATTCGCTTTCACCAAATCCAGGCCCCAGCGGTCCTTGCCGCGGAACATCGCGATCTCTTCCCACGAGGGAAACGCTTCCCGCACCGGCCCCATGACCGGCTCGTCCACTTCGTAGCACTCCGGCCCGATGGCCGGGCCGATCGTTGCGAGCAGCCGTTCGGGCCGGGATCCGAACTCCGCCCCCATCCGCACCACGGTCTGGTAAACGATTTTCTTGACCGTGCTCCGCCAGCCTGCATGGATCGCAGCAACTGCCGGAACTCCGGGATCGAAGAGCAGTATCGGCACGCAGTCGGCGGTCTCGACGCCGATCGCAATCCCGGGAGCATCAGTGACCAGGGCATCGGCAAGCGCGGTCCCCGGATCGATCGTGCCCTGTATCAATCCCTGAGCGTCGATCCGGACGATGTTCTCCCCGTGGACCTGGTTTACCGTAATAAGTTTGTCCGGAGTAATGCCGAAGGCGTTTGCTACGGCGTCCCAGTCGCCGGGCGTCTTGATGCCGCCCGTTCGCGCGCCCAGATCGTTCTTCCGAGTGGTAAATGCATGACGAACCCCGCCTGCCTGTTCAAAAGCAGGGGCACGCAGATAACCGATGTCCTTGAGCGATATTTCCTCGTACGACTGTTTCCTGTCTCTGTTCATTCCCGTGAATCCGCAACAGACCGGGCCTCCTCCGGCCTGCACACGCCGCAGGTCATACACGAACCGACCTTGCAGGGCGGCGTGAACTCGCCTTCGAGGGCGCGCTTGAATTCATTTCTAAGATATTCTTTTCTCACACCGATGTCAATAAAATCCCAGGGCAGGACCTCGTCAAACCCGCGTTTACGATAGACGAAGAAGTCCGTGTCGATCTGCGTTTCTTTCGATGCCTTCTTCCAGTCTCCGTTATGGCGAAGAGCTGACCTGAGCAGCTCTCCGACCCGCCGGTCGCCGCGCGAGAGCAGGGCCTGGATATGCTCCCACTTCGGAAGGTCGTGGATAAGGTTCATATTTCCTATCTTCCTGACCGCCTTTTCAAGAAAGCGCTGCTTCCTGTTCAGGCTCTCGATCGCTTCCATCGGTTCCCACTGAAAGGGAGTGAACGGCTTGGGAACGAATGAATTCACGGAAAGCGTGATGCGGCCGATCTTGCCCTGCGGCCGGGCATGTTTAAGCTGCACCTCGTGGACTTTTTTCGCAAGCGCGATGATGGCGTCCATGTCTTCCTGCGTCTCCGTGGGCAGGCCGATAATGAAGTACAGCTTGGCATTGGGGATGTTGCTGCCGAACACCAGGTCCGCGGCGCGGAGAATGTCTTCTTCCGTGATGCCTTTATTAATGACCTTCCGGAGCCGCTCCGAGCCCGCCTCGGGCGCGATTGCAATGGTCTTGTATCCGCTCTTTGCCAGCCGTTCGATCAGCGGTCCGCTCACCGAGTCCGCGCGCAGCGACGAGACGGAAACGCCGCCCTCGATAGCCGCGCAGAGCTCGCCGATATCGGGATAGTCCGAGATCGCCGCGCCCACAAGACCGATCTTGCCGCAGAGCTCGTCCGCCTTTTCGGCTTGCTTCCCCGCCGCGTCAATGCTCAGATTGCGCGGAGGCAGGTAGAGGTACCCGGCCATGCAGAACCGGCAATGCCTGCCGCAGCCCCGGGTGATCTCCGAGAGGTACCGGTCACTGAACTCGGTATGGGGAGTCAGGATCACGGTTGCGGCCGGCGATTTGTTGAAATCCTTGACCGTACGTTTGACGATCTTCTCGGGGGCCGCTTGATCGAGTCTCCTGCGCTCCCTGATCGTTCCGTCTTCCATATAAAGGACGTCATAGAACTCCGGCACGTACACGCCGGGAATCCGGCAGAGGGCCCGCAGCAATTCGCTCCTGCCTTTTGCGCGGTTTGCCTTGTAGCTGTCGATAAATTCGCCCGCAACTTCCTCGCCTTCGCCGACGATGATGCAGTCAAAAAAGTCCGCGAGCGGTTCCGGGTTGAAGAACGAGCAAATACCGCCCAGGATCACCAGCGGGTCGCCGCTGCCGCGCTCGTGCTTCAGCAGGGGAATGCCGGCAAGGCGCAGCATTTCCAGAACGTTCAGATAGTCCTGCTCAAACGATACCGAGAAGGCAAGGATATCAAACTCCTTTGCCGACCGCTTGCTCTCGAGGCAAAAAAGCTTCGTTCCGGTTGTTGCATATTCTTCGCGGTCCTGTTCATCGGGCAGGAACGTTCGTTCGCAAAGCGTATCCCTGCGGTTGTTCAGGATGGAATAGATCTGGTGCACGCCGAGGTTCGACATGCCGACGTGGTAGGTGTTCGGGTACGCGAGGGCGACGGCAATCTCCGCGCCTCCGGGTTTATAAATCGTCCCGCGCTCGGCCGCAAGCAGCATATCAACCTTGTCCGTCAGTTTTGTGGCCATGGTCGGATTATACTATGCTTCCCTGCTCTTCGCAAAATAATTCATCCTAAAAACGGCAGTTGGACGCAGATGAACGCAGATATTCGCTGATAAAACAAAATATCCAGGCGGGAAGAGGGAGGTGGCAGGAGGTGTCCGCCCTACGCGGGCTCATCGAGAATCGATCTCACTTTTCGCAGGAGATCGTTCATGGGGACCGGCTTCAGGAGAAAATGCAGGCCCTTGTCAAGCAGGCCCTTTTGGTGGATGATATCGGCGGTGTAGCCGCTCACGAAGAGCGCCTTGACAGCAGGATTAAAAATCCGGATTTTGTCGTAGACTTCCTTCCCGTTTTTCTTCGGCATGATGACGTCCAACAAGAGCAGCCGGACCTTGTCCCGGTTTGCCATGAACTTGTTGACCGCGTCCTCGCCGTCCTCCGCCTGAATCACGGTGTAGCCGAACTGTTCGAGTATGTCGCTCGTTAGGGTCCTTACCGCCTCATCGTCTTCCGCAACGAGCAGCGTCTCCGCGCCCCCCGCGATCGGGGAAAGCTCCACCCGGCGCGCCGCCTCCGTCGTCGCCGGTACGACGGGCAGATAGATCTTGAAGGTCGTTCCTCTGCCCTCCTCGCTGTATACATGGACGGAGCCTTCGTGCTGCTTGATGATGCCGTACACCATGGCTAGTCCGAGCCCCGTGCCCTTTCCCACCTCTTTGGTCGTGAAAAACGGCTCGAAGATCCGCTCCCTCGTCTTTTCATCCATGCCCATGCCCGAGTCCGTCACGGCAATGAGCGCGTACAAACCGGGTTTCCGAACGTCGTGTGTGCGCGCCGCTTCTTCGTCCATCTCGGTAAGCTCCGTTTCGATGTACAGTTTTCCGCCGTCAGGCATCGCGTCGCGAGCGTTGGCTGCAAGATTCATCAGCACCTGCTCGATCTGGCCGGGGTCCGCAAGTACGAATAGTTGCTTGTCCGCCAGCATGGTCTTCATTTCCACGTCCTCACCGATAAGGCGCGCGAGAAGCTGCTCCACTTTTCTGATGATTTCATTCACGTCGATCGACCGGGGGTTCAAAAGCTGTTTTCTGCTGTACGCCAAAAGATCCTGGGTCAGACTGGCTGCCCGGTTTGCCGAGGCAAGGATCTGCTCTACATTGTGCTTCAGGGGGTCATCGCTCTGCATCTTCAGCTGCAGCAGACTCCCGTATCCGATTATAGCCGTAAGAATATTGTTGAAATCATGGGCGATCCCGCCCGCCAGGGTGCCGATGCTTTCCATCTTTTGCGACTGGCGAAGCTGCTCTTCCAGCTTCTTCCGTGCTGAGATATCGATGGCGACGCCTACGATATATTTTTTTTCCTGCAGGACCATCCGGAAGCCCGTCATCAGAAATGGCATGTGCGTGCCGCTCTTCGTAACAATCCGCGCTTCCGCGGAGGCCCTGCCCTTGTCGAGGACCTCCTGCATTTTGTTCGCAATCAGCGCCCGGTCTTCCCGGAAGAGCTCAAGCACGTTTATGCGCGACAGCTCTTCGACGGAGTAGCCGGTAACCGCCTTTTCATTGTTGTTCCAGCGGATCAGCCTGCCTTCCTGGTCGCAGATGTAGAACATTCCGGGCAGGCTGTCGATGATCGTATCGGAGAATTTTTTTTCCTGTTTCAGCGCATTCTCCGCTTTCCGATGCTCCGTAATGTCTATGCCCGTAGGGATGACGTATTCGATGGCCCCACCGGCATCGAGCAGGGCCGTGTTGGACCAGGAGATCAGCTTCCGGGTCCCGTCCTTCGCGACCCAGTAGTTTTCGTACTTGTTCGGAAACATGCCGGCGGTCAGATTGCTGAAAACCTTTTTGACGCCCTCGACCTCTTCGGGCGGGATGAGGAAGTCCCAGACGTGCCGGTCCCGCACCTCTTCAAAGGAGTAGCCACAGACCGTTTCACAGGTCCGGTTGAAACGGATAATTTTCCCCGTACGATCGAGCACGAGGACCATTGCCCCCACGGTGTTGAGCACCGCGGCAGTAAAATCGCGCTCTTTCTTGAGCGCGTCTTCCGACTTTTTCCGTTCCGTGACGTCGCGGGTGATTCCGAGGAGGGCGATGATCTCGTCCTTATCGTTGCGGAGAGGAACTGCGTGTGTTTCGAGCCACAGCCGCCTTCCCTTGACGCCCGTCATCTCAAAGGTGAGCGTTCCCGGTTTTCCCTGAAAGACGTCGTCAGTCATCTTCACGAAGGCCCGCCGGTATTCCGGGGAGATCAGGGACCGCATCAAGGTGCCTTTGACCTGATCGAGGGAAGCGACCTGGATCATGTCCAGCCCGGCGCGGTTCATCATGATCAGGCCGCCGTCGGCATTCAACAGTTTCACGCATTCCGGCTCCGTATCGATGATCGTCTGCAGAAATTTCCTGCTTTCGCTCAGCTCGATATCGAGAGGACTGCGTTCCACGCTCTGCTCTGGCTTTTTTTGCATAGTTGGAGAAAAATCCGTTTAGCGCTGCCGTTCACCACTCCGGAGTGCGCGCTCGACGCCACGGCAATCCATCGCCTGCCTGGCGCATCTTCAAGTATACCAAATGTCCGGGCACGGTGTCGCGCCAAGGATGTGAGAAGCGCGAGCCCAAAGCGGATTCGGGGGATACCCCTTGTTCATGAATGTTTTTTTTCAAGCCGCTTCGATGAATACTGCGCATGAGGAAGTCAAGCGAGGTCTGATTTCGACGTTACGGCATCCTGAGCTGCGCAGGTGGATAGACTGAAGGTCAAAGGTTTTTAGGAGCAAATCATTCGTGATCGCACTAAGCTTCGGGCAAAGTCTTGAATGGCTTGATCCGGGCATTGCATGATGATTGGCATATGTCAGCCTTCAGTCTCCAGCCTAAGCACCTGAGCAGTTATATCCATTACTCCGCCCGCACCAGGTCCTCGAACCTGATGTCCACGCCGAACACGCCGATGATGTCGCCTGCCTCGGAGCTGATCGGCGCCGATACGGTGATGCAGAGCGCGCCGGTGATCTTCGAGGTGTAGAAATCCGACACGAAGCTCTTGCCATCCTTCATGGGGCTGATGAACCAGGGACGGTCGGAGAAGTTGTCGCCGAGACCCGAATGTTCGAACTGGGCCTTGTACTGGATTTGGGTGATGTTTCTCGTGGTTTTTTTGCCCTCGCCGTTCACGACATAGGCGAACTGGATGAAGGAATTCTCGTCCAGGAGCCTCTGCATGATCCCTTCCTGCGACTGGTGGTCCATGGTGCGCATTTCCTTCCGCTCCACGATCCCCTCGACGAGATGGAGCGAGATCGCCTGCGCCTTTTTCTTCAGCTTGTCGAGGTCGGAGACGAAATACTCGGGCAGGTACTTCTTGGCCCTTTCGAGCAATTCATCATGGGAAATGCTGGTGGTCCGGCCCTGTTCGTACTGCTCCAGCACCCACTTATGCATCTTGGCGAGCCCCGGGTGCCGCTTATCGATCTTCTTGTCCGTGTCGAGGTGCAGGTGACTGTTCACCCAGTGGGCGATGCCGGCGATGCCTGACTTGTCCGTGATGATAACGCCCATGGGCCGCTTCAGGATCTTCGACGTATCGAAAATGTTGTAGATCTCTTCGTTCTTCATCATCCCGTCGGCGTGAATGCCCGCGCTCGTGGAGTTGAATTCCGCTCCCACGAAGGGATAATTGGACGGGATGGGGAATCCCATCTCCGTTCGGAAATATTCCGCCATTTCGGTGATCGCCGTGGTATCGATGCCGGCGTCGTTGCCCGTCAAGCTGATGTAGTCGATCAGCATGGCTTCGATGGGAGTGTTGCCCGTGCGCTCGCCGAAGCCTAAGAGCGCGCCGTTCACGGACGAACAGCCGTACATCCATGCCGCAACGCCGTTGATCAGCCCCTTGTGGAAGTCGTTATGGCCGTGCCACTCCAGCTGCTCCGACGGAACGCCGCCGTCGTGGATCAGGGCGTAAAAAATTTCGGGCACGCCGCGCGGAAGCGCCGTTCCCGGGAACGGGAAGCCGTAGCCCATGGTATCGCAGGCCCGGATCTTGATGGGGATGTTGGACGACTCCGAAAGCTTCATAAGCTCCTGCGCAAAGGGAATGACGAACCCGTAGAAATCGGCCCGCGTGATGTCCTCAAGATGGCAACGCGGGATAATGCCCTGGTCGAGCGCCGTTTTCACGATATCGAGGTACGCTTTGAGCGCGTCCTTGCGCGACATGTTGAGCTTCAGGAAAATGTGATAGTCCGAGCAGGAGGTAAGGATGCCGGTCTCCTTGAGCCCGATCTCTTTGACGAGCTTGAAATCGTTCTTGTTCGCCCGGATCCAGCCCGTGATCTCGGGAAAGCGATATTCGCGCTCCATGCACAGCCGCACAGCTTCGCGGTCTTTTTCCGAATAGAGAAAAAATTCCGTCTGGCGGATCACGCCGTTCGGCCCGCTCATCCGGTGCATGAAATCGAAGATGTCCGCGATCTGCTTCGGCGTGTACGGCGGCCGGGACTGCTGGCCGTCGCGGAACGTCGTGTCGGTGATCCAGATGTCCTTGGGGATGTTGGTCTGGATCATCCGGTCCTCAAGCACGATCCGGGGAACGCTTGAATAGGGGAACATGTCCCGGTAGAGTTCCGGCTCTTTGACGTCCTTAAGTTCGGAAGGGATTTTGACACTCTGTTTTTTAATAGTCATGAGATACTCCTGGTGATTGCGGATTAAGGTCATTTTTTGCCGCCCGGATACGTTTTTCGTGGAAGGCGTTCAGATGTGTGATTGTATCCAGCAATCCGAAATCCGCATCCCGAAATTTTTTCTCAGGTTCCTCGGATTCCTTTGATCGCCGCCGCATAGTTCTTATTGCCGAAGACCGCAGAACCTGCAACAAGGATATCGGCGCCTGCCTTGATGATGGCGGCCGCGTTTTCCGGTTTCACGCCTCCGTCGACTTCGATCTCTATCGCGCGGCCGAGTTCGTCGATCCGCTTCCGGAGCCCGGCCAGCTTGTCCAGCGCCGAAGGAATGAAGGCCTGGCCCCCGAAACCGGGGTTCACGGACATGATCAGCACCATATCGACATCCTGCAAGAGATAGTCCAGACAGGAAAGCGAGGTCGCCGGGTTGAGCGCGACCGCAGCCTTCACGCCTTTGTGCTCTTTGATGGACTGGACGAGCCTGTTCAGGTGATAGGCCGTTTCAGCGTGCACCGTGATATAATCCGCTCCTGCCCTGGCAAAGTCGGCTATATACAGTTCCGGATTGGTTATCATCAGGTGCACATCGAGCGGCAGCTTCGTGGACCGGCGGGCGGCTTCCACGATCAACGGGCCGATGGTGATGTTCGGCACAAAATGGCCGTCCATCACATCGACGTGAATGAGATCGGCGCCCGCGTCTTCGACAGCCTTGATCTCCTCGCCCAGACGGGAGAAATCCGCGGAAAGAATGGACGGCGCTATCTTGATTTTTTTTGTCATGTTGTTATTCCTTCACGCTGACGTTTGCGTTCTCAGGTTTTCTCAGCGTCTCTGCGGTGAAAAACTCTTTTTTACTTGCTTACCACGATATCCACCGTGGCATCCGCGGAAACCGGATATCCCGCGCCGGGCTTCTGGCTGATAACCGTGCCCGGCGACTTGTCCGTTCTTGCCCGCGTAACGACCCGGTGCTGCAATTCCATGCGGTCCACGATCCGGAGCGCCTCTTCTGCCTTTTTCCCCGCGAGCTGCGGCATGACCAGAAGATCCGGCTTTTTCCCGGAGCTCACGAGCATAGTGATCGTGCCGCCCTTCTCGAGCGAACTGCCGTACTGCGGATACTGGGCAATGACGATATCCCGGTCCGCTTTTTCGGAAAACACGCGGGAGATGTCTCCGGTAATGAAACCCGCCTGCCGGACCATGATATCGGCCTGGCGAAAGTTTGCTCCAACCAGTTTCGGGGCAAGCAATTCGCTCGGCCCCTGGCTGATGACGACATGGATCTGCCGTCCCTTTTTGATGCCGCTTCCTGCTGCCGGCGATTGCGAAATAACCGAGTCCCGCGGCAGGGTAGGATTGGGCTCCCGCCGATCCACCTTGAGTTGCAGGCCCTGCTGAGCGACCGTTTCGATCACGGAAACGATGTCCTGGCCCGTCAGGTCAGGCACGCGCACTTCTTCCTGGCGCAAGAGCAGCGCAACAACCGCAAAAGCGCTGACGATGCCGACGCCGATAAGTGCCAGAAATATGCCGAGGCCCTTCATAAACCGCTTCATAGCAGAGTCCGTATTTTACCACATAGGAAATAAGATGCAAGAACTTCTCAAAGCAGCAGGCAGGGGTCAGGACCGTGGAGCCCCCCCCCGGCAGGAGCCGGGGGATTGCAAGTCCCGGGATTCATTGCACCGGCCCCCATGCCCCTCGACCCTGCTTTTTTATCATTCGCACGCCGAAAAACCCATCCATCTCGAACGCCTGGGGGTAGGTATGAAAAAATCCGCCTTCGTCCACCAGTCCTTGTGCCGGCTTCGGCAGCCATCGTCGTGCATCATCGATGACAAACCCGGCCCCTGGTCCGGAAAGAAATGCGTGAATGACGTCTTCATTTTCTTCCGGTTCAGTCGTGCAGGTGGCGTAGACCATTGCCCCGCCCGGCTTCAGCAGGGCGGCGCACTGTTCGAGGATCCTGGACTGGAGCCGTCGGCGCTCCCGGATCGTCTGCTCGCTCTTGCTCCACCTGCCGTCGGGATGCCGCCTGAGAACACCGAGGCCGGAGCACGGCGCATCGATCAGAATTTTGTCAAAGCCTCCTTGCTGATAGAGCGCGGCATCTCCCTGCAGGGGAGTAATGATCCTGCTGCCGAGCCGCAGACTGTTCTCCACGATCCTGTTCATGCGCGTCCGATCGATCTCAAGCGCAACGATCGTTCCCCGGTTCTGCATGAGCTCGGCTAAATGGGTTGTCTTTCCGCCGGGCGCGGCGCAGGCATCCAGCACGGTTTCTCCGGGTTCCGGAGCAAGCATCAGGCCGACGAGCTGGGCAGCCTCGTCCTGCACCATGAAAAAGCCCTGCTGATAGGCATCGAGCGTTCGGATGCCCGGAGATGAAAGGATTTCGAGCCCGATATCGGAGTAGTTCGTTTCGATTGCTTGAGCGCCCTGGGAAACGAGCGATGCCTTGAGCTCATCCCGCGTCGCCTTGAGGGTGTTCGTCCTGATCACCAGCGGCGCAGGCCGGTTGTTCCCGCGCAGCAGCGTTTCCGCTTGTTCCCTGCCGAACCGCGCGAGCCAGCGCCGGACAAGCCACTCGGGGTGGGAATAGAGAACGGCGAGCCTTTTTGCCGGCTCGCTGAACCGCGGCTCGGATATCGAGCTCCGTTTCCGGTCCAGGTTCCTGAGCAGGCCGTTCACGTAGCCCTGTTTTTTCCCGAAGGCTTTCGCCAGCTCGGTGGACGTGTTGATTGCCGCGCTCGGCGGGACCCGGTCAAGAAGCAACAGCTGATAGGCGCCGAGCCGGAGGATGTTCCGGGTCCTGACATCGGTCTTTGCTACGGGCTGCGCCGAGAACAGATCCAGGGCCCAATCCAGCCACGCCCGGTTCCGGAGCGTCCCGTAAACAAGCTCCAGGATAAAAGCGCTGTCCCGCGCGTCAAATACCTCCCGGCTGTGATCGAGAAGCGGGTCGACAAACCCGCCGTCCTCGACGCTCCGGAGGATCTCCAGCGCATGTTCTCTGGGTTTATCCCGGGGATTCACGAAGCTCTTTGCCGCCGTTGGCGAGAAATTCGAGCGCTTCCGCAACCTTGGAGATGTCAACGCTCGTATTAAAACATGGCCCGAAAGGACGGTCGTTCAGGATCCCGATCACCGGCAGCGGGTAGGCGTCCTGGATGCCGGAGGTCAGGTCCCGCTCGCAGGCGACGGCTATGATGGCCTGGGGCTTCGCCTCCGCCACTCGTCTGCGCGCAAGCGTGCCGCCGGTGGCCACGGAAAGGTGCACGTGATATTTCTTTGCGAGCATGACCAGGTCCTTTATCTTGCACTTGCCGCAGGCCTGGCATTTGCCGGCATCGGTCGTGATCTTGATCGCGCAATCATTGAACTGAAGACAATGGGGCATGAGCAGCAGGATCCGCTGCGGTTTGCTGTCGCGGCACTTGGCCATGACCAGGAGATTGTTCACCTCCACAAAGGACTGCTGGATCTTTTCCTTCGAGATTCCGAGGAGCTTGCCTACCACGATCATGATAGGAAAGAGCACTTCGATCACGATGCCCCGGAGCCGCGCGGCAAAGAAGATTTCCTTGCCGCGAATCAGGGTCAGGATGAGCAGGACCACGCCGAGAATCAGGGCGCCGAGCGCCCCGCTCATCGTAAGGCACACGATCTCCGGCGCAAGAGGGTGGATGTTCCTGAGCCCGATATAGGGGATCAGGTAAAGCGCAACCGTGATCGCGGCGATCAGAAATACCGTAAAGACGATAAGGCCGATGAAAATTCTTTTTTTGGGTTCTGACATGGTCTTTAAAATTCCAAATTACAAAAGGAGAAAGCCCAAATCACAAATAAATTCCAAACTCCAAAACCCAATTCCCGAAACGTTCGATTATTGTAATTTCGGCCATTGGCGCTTATTTGGGATTTGATGCTTGGGATTTAGTGCTTCCTTCCGTGAACTTCTTCCCCGCAATCCCCCGATGGCCGCGCAGGAAATCTCCGGCAATCATCGGCTTCCTGCCCTCCGGCTGGATGCAGACGATGCGAAGCAGTCCCTTGCCGGTGCCGGCTTCCAGGGTGTTCCTGTCCCGTTCGTACAACAGCCCGGGCTCGCCCGTGCCGCCCAGCGGTTCGGACGCAATGATTTTCATCATCTTCCCATCGAGAAAGGTGTACGCCCCCGGCCAGGGCGCAAGGCCCCGGACGCGATCATGAATCTCGGCGGCGGAAAGGTCCCAATCAATAAGGCCGTTCTCTTTTTTGAGCAGCGGCGCCAGGGTCGCCCGCGATTCGTCCTGTGCGACCGGCTGCAGCTTTCCTTCCGCGATGAGCGGAAGCGCGGCAACAATAAGCCTTGCGCCTAGGACCGCGAGCTTCCCGGTCATGGTCCCGGCAGTGTCCGCAGGATCGATCGGGATGCCCTCCTGCAGCAGGATCGCGCCCGTATCCATTCCCTCGTCCATCCTCATGATCGTGATGCCGGTTCGCGCCTCGCCGCGAATGATCGCCCAATTGATCGGGGCGGCCCCGCGATAGAGCGGCAAAAGCGAGGCATGGATATTGATGCATCCGTATGTGGGGAGTGTCAGGATTTCCTTCGGGAGGATCTGTCCGTAGGCAGCCACGACAATGACCTCGGGATCGATCGTCCGCAGTTGATCGACGAACGCCGGTTCCCGCACGCGCCGCGGCTGGAATAGGGGGACCTGCATCCCCTCTGCAACAACCTTGACCGGCGGCGTGGTCAGGCTCCGTCCCCTGCCCGCCGGCTTGTCACTCCGCGTGACCACACCGGCGATCTCGTGACCTGCCGCAGCCAGGGCGCGGAGCGGCTCCACGGCAAACTGCGGCGTTCCCAGGTAAACAAGTCTCATAAAAGTTCCGCATCACAAGTGCACAATCGGCATGCGCTCCGGGTCCCGACGGCAACAGTCCGAATTTTCGGTTTGCCGCCGTCGCTCTTTGCTGTTTGGAATATTCCCGGAAATGCGGCGTCCCGGCATCGGGAGGTGTTGCAGCCTACTCTTTCTCCACCGCAAACTTTTTGTATCTTCGTTTAAAGATATTTTTTTTGAGGGGGCTTAAGCGATCCACGAAGAGCAGACCGTTCAAATGATCGATTTCGTGCTGCAGGGCCTTTGCCAGGAGACCTTCCGCCTCAATCTCAAAAGGTTTTCCGGTCCGGTCCTGGGCGCGGACTTTGACTTTTGCCGCACGCTTCACCTTCTCGGCGTAGTCCGGGATACTGAGACACCCTTCCTCTTCAGCGACGGCCCCTTCCAGGGAAAGGAGTTCGGGATTGATGATCACGAGGAGAGGATGGCGCTGTCCCTCGTTCTCCCGGGAACTGATGTCGATCACCGCCAGCTGAAGCGGGACCCCAACCTGGTTGGCGGCAAGACCGACGCCCGGCGCCGCGTGCATGGTTGCCACCATGTCATCGATCAGTCGATCGAGTGAACTGTCGATTTTTTCCACCCGGGCCGTTTTATTGCGGAGCACCGGGTCGGGATACATGCGTATTTCTCGAATAGCCATGGTGTTCATTTGTAACATGATTCCCCCCGGAAATCAAGACAGAAGATGCTTACTCGCTTCAAAAAACACCTGATTTTCCTTCCTTCTGGAAGGAACCTTGTTGACACTCCGATAAGCTTTATGGTATTTTTAAGACTATGGCAATCGATAAAAATACCGTCTCCAAGGAAGCTCAAAAGTTCGCTGCCAAGGGTCAGTTCGACAAAGCGATTGCCGAGTGGAAAAAGCTCCTCAAGGAATCACCGAGCGACCCCAATATCTTCAATACGATAGGCGATCTTTGCCTGAAAAAAGACTCCAAGGCCGACGCTGTCGACGCCTACCGGAAAGCCGCCGATCTGCTGGCCGCAGACGGGTTTACCTCCAAGGCGATTGCTCTCTACAAAAAAGTCCTCAACATCGACCCCAAGCAAATCGAAGTCCACCTCTCCCTCGGCGACTTGAACGCGGAAAAAGGACTCACCGGTAACGCTCTGGAAAGCTATAAAGTCATCGCCGACCACTATACGCACCAGAAAGCTCCGGCAAAGGCCCTCGGCATCTATCAAAAGATGGCCGATTTGAACCCCGCGAATATCGCGTTCCGCGTCAAGCTCGGAGACATGTATGCAAAAGAGAACATGGCCTCCGAAGCGAGCACGGCCTATCTCGCTGCGGCGGAAGTGCACATGTCCAAAAGCGCCTTCAAGGACGCCCGCCAATTGTTCGAGAAAGTGCTGGCTCTCGACCCCGGCAATAAAGCGGTCTATCATAAGGCCGGCATGCTGTATCTTCAGGAGGGGAAATTCAGCGAAGCCTGCAAGGCGCTGAAGCCCGCCTTTGAAAGCGACCCTGCAAACAAGGAAATCGCCGATACCTACCTCGAAGCCCTGTCCAAAGCCGGGAAAGATTCGGAAGCCGAGCAGGTCATCGGGAAAATTCTCGCCAATGACGCCAAGCGGACGGACCTGCGGGAAAAACTGGTCAAGATCCACCTTGGGAAAAAGGACGACCACAAAGCCCTTGCCGAAATTGCCTTAATCGCCGAGGCAAAGACCGCAGAGGGGGACAGCAGCTTAGCGGAGAACGTTCTCAAGGCGTTCGTGGCCGAGGTCCCGGAATATATTCCTGCCCGCCAAAAACTGGCCGAATTTTATCGCTCCGTTGAACGCAACCAGGATGCGGCCGTAACATTCCTGCAGGCAGCGGAAATCCTCGCCGAGACCAATGACCGGGGCGGCGCCAAAGCGTTCCTGAACCGGGCGCTGGAACTTGCACCCGATCTGCATGAGGCCAGGAAACTCCTTGAACAGCTCGAGGCAACGACACCGGTTCCGGCTCCGCCTGAACCGGAAGTTGTTGAACCGGCTGCGGCTGTGCAACAACCCGCCGCAAAGCCCGCTGCAGCGGCGCTGTCGATCCCCGAAGAAAACCCGGCGATCAACGAAGCCTTCACCGAAATCGACGTGCTCGTCAAATACGGCCTTGCCGCCAAAGCGCTCGAGCAGCTCGAGGCGCTGGCCCTCAAATATCCGGAAAGTCCCCAGGTCCGCATGCGGCTGCAGGATGTCTATCGTGAGCAGGGTAATCTATCCAAAGCGGCTGCCCATGCACTGGCGCTGGCCGAGCTCTATGCATCGAAAAACATGAAGGAACAGGCCGATTCCGTCCTCCGGTCGGCACTGTCCCTCGATCCGAACAACAACGCAGTTCGCGCAAAACTCGGCATGGCGCCTGTTCCTTCAGAGGCCCTCGCGGAACAGCCGAGGCAGACAAAACCATCCCCGCCCGGGGTTTCGCTTCCCGAAGTCAGCCTGGCTGACATAGTATCGCCGGAACCAGCCGTCGCTCCGCCTGCATTCAAAGGGTCACCCTTGCCCGAGGAGCCTGCGGAGACCGATGAAATCGCCTTTGAAGGCCTCGATGCCGGGATGCCCTTGCTGGAAGAAAAATCGCCGCTCGCAGAAACCGCTATCCGGGCAACCACGCCGGCAGTAAAGAAAGAACCGCCGCAAGAAAAAAGCAGCGCCCGCGCTGCGAAAATCCCTGCAAAACCTGTCAAAAGAATCCCCGAGCCCAAGGTTCCCGTTCAGAAGCCGATTGCCGCGATCCAGGCTGATATCAATGAAATATGGGCTGAAGCCGAATTTTACTTTCAACAAGGCCTGTTCGATGAAGCAAAAAAGCATTACGCAAAAATCGTTGAGTTAAATCCGAGCAACCGGCGGGCAATCGACCGGCTCGGTGAAATTTCCCGCGAGGAAGAGAAAACGCTGGAGTTCACGAAGCTGGCGGAGGCTGTCGAAGAGTTCGAAGAGAGCGCTCCCGAAGCAGCTGAACATGAACTGCCTTTAAGCTCATCGGATGAGGACGCTGTCCGCAGTCTCATGCAGGAGATTTCTCAACTCGGAAAACCGCAGAGCCCCGCGGCTTCGCTCCCTCCCGATGAAGAAACACCGACGTTTTCTCCTCAGCCCCCATCAACGAAGCACAAAAAAGGACCCTCCGCTTTTATCCCCGAGGTTGCCGTCACACCAGCCCCTTCCGGGCTGTCTGTGCCTGAGGAAGATTTTTTTGATCTGGGCGAAGAGCTCAAAAAAGAAAACAGCAGCTCCGCAGCACGGGACGTCGAACGCTCCTCCGACGATTTTTTCGATCTTGCCGCTGAACTCAGAGATGAGCTGAATACCGTCGCCGTTCCCGCGCGGCCCGCCGAACCCGCCGATGAACAAAGCCTCGACGAAATATTCGAGGAGTTTAAACGGGGCGTTGAAAAGCAAACAGTCAAGGAGGACGTCGACACCCATTACAATCTCGGCGTGGCCTACAAAGAAATGGGGCTTTTGGACGACGCTATTGCGGAATTTATCCTGACTCCCGAAGACGAGCCGAGATTCATCCAGAGCCGGTACCTGTTGGGCCTCTGTTATATGGAAAAAGGAGAGTATCTGAGCGCGACACGGGAAATCCAGCACGCTCTCCACTGTTCGGAAAGCCTTCTCCAGGAGGATGAAGGCACTCTCAGCATGCACTATGATCTGGGACTGGCCTATCAGGGCGCCGGAAATATCAATAATGCGATCAGCGAGTTTCAAATCGTCGAAGCCCTGGATCCGCAGTACCGGGATACCGCCTCAAAATTGAAGGAGTTGCAGCAAGGCGATTTCATCTCTCTCGACCAGCTCAAGGATGATATCGAAAAAGAAATCTCGTCAAAGTTCTTTGAAGAAGGCGAGCGGATAGAACGCGAAGAGAAAAACCGGAAAAGCGAGCGAGTCAGAAACTGATAGTGCCTAAATTATAGGCTAATGCCTATTTTTTAATCAGGTTCCTGCCTTTAAAATTTTCCAACCTGTTGAAATTAATAATTCTTTTTTTAGCATTAAAATTGCTTAAAATCAGTGGTACAGGAGGTTGTACAACTATGAAAAAAATCGAGGCGGTCATTAAGCCTTTCAAACTCGATGAGGTTAAAGATGCCCTGAATTCCATAGGAGTACAAGGCATTACCGTCACCGAAGTAAAGGGCTTCGGCAGGCAAAAGGGGCATACCGAGCTCTACCGGGGAGCGGAGTACGTTGTTGATTTCCTTCCCAAGATTAAGCTCGAGATTATTGCCGCCGACGCATTGGTGCCGAAGATCATTGCAACGATCGAAACCACGGCTAAAACAGGCCGCATCGGCGACGGTAAAATTTTTGTAACGCCGGTGGACGAAGTGATCCGCATTCGCACCGGTGAACGCGGAGAATCGGCGATATAGATATAAAAAAACAGGTGCACGTTTTAAGTTTTCAGTTTTTCGCTGTTAACTCAAAACTAAGAACTGAGAACTATCAACTGATTTCACTAGAGGAGGAAGCAACATGGCGACACCGAAAGACGTATTAAAGATGGCAAAAGACAACAAAGCAATGATGGTAGACATGAAGTTCATGGATTTCCCCGGACTCTGGCAGCACTTCTCGGTGCCTGTGGATGAACTGACCGAGGCCATTTTTGAAGAAGGTCTTGGGTTCGACGGATCGAGCATCCGCGGCTGGCAGTCCATTCATACGAGCGACATGCTTGTTGTTCCTGATGCGGAGACCGCGGTGATGGATCCCTTCACCAAGTACCCCACGCTCTCGCTCATCTGCAATATCGTTGACCCGATCACCAAAGAGCGCTACTCCCGGGACCCTCGTCATATCGCCCAAAAGGCCGAAGCGTACCTCAAGTCCACGGGCCTCGGCGACACCTGCTACATGGGCCCTGAGCCGGAATTCTTCATTTTCGACGATGTTCGTTTCGACCAGAATTCCCACGAAGGCTATTATCACGTAGACAGCTCGGAAGGCATCTGGAACAGCGGCCGGGTGGAAAACCCGAACCTTGGGTACAAGCCCCGCCACAAGGAAGGCTATTTCCCCGTGCCCCCGATCGACTCCCAGGAAGACATCCGTTCCGAGATGGTCGCGGAGATGCAGAAAGTCGGAATCTACGTCGAGCGCCAGCACCACGAAGTGGCGACCGCAGGCCAGGCCGAGATCGACATCCGGTTCAGTAACCTCGTCAAATGCGCAGACCAGGTCATGATGTTCAAGTACATCATCAAGAACGTGGCAAAGCGGAACGGGAAGACCGTTACCTTCATGCCGAAGCCGCTTTTCGGCGACAACGGCTCGGGCATGCACACCCATCAGTCCATCTGGAAAGGCGGCAAACCCCTCTTCGCCGGCGACAAGTACGCCGGCATGTCCCAGATGGCCCTTCACTACATCGGCGGCATCCTGAAGCATGCGAAAGTCATCGCGGCGTTCACGAACCCGACCATGAACTCCTACAAACGTCTGACCCCGGGCTTTGAAGCGCCGGTGAACCTGGCATATTCAAGCAGGAACCGCTCCGCCTCGGTCCGGATACCCATGTACAGCGCGAACCCCAAGACAAAGAGGATCGAGGTCCGCTTTCCCGACCCGTCCTGCAACCCCTACATGGCCTTCGCAGCAATGCTCATGGCCGGTCTTGACGGCATTGAAAACAAGATCGATCCGGGCCAGCCGCTCGATAAGGACATCTACGATATGGCGCCGGAAGAACTCGCCTCAGTGCCTTCCATGCCGGGCTCGCTCGAAGAGGCCCTGAACAACCTCGAAGCAGATCACGCTTTCCTGCTGAAAGGCGACGTGTTCACCAAGGATGCGATCGAGATGCATATCAACTACAAGAGGACCAAGGAAGTGGACGCGCTCCGTCTTCGTCCCCATCCCTACGAGTTCTTCCTGTACTACGACATCTAAATCTATTCGCGTAAAATCCTAACCAGGTAAATGCACAACCGGGACCTTCGTCATGAAGGTCCTTTTTTTTCTTCGTTTTCTCTCATAAAAACTCCGCGCCTCCCCCGTCATCCTGCAAAAATACCTTTATGAATTTTTTATTCCTTAGGCTTTAATCTTTGCAGCAATTTAATGCAGGTTGTGCTTATATTTATCCATGTAGAGGAGGTAGCCGGATGGACATCCTGTTTGCCGGAATTGCGATCGTGCTTTTTGTTGCAAGCTGGTTTTTCGTGAAACTTGTTGAACGAGTGTAAAATTGCGGGAAGGGAGACGTGATGGAAATCTTCTACTGGATCGGCGGAATTCTCGCCTTAGCCTTGCTGGTCTATCTCTTGATAGCACTTCTTAAGCCGGAGGCATTGCCATGACCGGCAATGATATTTTGCAGTTAGTTTTATATTTTGGCGTTTTGCTGCTCCTTGCAAAACCCCTCGGGGTCTACATGGCGCGGGTTTATGCAGGGCAGACCTCGGGCCTGGACCGCGTGCTCGGCCCTTTTGAACGCCTTTTCTACCGGCTTTGCGGCATCAAGCCGGAGGAGGAAATGAGCTGGAAGAAGTACGCCGGCGCGGTGCTTCTTTTCAGCGCGGCTGGTTTTTTCTTCCTTTATCTTCTGCAACGGCTTCAGGGTCTGCTGCCGCTCAATCCGCAAAAGTTCGCCGGGGTCCCGCCTGATCTTGCTTTCAATACGGCCGTGAGCTTCGCTACGAACACGAACTGGCAGAACTACGGCGGCGAGACGACGATGAGCTATCTTACGCAAATGGCAGGGTTCGGCGTGCAGAATTTCGCATCTGCCGCTGCGGGCATGGCAGTGCTCGTTGCCATGATCCGCGGGTTCAAGAGACACTTGGCGGACACCATTGGTAATTTTTGGGTCGATCTCACCCGTTCAACACTGTATATCCTTGTTCCGCTGTCACTGATTTATTCACTGCTGCTCGTTTCGCAGGGTGTAGTCCAAACGTTCAGCGAATACAAGACCGCGCAGCTTACTCAGAGCATCACCTACGATAATCCGAAACTCGACGCCCGGGAGAATCCGATCAAGGACGATAAGGGCAATCCCGTGACCGAGAAAACGGAGATGAAAGGGCAGGTCATACCGCTCGGCCCCGCTGCTTCGCAGATCGCGATCAAACAGCTAGGCACGAACGGCGGCGGCTTCTTCAATACAAATTCCTCTCATCCCTTCGAGAACCCTACGGCTTTTTCAAATTTTCTGGAACTGCTCGCGATTCTTTTGATACCGGCGGCGCTCTGTATCACGTTCGGTAAAATGATCGGGGATATGCGCCAAGGATGGGCCCTTCTTGCGGCCATGACGATTGTGCTTGTCACGCTGACGACCCTGTGTGTCTGGAGCGAACAGCATGGCAACCCGCGCTTCGCATCCATCGGTGTTGATCAACAGGCAAGCTCCATGCAGCCCGGCGGCAACATGGAAGGAAAGGAAGCGCGCTTCGGGATCGTGGACTCTGCGCTCTGGGCCACAGCAACCACTGCAGCCTCGAACGGCTCCGTCAATTCCATGCACGACTCCTATACGCCCATGGGCGGCCTGTATCCGCTGGTGCTGATCCAGTTGGGAGAGGTCATCTTCGGCGGCGTGGGCTCGGGGCTCTACGGCATGCTGATCATGGCCATTATTACGGTCTTTATCGCCGGCCTCATGGTCGGCCGCACGCCGGAATACCTCGGCAAGAAGATCGAAATGTTCGAAATGAAGATGGCCGCGCTGGTGATCCTGATCGTGAATGGTTTAATAAAAATCGGCACGGCAATCGGGGTCTCGACAAACGCCGGCATTGCCGGCGTTGCAAACTCCGGGCCGCATGGGTTCTCGGAGATCCTCTACGCCTTTTCGTCAGCGGCGAACAACAACGGAAGCGCGTTTGCCGGATTAAGCGGCAATACGATCTTTTATAACACGGCCCTCGGCATTGCCATGTTCATAGGACGGTTCTGGGTCATCATCCCGGTTCTCGCCATTGCCGGGTCTTTGGCAAAAAAGAAGCAGGTGCCGGCGAGCCTGGGGACGCTGCCGACGCACACGCCTTTGTTCATAGCGCTTTTGATCGGCGTCATCGTGATCGTGGGCGCCTTGTCGTTCATGCCGGCGTGGGCATTGGGACCGATTGCGGAGCAGTTGATGGCACAATAACGCAAAGAGCATGGGGCAGAGAGCAGTATGTCGAAACCCTATGCGCCATACCCTATGCCCTCTGCAACGAAAGGGAGAAAATAATGAGTTCCAAGTCAAAAAACAGATCACTCTTTGATCCTGCGATCGTCAAGAAAGCTTCATGGGATTCGCTTAAAAAACTGAACCCTCTTTACCAGATCAAGAACCCGGTGATGTTTGTCGTTGAAGTCGGGAGCATCCTCACGACCCTGCTGTTCTTTCATGCCCTGTTTACCGGCAATGGCGAAGCGTCACCTTCCTTTATTCTTCAGATATCCGTCTGGCTCTGGGTCACCGTGCTCTTTGCCAATTTTGCGGAATCCATGGCTGAGGGCCGCGGCAAGGCGCAGGCAGATTCTCTGCGCAAAACGCGGCGCGAGGTCATGGCCAAACGGCTCGCAAAGCCCGACCCGAATGCGGAAGTGACACAGGTCGTCTCTTCACTGCTCAAGAAAGGGGATGTCGTGCTGGTGGAGGCGGGGGACATCATCCCCATGGACGGAGAAATCATCGAGGGCGTGGCCTCGGTCAATGAAAGCGCCGTGACCGGCGAAAGCGCGCCGGTGATCCGGGAAAGCGGCGGGGACCGGAGCGCGGTCACGGGCGGCACCACGGTCCTGTCCGACTGGCTGATCATCCGCATCACAACGAGCCCCGGCGAAACGTTCCTCGACCGTATGATCAGCATGGTCGAAGGCGCGAAACGGCAAAAGACGCCGAACGAGATCGCCCTGGATATTCTGCTCGCAGGCATGACGATCATCTTTTTACTCATTTGCGTAACGCTTCTTCCCTATTCCCTCTTCAGCGTCAAAGCAGCGGGCCAGGGAACGCCGATTACCATCACGGTGCTCGTGGCGCTCCTGGTCTGCCTCATCCCAACCACGATCGGCGGCCTGCTCTCGGCCATCGGCATTGCAGGCATGGACCGGATGATCCAGGCGAATGTGATCGCCCTGTCCGGCCGGGCCGTGGAAGCGGCCGGGGACGTTGACGTGCTTTTGCTCGATAAAACCGGCACCATCACGCTCGGGAACCGGCAGGCCACGGAGTTTATTACCGCGCCGGGAGTTCACGTGGGAGCGCTTGCCGACGCTGCCCAACTCGCCTCTCTTGCCGACGAAACCCCCGAAGGACGGAGCATCGTGGTGTTGGCAAAGGAAAAGTACGGCCTCCGGGGTCGCGACTTTCACAGTATCGGCGCAGAGTTTGTCCCTTTTACTGCCCAGACCCGAATGAGCGGGGTCAACCTCGAGAACCGTGAGATCCGTAAAGGGGCCGCGGACTCGGTTGAAAAGTACGTCCAGAGAATGGGCGGGACATTCCCTCCCGATGTCCGGTCGATCGTGGACGATATTGCCAAACAGGGCGCAACGCCGCTCGTGGTTGCCGAGGAAAGCAAAGTTCTCGGTGTCATCCGGTTGAACGACATCGTGAAAGGCGGGATCAAGGAACGATTCGCAGAAATGCGGAAGATGGGCATCAAAACGATCATGATCACCGGCGATAATCCCCTGACCGCTGCAGCGGTCGCGGCCGAGGCAGGGGTCGATGATTTTCTGGCCGAAGCAACGCCCGAGGCAAAACTCAAGCTGATCCGCGAACATCAAAAAGGCGGCAGGCTCGTTGCCATGACCGGCGACGGCACGAACGACGCGCCCGCCTTGGCCCAGGCGGACGTTGCCGTGGCCATGCACACCGGCACCCAGGCTGCAAAGGAAGCAGGCAATCTCGTGGACCTTGATTCGAACCCCACCAAGCTGATCCAGATCGTCGAGATCGGCAAGCAGCTTTTGATGACCCGCGGCACGCTCACAACCTTCAGTATTGCGAATGACGTGGCGAAATATTTCGCGATTCTGCCCGCTGCGTTCATCTCGATCTACCCGGCGCTCGGGGCGCTGAACATCATGGGCCTGGCTACACCGCAAAGCGCGGTGCTCTCTGCCGTGATCTTCAATGCGCTGATCATTATTTTCCTCGTGCCCCTGGCCCTTCGCGGCGTGAAATACCGGCCCCTTGGAGCTTCCGTGGTCCTGCGCAACAACGCTTTGATCTACGGCGTCGGCGGCTTGATCGTGCCGTTCATCGGCATCAAGCTGATCGACATGCTTGTAACGGCAATGCATATTGTTTAGACGGAGGTATTCATGTTTACCATGATTCGCAATGCACTCATGTCCCTTTTGGTATTCACGATCCTGACGGGTATCGTCTACCCCCTGGCAGTAACCGGGATCTCACAGATAGTATTTCCGAGGCAGGCAAACGGCAGCATCATCATGAAGAATGGAAAACCCGTGGGCTCCGCTCTCATCGGCCAGCAATTTGAGGACTCGAAGTATTTCTGGGGAAGACTTTCTGCCACCTCCCCCTATCCTTACAACGGCGGATCGTCGTCCGGCTCCAATTTCGGGCCGAACAACCCCGACCTTATGAAGGCCGTGCAGGCGCGCGTAGATGCTCTGCACGCTGCCGATCCTGCAAATGCGGAAAAGGTGCCCGCTGACCTGGTCACTGCTTCCGGCAGCGGTCTGGATCCGCATATCAGCCCGGCTGCCGCTGAATATCAAGTCCATCGCGTGGCAAAGGCCCGGGGACTCGATGATGCCACGGTCCGCGACATCGTTGCCAAGAACACCAGGGGACGCTGGCTCGGCGTGATCGGTGAGCCGGTGGTAAATGTCCTGGAACTGAACTTGGCGCTCGACGAGCGGAAATAACAATGGAGAATAAAACATGAAAAAGTTCGGAAAACTTCTCGCTGTTTTGCTGCTCTCATCCCTGGGGGTTCCTCGGCTTGTAAACGCCGTTTCCTGGTCCCCCCTTGAAGAAGAACACACAGAAAAGGCTGCCAAGGGGATCATGGTAAAGGGCTCAGTAGTATGCCTGTTCCAGAGCGGAACGCAGGACGTAAAGCAGGTGATCAATGCGGGCGACACTCTTGTTGTCTACCGTGAAAGTACAGATCACCAACTCAAGCAAGTGGGAACGATCAAGGTGCTGGCTTATGTAGGGGAAGATTATTTGAAAGGAGAGGTTCTCGAAGGCGAGATCAAGGCCGGTGACATCGCGAAGAAGGGAGGTGTTGCGAGCCTGATAATATCGCCGGGAAAAAGCTGTAAGTAAGGAGAGTATATGCTTTCGACTAAAACAACGAACTCCGCGCCAACTCCTCCCCAATCCGTCTTTATACAATTTTAATGCTTTCCTGCCCATTTTTAGCGGCATTTTAATGCCGTCTTGTCTATAGTAAAAAACTCCCCGAAGTGCGGCAAAATATGGGAAAATATAAAGCAAAGGGTTTCTGTTGATCTTGGGAGTTTTTTTATCTATGGAAGAACGCAGGCCAAGTCCCGATGAGCTGCTGGACAGAGTGCGCCGGGAAACCGAACGGAGCCGCGAAGGGAAGCTGAAGATATTCTTCGGCGCCGCTCCCGGCGTGGGGAAGACCTATGCCATGCTCCAGGCGGCCCGCCAGAAGCGCGCGGAGGGCACGGACATCGTGGTCGGCCTCGTGGAGACCCACGGCCGGAAGGAGACCGAGGCGCTCCTCGTCGGGTTGGAAACCCTGCCGCGCAGGAACGTTGAGTATCGCGGCACGGCCTTAAAGGAGTTCGACCTCGACAACGCTCTCCTTCGCAAACCCGCCGTCATTCTCGTTGACGAGCTTGCCCACACGAACGTTCCCGGCTCCCGCCACAAGAAGCGCTGGAAGGACATCTATGAGCTGCTCGGCGCCGGCATTTCCGTCTACACTACCGTAAACGTACAGCACCTCGAAAGCCTGAACGACGTGGTCTCACAGATCACCGGCGTCAACGTCCGGGAGACCGTGCCCGATTTTCTGCTCGACCGGGCAGATGAGATCGAGCTGATCGATCTGCCCCCCGACGACCTGCTGCAGCGCCTCCGGGAAGGCAAAGTGTACCTGCCGGAGCAGGCGGCCGCGGCCGTCGAAAACTTTTTCCGCAAGGGCAACCTGATCGCGCTCCGGGAACTCGCGCTCCGCCGCACCGCCGATCGTGTGGACGAGCAGATGCAGGTCTACCGGCAGGACAAGGGAATCAAGGATATCTGGCCCGCCGGGGAACGCATTCTGGTATGTGTAGGCCACAACCCCCGCTCGGTCCGTCTGATCCATGCTGCCAGGAGACTGGCAGCGGGACTTCGGGCCGAGTGGATCGCCGTGCACGTCGAGGCCCCATCACGGGTCCGGTCCTCGGAGCAGGACATAAAACAGCTGGCAGACCACATGCGGCTTGCGGAAAGCCTCGGCGCCGAGATTGTTACACTCTCCGGTCAGCGTATGAGCGAGGAAATCCTCACCTACGCGCGCGGCAGGAACGTGACCAGGATCATCATCGGCAAACCCACCCATCCCCGGTGGAAGGACAAGCTCTTCGGGTCGCCCCTGGACGAGATCGTCCGGGGCAGCGGCGACATCGATGTCTACGTCATCAGCGGGGACGTTGCTGAACGCCATGCACACCGGGAGCCCTCGGCGAGGACCCGCACCTGGCGCAAGAGCGAATGGGCCTGGAGTATCGTGACCGTCGCGGCATCCACGGTTGTCGCCCGGCTCCTGCTTCCCTACTTCGAACGGCTCGACATCGCCATGGTGTATTTGCTCGGCGTGGTGTTCGTGGCAAGCCGCACCGGCAAGGGACCATCGCTCTTTACCGCGCTCCTCTCCGTCGCAGCCTTTGATTTTTTCTTCGTCACGCCTTATTACACTTTTGCCGTGAGCGATGCACGGTACTTCATCACCTTCACCGTCATGTTCGTCGTTTCCTTCGTCGTCAGCAGGCTTACGCTCCGGGTCCGCCAGCAGGCGGAAGCGGCGAGGTTGCGCGAGCGCAGGACCGCGGCCCTGTACAACCTGAGCCGGGACCTGGTCCGCGAACGGGGGGTGATGCGGCTCTCCGAAATCGCCATGAAGCACATCGGCGAAGTATTCGACAGCCAAATCTCGATTCTCCTGCCCGACGACCAGAACCGCCTCGCTGCTGCCACCAGCGGGACCTTCGCTTTCTTTCCCGGGCAGCAGGAGCTGAGCGTCGCGCAATGGGTGTACGAACACCGCCAGCCTGCCGGACTGGGCTCCGACACGCTGCCCGGCGCCAAGGCATTATATTTACCGCTGATCGCCTCGGGCGGCGTCATCGGCGTCATCGGCATTCTTCCGAAATCAGCGCAGGACGGCTTCGAGCCGGAACAATTCCATTACCTGGAGGCATTTGCGAACCAGACCGCCATCGCCATTGAGCGCTCCTTCCTGGGAGAGGCTGCCCAGCGGGCGCTGCTCAAGGCGGAAACGGAAAGCCTTCGGAACACGCTTTTAAGCTCCATTTCCCACGATCTCCGGACGCCGCTTTCGGCGATCACGGGGGCGGCGACGACGCTCTTGCAGCGCGATGTGATGCTCGACACGGACAGCCGTCTTGATCTGGTCAAGACCATCCAGGAAGAAGCGGATCATTTGAACCGGATCATCAAGAACGTCCTCGATATGACGCGGCTCGAATCGGGGGCCATCCAGGTTAACAAAGAATGGCAGTCCCTCGAGGAGATCGTGGGCGTGGTGTTGAACCGCCTCGGCGACCGGCTGAATGATCATCCCGTTACCGTGAACCTGCCCGGGAACCTGCCGCTCATTCCCTTTGACGGCCTGCTGATCGAGCAGGTGCTGATGAACCTTTTCGACAATGCCATCAAATACGCGCCCACGGGAACGCCCCTGGAGCTTTCGGCGTCTGAGTCGTTTTATACGGTTACCGTCGCGTTGGCCGACCGCGGCCCCGGCATTTCTCCGGGAGACGAAGAGCGCATCTTCGAAAAATTCGTGCGCGGCCGCGGGACCGCGGGCGGCGTAGGCCTGGGGCTCGCCATCTGCCGCACCATCATCAACGCCCACGGCGGCAAGATATGGGCTGAGAACCGCGAGGGCGGCGGGGCCGTGTTCCGCTTTACCCTGTCGGCGGCGGGACTCCCGCCGGCGCCGAAGCGGGAAGAAGAAACGTCAGGTTCAAGTAGCAAATAGCATGTGCCATGGTAACTGTGACCCTTGCTGCTTGACCCTTGACCCTCTTATTACAATATGTCCGACGACAAAGAACTCATACTCCTGATCGAAGACGAACCCCAGATGCGGCGGTTTCTGCGCATCACCCTCCAGAGCCGCGGATACCGCCTGGTGGAAGCGGCAAACGGCCAGGAGGGCCTGATGCAGGCGGCCTCACGAAATCCCGACGTGGTGCTCCTCGACCTGGGCCTGCCCGATCTTGACGGCCTCGAAGTCACGAAGCGGCTGCGGGAGTGGACGCATACTCCCATCGTCGTCATCTCCGCGAGGGAGCAGGAGCAGGATAAAGTGAAGGCCCTCGACGCCGGCGCTGATGACTACCTGACGAAGCCCTTCAGCGCCGGCGAGCTCATGGCGAGGATACGGGTGGCGCTCCGGCATGTGGCGCGTCAGACCCTTGGCAAACAGGAGGCGGTCTTCGTGCTTCAGAACCTGCGCGTTGACCTGGCGCAGCGGCAGGTGTTCATTGATGACGCCGAGGTGCATCTTACTCCCATCGAGTACAAGCTGCTGACCGTGCTGGTGCGGCATGCCGGCAAGGTCATCACCCATCGCCAGCTGTTGCAGGACGTCTGGGGGCCGGCGCACGTGAACGAGGTGCAGTATTTACGCGTGTACATGACCCAACTCAGGCACAAGCTGGAAAACGACCCCACGCGGCCCCGTTTTTTCATGAATGAACCGGGCATCGGGTACCGGCTGAAATTTGACCCCGAAGAGTAAGGGAGATCTTGTTATGGAGCAGCAACAGAAACCGCCGATCGTCAAACGCTTCAAGACCCTGATCCTCGGAGGCAAGCATAACATAGAAGACACGTCGCTTTTCCATAAGCTGACGCTGATCGCATTCTTTGCCTGGATCGGCCTCGGGGCCGACGGTCTGTCCTCGTCCTGTTACGGCCCTGAAGAAGCGTTTCTGGCCGTTCACGGCCATGTGTATCTGAGCGTCTTTGTCGCGCTCATGTCCGGCATTACGGTGTTCATCATCGCCACGAGCTACTCCCAGATCATCGAGCTCTTCCCCACGGGAGGAGGCGGCTACCTCGTTGCAAGCAAACTGCTCTCGCCTACTGCCGGCATGGTTTCGGGATCGGCGCTTCTGATCGACTACGTGCTCACGATCACGATTTCCGTCGCCAGCGGCGCCGATGCGCTCTTCAGTTTTCTTCCCGCTCACTGGCTGCCGTACAAGGTCACATTCGCGTTTTTCGGCGTCCTCGTCCTTGTCGCCATGAACATGCGCGGCGTCAAAGAATCGGTCCTCCCTCTGGTGCCGATATTCCTGACCTTTGTCCTCACGCACGCGTTCATCATCGGCTACGCCGTGGTCACGAACCTGGGAAACTTCGGCGCGGTCGTCGCTTCCACGAGGGCCGATGTAGTCCAAACGCAGGCCGAACTCGGGTTCGCCGGCATGTTCTTGCTCATCATGCGCGCCTACAGCATGGGGGCCGGCACCTACACCGGAATCGAGGCGGTGAGCAACGGTCTTCCCATTCTCCGCGAGCCGAAGGTCAAGACCGGCAAACGCACCATGCATTACATGGCAATCTCCCTGGCGCTGGTCGTGATGGGTTTGATGATCGCCTACCTTCTCTACCGCGTCGTCCCGCAATCGGGAAAGACATTGAACGCCGTGCTGTTCGAGACCATGACCCGGGGATGGGGCAAGGGCGGTACCGTCTTCGTGCTCATTACGCTTTTGTCCGAGGCAGCGCTCCTGTTCGTAGCGGCCCAGACGGGGTTCCTTGATGGACCGCGCGTGCTCTCGAACATGGCGCTCGACCGCTGGTTCCCGACCAAATTCGCCATGCTTTCCGACCGTCTCGTGACCCAGAAAGGCATCTTGATGATGGGCGGCGCGGCCCTCGTCACCCTGGTCCTTACCAACGGCTCGGTGAAATATCTCGTCGTCCTTTACAGTATCAACGTGTTCATCACCTTCTTCCTGTCCCAGCTCGGCATGGTGCGCCACTGGTGGCAGGTCCGGGGCAAAGAGGCCCATTGGGAGAAAAAGCTGCTCATCAACGGCGTGGGCATGACACTCACTTTTTTCATCCTGATTTCCGTGACAATTCTCAAGTTCTACGAAGGCGGCTGGATCACGATGCTCCTCACCGGGGCGCTTGTCGGCATCGCCCTGCTCACGAAGCGCCATTACCGGAACACGTTCAAACTCCTGAACCGGCTTGATGAATTGGTCAACGTGGCGGAGCCCGTTGGTCCTGAATTTGCCCGTGAAACATCGGACACGAAACTGAAGGTGAAGTACGATCCCCAGGACAAGACCGCAATCCTGCTCGTCAACGGCTTTAATGGGCTGGGACTCCACACCCTCTTCAGCATCATCCGCCTCTTCGGCGGGACGTTCAAAAACTTTGTGTTCCTCCAGGTCGGCACGGTCGACGCCGGGAACTTCAAGGGCGCGGAGGAGATGTCCAATATGAAGACGGCGGTAAAAAAAGAACTGGACCGCTACGTGCAGTATATGAGGCGGCACGGGTACTACGCCGCAAGCTATTCTTCCTTCGGCACTGATGTCGTCGAGGAGATCGCCGGTTTGACGCCGCAAATCCTGGAGCGGTTCCCGAACGCGATTCTCTTCGGAGGACAGCTTGTGTTTCCGAAGTCGACTATTTTTTCGGGCGTATTCCATAACTACACAATCTTCGCCGTACAAAGGAGATTTTACAATGAGGGCATCCCCGTCGTCATCCTCCCGATACGGGTTTGAAGAAGGGAACGGGCAATGCGGAATCCCATCCTCTGCAAGCGCTCCCCTTCTTTTCCCCGTTAAATCGGCCTTTTTCCATTGACCTCCCATTTCAGCTGGTATAGTATTGTTGCAGCATGTTGCGCATGAAACTGCACGCTAAATTCCTGTTCCTTGTCCTCGGGGTCCTCATCCTTTTCCTGGGTGTGCTGTCCGCCATTATCATGCGGCTGGAAGCAAGACTGCTTGCTGATAAGGCCCGCGAACAGCAGCATATACTCGCCTCTGCGATCTACGCGGACCTCAGGGCCAACATGATGAGGGGCACGCCGCGCAGCACCCTCGAACTGATCAACGGCATGCGGGAAACTCACGGGCTGATGCGGCTCGAAGTGCTCGGCAAGGACGGCCATGCCGCCTTCGGCATGAAGGGCGGCAGCAGTGACCCGCGCATTCAGGACGTCTTTGCGCAGGATAAGGAAATTTCCTTTCAGGAACAGGGCGTCGTTCCGCTCCAAACCATCCTCTATCCGCTGAAAAGCGGGCCTGAATGCAAGACCTGCCACCGGAACGCCGAACCGGTCCTCGGCGTGCTCCTCATCTCGCTCTCCCGCCAGGATGAGCTTCGGGAAATACAAACCAGCACCCGGCAGCTGGCGCTGTTCCTCTCCTTCCTCGTTGCCCTGCTCGGCGGCGTCCTCTACCTGGCCATCCGGATGGTTGTGTTAGGGCCGCTGAGAACGCTCACGCAGGGTGCTGAACGCATCGGAAAAGGCGACCTCGCGCAGCGGATCACGCTGTCCACCCGGGACGAACTGCAGGACCTGGCACAGGCCTTCAATACCATGGCTGTTCGCCTGGGAGAATCCTATGAAGGACTTGAAGAAAAGATCAACAATCGAACCTCCGCGCTTCACGCCGCGGCGGATGACGCGCTGGACAAGGCGGACCGTCTCTTTGCGTACAGCCGCGACATGGCGACGATATCGCGGCTCTCGACAAAAATATTCAACGCCGACTTGTCGCTCGATGAACTGCTCGACCGGTTCATGACGGGAGTTACCCACGGGCTCGGGTACAAACGAACCATGCTCTGCCTGGTGGACCGGAAACGGGTCTGGCTCGACATCAAACGGGACACCGGCGCAGGCGCCCTCGTCCCGTTCAAGGGACAGTCCCTGTTAAACAACGACCCGTTCGTCAGCCTGGTCCGGAGGGGCAAGGTGGAAATCCTGGACAGCCGCGTTGGTCATCCCCGCGACCTGTGCTGCATCCCGCTCCTGAACCGCACAAACAGCAGGAGGTGCTGGCAGATCATGAGCTGCAGCAAGTCGGACTGTCCCGCGTACGACAAGCAGGATCTGCCGTGCTGGCTCGAGGACAACACCCTCTGCGGAAGCCCGATAATGGAAACCTACGGCAACAAACTGGCCTATTGTATGTCCTGCCCGGTGTTTCCGGTCATCGGCATCCTGGTTGTCGTTGCAGATGATGGAAAGCAGACCTCGCGCACCAGGCGGATCAGCGTGCTCCGCATCCTTGCCGCTGAGATGTCCGCGGCCCTTGAAAACCACCGGCTCCACGACGAGAACCGTCAGATGGTGTGGGAACTCCTGGAGCTGCATCGCGTGACCGCTGCGGCCCTTGCCGATCTTACGTTGACAAAAGCCCTTAAGGTATTCACCGATTCCGCCTTGAAATTTGCGGGCATGGACGCCTGCGCTTTCTGGCTGGTGTCTCCCGATGGCAGTGAACTGGTGCGTATGGCCGGTTGCTGCGTTGACGCCGGCGAGGACCGCGACTTTTGCCCCAGCCGGCTCCCCGTGGAGGAAGGATTGATCGGCGGCGCCCTGCGTCATGATAATGAATTCGTGGCCGATTACAATGTCGCTCACAATGACACGACGCTCCTCGGGAAGGCCGTCGCGTCCCGCGGCCTTTCTTCACTGCTTGCAGTGCCGCTCAGGAACGAAAACGGCACGTTCGGCGTTTTTTCGGCGCACAAACGCAGCGCCATGCCCTTTCTCGACGCTGAAATAGCGGCCTTCATGCTTCTTGCCAATCAGGCCGCGATGGTGATCAACGTCTGCATGCTGAGCGAGGAGCTGAAAAACCAGAACCTCGAACTGGCCCGCCAGACCAACCTGCTCGGCGGCATCCTGTCGAGCATGACGAGCGGAATCTTGTTGATCGGCCCGGCCGGCGCCGTCACCCTGGTTAACCAGGCGGGCGCCGCAATTCTGCGGGCGCGCCAGGAAGACCTCGTGGACAAGCGGCTCACGGACCTCTACCCGGAGACGGAGGCGTTCCTCGCCTTCTCCGTCGGGCCCTATCAGGAAATCGAAGTACGGCTGGCTGACGGGTCACTGGTCCCAATCGGCTTTTCCAGCGCTTATTACTCCAGCGCCCCCGGGGAACAGGAAAGCGTCATCGTCGTGTTCCGCGACCTCTCGGAGCTCAAGGACCTCAGGGCCGAACTCCTGAACAAGGAGCGCTTTGCCACCATGGGCCGGGTCGTGGCCGGCGTCGCCCATGAGATCAGGAATCCTCTTTTCGGCATAAGCTCGGTGGGGCAGATCCTGGAGCGCGAAGTGGAAAACCCTGCGCACCGTGACCTGGTTCGAGCGCTCCTGTCTGAAACAAAGCGGATGAACAGCCTGGTAGAGGAACTGCTCGTGTACGCCCGGCCCATGAAGCTGCAGCGGGAAGATTGCGATATAGCGGCCCTGTGGAAGGATGTGCTCAGCATGCACCAGGGTGAGCTGGAGCGCCGGGAGATCGCATTCAGCGACATCGGGCGCATAATGCGGATAAAGGCATACCTCGATCCGAACCAGATCAGACAGCTGCTCCTGAATCTGCTCAGGAATGCCATGGATGCCACGCCGCCCGGCGGTACGATCGGCGCCCGGCTGTTGCTGGAAGACCGCTATATCATCTTTCAGCTGAGTGATACCGGCGCGGGAATCTCCGCGGACGCGAAGGACAAAATTTTTGACCTCTTTTACACAACGAAACCCAAGGGCACCGGTCTGGGGCTGCCCATTTGCAGAAAGATTGCCCAGGACCACGGCGGCGAAATCATTGTTGAAAGTAAAGAACAGATGGGAACGACGGTGACCATAAAGCTGCCGTACCGGGAAATTCCGGAAAAAAAACGTTTGTTAGGCATCTAATGACGCTGCACCCCGGGTTTATTATGTAATCCTATGCCGAGCATTCTGATCATAGATGACGAGGCCCTGATCACCAGGGCACTTCACCACCACTTCACCTCACTCACGTGGGACGTTGCCGAGGCGCACACCGGCGAACAGGGGATCGCCCACGCGGAGAAAAACCCTCCCGACATCATTCTGCTTGACCTGCATCTGCCCGATATGGAGGGACTGGAGGTCCTGAAGCGGATCAAAGCCCGGCACTGCCCCGCGTCCATCATTATCATGACTGCCTGGGGAAGCATCGAAAACGCCGTGGAAGCAATCAAGCTCGGCGCGGAACAGTATCTGGTAAAACCCGTCGACCTCCTGCAACTGAGCACGCTCGCAGACCGCATCATGGAAACACGCAAGCTCCGGATCGAGAACCTCTATTATCAGCAGCGGATGGACCACACGGTCCTGGGAACGTCGACGGAGATCTACCGGCTGCGCCACATGATCGACCTGATGGCGGAGAATTCCGACACCACCGTGCTGCTTCTGGGGGAGAGCGGCACGGGAAAAGAGCTGGTGGCCCGGGAGATCCATCGCCAGAGCGCCCGCCGTGATCGTCCGTTCCTCGACATCAACTGCGCCGCCCTCTCCGAGTCGCTGCTTGAAAGCGAAATATTCGGCCATGAGCGCGGCGCCTTTACTGATGCGCGGGAGCAGAAGCCGGGGCTCCTCGAAGTCGCGGACAACGGCACGGTGTTCCTCGACGAGATCGGGGAAATGCCGCTCGCGGTCCAGCCCAAGCTCCTCCGCGTTCTGGAGACCCGGAGCTTCAGGCGCCTCGGCGGCACCCGGGATATCCGCGTAAACGTGCGCGTCATCGCCGCCACCAACAGGGACCTTGAGCGGGCCGCGCGGGAAGGGCGTTTCCGGAGCGACCTGTACTACCGGCTTAAAGTGTTTCCCGTCGATATCCCGCCGCTCCGCGAACGGATGAGCGATGTCCCTCTTCTGGTGGAGCATTTTGTGAATTACTACAACGGAGTGCTCAAAAAAAACAGTACCGGATTTACAGCCGACGCCATGACCCATCTGACGGCCTACACCTGGCCCGGGAATGTGCGGGAGCTGAAGAATATCATCGAGCGGGCCATGGTCCTTACGAAAAACGTTGCCCTGGACGCAGGACTGCTGCCCAGGGAGATCACCGGCATGCAGCCCGATCGAGAGCGCGAAGCCGGGCCCTTGAGAGGAACCGGCCACGCCCCGGTCAAACATCTTGTCGATGTCGAGAGAGACTATATTCTCGGCGTACTGAAAAGCCAGGGAGGAAACCGCTCGATCACCGCCCGGCTTCTCGGGATCGCCCGCTCGACGCTGCTGGAGAAACTGAAAAAATACGGAATCGAGGAGAAGACAGAATGAAAAAAAATATGACGATCATCGCCGGCATTTGTATTTTTCTTGCCGCATCATCCGCGCTTTTTGCAGAAACGCCGGGCGCCCCCATCATCGAACACGGCCCGAGAAATTCAAAGCTCGTGGCCGTTACCTTCGACGCGTGCCCCACGAGCCTGGCGGACGAGTATGATGAAAAGGTGGTAGAGGTCCTGCTGCGCGAAAAAGTCCCAGCCACGATTTTCATGAGCGGCAGGTGGGTGGAAAAAAACCCGGAAAAGGCGAAGTACCTTGCAGACCAGCCGCAGTTCGAGATCGCGAACCACAGCTACTACCATCCGCATTTGCTGGAGAAGGATGATGCACGGGTCCTCCGCGAGCTGAAACGAACCCAGGCAATCATAAAGAAAACCACGGGGAAAACTCCGAAGTATTTCCGGCCGCCTTTCGCAGAGGTGGACGAGCGCGTGGCCGGACTCGCGAAAAAAGCAGGCCTCACGACCATCCAGTTCGATATCGCTTCAGGCGACCCCGATCCCGGGCTTTCGCCGAAAAGGATCGCCCGTGTTGTCCTGCACGACGCGAAAGGCGGCAGCATCATCGTGTTCCATGTGAACAGGAGAGGCGTACACACGGCGGAGTTGCTGCCGGAGGTCATCGAAGGGCTGCGAAAGAAAGGGTTCACCCTGGTTACGGTCGGGGAGATGTTGAAGGAAAAGACGGCTGAGAGGAGAACTACGGAGACACCGAGCCACAGAGAGCGGCCTTGAATCGGGTGCCGAGCATCAAGGGAGCGGGGAAGAAGGTCGGCCTTTTCACCTCTTCCCCGGCTCCCTGGATCTTTTTCCCGCTGTCTTTATTTCGCCAGGCCCGCCCGGTATGAGTCGAGCCAGCGAATATGGCTTTTTTCCTCGTTGATGACCTCGTCCACAACATCTTTCTCTTTGACGATCGAACGGAGTTCCATAAAATAGAGCAGCGTTTCTTTTTCGAATCCCAGCGCGAATTTGACCGCGTCGTTCACGGTCTTGATGTGGTCCATGGACGGAAGGGCCTTGCCGCGGCCCAGGAAAAACTCCGATTCCACGAACGCGCGCATGTAGTTGCTCACCTCTTCCCACTGGACCGGCTCAAATTTAACACCGCTCTTGGCTACCGAGTCCCTCAGGCCGGTAAAGATCTTTTCATGCGTTTTCTCCTTGCTTGCCAGTGTGGTAAAAAGCTTCGCCAAGCCGCCGTCTTTCTTGAATTTCTCCGCCATGCTGGAATAGAATTGATAGCCGAGCGTTTCCGTTTGGACCGCCATTTCCATGACTTCGTCGATAGAATACTTGCCCATTTTGTCTCCCTCTCAATCGTAAGCAGAATGATTTCGCGATAACGATGCATCGCGCGCTCCTGGTAAAAAGATAGCCTGTCCGGTACCGCGTGTCAACCCCGAAGCCATTTAATCCGTCAAATCAGAAAACCCGGTGGAAGGGCAACAATATTTCCCGCAGAGGCGCAGAGATTGCGAAGAAAAGCCCAGGCACCTTCGAAGTAAAAATCAGGATTTCAGATTTTTTACTCTGCGTCCTCCGCGTGCTCTGCGAGAGGCGCCTTTTGGTCCCGGCTTGTTCGCGTCTGATTTCCGCGCCGAAGGACACGGCGAAGCGCTTTACGGTCTTTAATAATCGAACTGGATCATGGCAAGGGCCCCCTCCCGCGACGGTTCGACGAGCACCAGGGCATGCCGCGGATTATCGAGGCCGAGAAAGGCATCGGTCAGGAACGCGCCGAAGAAGTGTCCGATGGCGATTCCGGCCAGCACATCGGAGGGATAGTGCTGGTTCGCCTCCACCCGGGCCCAGGACGTTGCCAGGGTTAAAGCGTCGAGTCCTATCCGCGACGCCGTTGTCGCCCCCGCGGACAGGGAGAGCGCGTCGATATTCCGCAAGGCGGCGGCGGCGAAGAAAGCCGAGCCGGCGCTGTGGCCGGAGGGGAAACTCTGGTTATCGGAACCATCTGGCCGCGTCCGGTGCGCCGTGTTCTTGAGGACCTCGACCGCGCCCAGCGTAACGGCCCCCGCGGCTCCTTCCATGCCGAAGCCCCTGGTCTTTGCTTCCATCCACTCCTGGCCGTTGTTCCCGCTCGGCGCCGCCAGTCCTGTTGCAACCCATGCGGCCCCTGCGGCACCGAGCATATAGTCGCTCATGCGGCTCGCGTTTTGCGGCGACCCGAAGACAGGCGTATGCTGTACGGCCCATGTTGATAGATTCTGGTCTGCATGGCCCGTACGAGCGGCCAATGCGCCCGCGGCCGGCGCCCAGGTCTCCGGAGCAACGGCAGCACTCCATGCAGCTTGCCCCACGCGTTCCCAGCCCGGAGAGAGCGTAGCATCCTGTCCCCACCCGCGGCCGTTCGAGAGCGTTCCGCAGCCGGAAGCAACGGTAAGAAGGATGAGACTGAGGAGTGCCTTTCGAGGCAAGGTAAAGCTGTCCTGTTTCATTTGATGGTTCCCTTCGCAGCCCGTGGTTACATGGACTTTTGATGAAGTGGATAACTATAGCATATTATCCTAGAAAAAGCATTTAGACACGGAAGAATCGGATTAATATATGATAAAAGCGGATAAATTCGAAAGCAAGGCAATCACCTATTAGGTGAGCTACTATTTGAAAAAAATCCGCCGTTATCCGACTCTTATCAGATTTTATCAGTGTCAAATGCCGTTTTTAGGATTATGAAAAGTTCATACAGGATAATTCGACGAGGGCATGAGTGGAGCCCCCTCCGGCAGGAGCCGGGGGATTGCAAGTCGCGGGATGCGGAGAGGAAGGAAGCTGGATCGCGGGCCCCGGCGGAATCAGGACGACCGGACCGCGGCTTTTTGGATCTCCACGTAGCGCGCCGCAGCCAGCGCTCCGATGCATCCGTCGGCAGCCGCAACGACGATCTGGTTGGCAAACTTCTGGCGCAAGTCCCCGGCAGCAAAGATCCCGGGAACAGTCGTTTCGCACTTTTCATCGGTAACGACAAACCCCTGTTCGTTGATGCGGACCCCGGCGGGAATCAGCTGATTGTTGGGAGCATAGCCGACAAAAATAAACACTCCCTCCGTGGGAAGTTCTCCCCGCTTGCCGCTCTCCGTGTTTTGCCATGACACGGCCTCGACCGTTTTCCCGTTCCCCTTGATCTCCCTGAGGACGGTGTTCCAGATGATTTCTATTCCAGGTTCGCTCGCCACGCGTTTTTCAAGCAGCTTGCTTGCCCGGAGCGCGTTTCGCCGGTGCACGAGGTATACTTTCTTCGCCAGCCGCGAGAGATACAACGCTTCTTCCGAAGCAGTATCGCCGCCTCCCACGACTACGACGGTCTTGTCCCGGAAAAAGAACCCGTCGCAGGTGCCGCAGTAGGAAACGCCGCTTCCCAGGTATTCCGCCTCACCGGGGACCCCGAGCTTCCGTGCGGTGCCGCCGAGCGCAAGGATCAGGGCAACACTCCGGAGCACGTCCCCGTTGGCAAGCGTGATTGAGTGAAGGTCAGGACCTGCGTGCACCGCCGCAACCTCATGCGAAAGGATCTGAAGGCCGAAGGTCCGTGCATGATGGACCATTTTCTCCGCCAGATCGAATCCGGTTATTCCCTCAACTCCGGGATAATTTTCCACGTCTTTTGATATGGCGATCTGGCCGCCGAGCAGTCCCCTCTCGATCAGGACCGCATTCAGCCCTGCCCGTTTGCTGTACAGTCCCGCAGCGAGTCCGGCAGGGCCTCCTCCGACGACGATCACTTCATAAGTTTCCTGGTTTGCCATGGCGCTTCTCTCCGCTTCCATTGTGAAGCCAACCTTCTTCCAGTCTTGATTATATTGTAGCAAAGACTAAGTGGTTGTGAGAGAAGATGCGGCGGGCCTTTAGGATGATCTCGGAAAAGGGCGCAAGAGA
>VFSW01001343.1_pt1 | contig 37487 bp, 31 predicted proteins | sample 5358111 | NCBI WGS metagenome assembly VFSW01 (sample SAMN11554181, study PRJNA540505) | mine drainage metagenome | isolation source: sediment from site ElyBrook_90M | place: USA: Ely Copper Mine, Vershire, VT | collected 2017 | reverse complement strand
CCGAGGCTACTGCCTGGAGATGATCTGCGCGGACTTTCTGGCGGGGGCCAACCTGGACAACGGAGATCCGGAGACCCTGCTGTTTTCGATGACGAGATTCTTCAAATTCCTGCCCGGCGAGCAAAAGGAGGCTTTTCTGGGAAGCCTGAGCGAGAAGGCATCGTGAGCTCGATTGGGCCAACAGCTCCCGCGCACTTGCGGCTGGATGCGAAACCATGTTGGCAGCCATCATTTAAGCCTTGGCTGCTTTCCCGACATGCTATCTTTTTAGCTGATGGATAAAATTGTTGCAATTTTGTGCTTCCACCGATAACGGGGGGGAGAAATGAAAACCTTCACACGCATCACCGTAGATCCACACCAAATGGGCGGCCTCCCGTGCATCCGCGCCTTACGTATACCTGTCTCTACCGTTGTCGGCATGGCAGGAGAGGGCATGACGGAAGCTGAAATCCTAGATGCTTACCCCGACCTTGAGGTCGAGGATGTTCGCGAAGCACTGCGCTACGCAGCTGAGGCCGTAAGCGAGCGGGAACTTCCCGTCGTTGGTGGTTCTTGAAGTTCCTGGTGGACAATGCTTTGTCACCTGTGCTTGCGGAGGGTTTGCAATCCGCAGGCCACAACGCGATTCATGTACGCGACTACCACATGCAGAAGGCGACCGATCTTGAGGTTTTCGCACGTGCTGCAGAAGAAGATCGAGTTCTAATCTCTGCCGATACGGATTTTGGCACCTTACTGGCTCTGCGCAACGAAGAGAAGCCATCCGTCATTCTGCTTCGCCGCGGCCCCAAGCGTCCAGGAGTTCAATTGCGGTTGCCGTTAGGGGCTATGCCGGCAGATCGAGGAGCCCTTACGCGAAGGCAGCATAATCGTCATCGAAGAAAAGCGAATTCGAGTCCGGCGACTGCCTGTGGGGCGCCGAGAATAAAGCAAGCAGCACTTCGATTGTTGCAAGCTGGTTGCACAGGGCTCGGGAGATGCTCAGACAGCAGTTCAAGCAGGAAGTCGAGAAGGAACTGACCGGCCGGGAAACGGAGCCGTGGAAGATTATCGATTTCAAGCTGTACCAGAGCCAGATGCGAATCATTAAGCGGGCGATTGAAACCACATCGATGATGCTGGGAAACGACCGATCCCGAGGCTACTGCCTGGAGATGATCTGCGCGGACTTTCTGGCGGGGGCCAACCTAGACAACGGGGATCCGGACACGTTGTTATTTTCAATGACGAGATTCTTCAAGTTCCTGCCCGGAGAGCAGCGCCAAGCATTTCTGGGAGGCCTGAGCGAGGAGGCCTCATGAGCTCGATTGGGCCAAAACCCCAACGCTTGCGGCTGGATGCAGCGTCGTACGAGGGTCTGCGGCAGCAGGTGCTGCGCCGTGACGGCTGGCGGTGTCAATTGTGTGGCACGATGTCGAACCTGGAGGTCCACCACAAACAGTTTCGCAGCCACTCTGGGCACGACTCCGAAGAGAACCTGATCACCCTCTGCTCGGCGTGCCATGCATCCGTCCACGGCTAGACGGAGGTACTCGATCGCACGCTACTTAACATCCGGGTTTCGCCGCTTCCGCACCGCAGGCTATTGAATCGAACTGGCTGCGTTCGAAAATACGTTGTTCGCGTTGCTTCCGATCAGGCGAATCGTGCCAACCACCAAGACCAGAATAACAGCCAGCATAACCGCATATTCGGCGATGTCTTGGCCCTCGTCGCACTGCCAGAGCTCGCTAAGAAGAAAACTCATGCTGCACCTCGTCTCGAAGCCGATCGTACATCCGTTGTTCCTGAATTCAGCACAATTGCGCTTCTGTCTTTCGCACTCGTAGACACGAATGTTCTCGCCATCGTAATCCACCAGCAGGATCGCCGCGTGACACTTCCGAGTGTTCTCTTTTCTGAAATCGACCGTCTGTTGTCCTGCAGATAATGGTAATGAGCCTGCTCCCGATCATTCCGTTTGGCATCCAAACCGCTGGGTCTTTTGCAAAATCACGCGATTCCAAACGCAAGGTTGATCACCAGCAGATGCCGTCGTAATTGCCATTCTTGCTGCTCCCTTCGATAACTCGTACGAAATCTATTAGGAATTGGCCTTCACGCAGCCGCTCCGGGACTATCTTAAAATCCGGATCCTTGTTGCCAATCACGACGGTTTGAGCGTGATCCAGGACGGCGTTGATGTCGCCGACCATAAGTTTCGATATGTGCGGAATGCGATTGAGGATGAAATCCCGGTTCGCGCCAACTAAACTAGCGAGATTCACGTTCTTGTCATAGATGCGAAGGTCATACCCCTTCCCGATCAGGCGTTCGATGACTTCGATTAAGGGGCTCTCTCGCAGATCGTCGGTTCCTGCCTTGAAACTGAAGCCCAAAATGCCGACCCGTGTGTGCCCCTTCTCGGTAATGAGCTGCACTCCCCGAGCGATCTGAATTTCGTTGCTGGGTAGGATGGACGTGAGAATCGGCAATTGCAAATCGTGCATTTTGGCTTGATAGGACAGCGCCCGAAGATCTTTCGGCAAGCACGAGCCTCCGAACGCGAAACCGGGCAACAGGTAAGCAGGAGAGATATTGAGCTTGCGATCCTGACAGAAGATATTCATGACCTCGTGTGCATCAAGGCCTAAAGATTTGCAGAGATTGCCAATTTCATTGGCGAACCCGATCTTGAGGGCATGCCAACTGTTGTCGACGCACTTCACCATCTCCGCAGATTGCAGATTTGTTCTGATCAATGGCGCGTCGATCTTCTCGTAGAGCGCTGCCAGGATGTCACCGCTGGCCTCGTCCAACTCGCCAATGACGGTCTTCGGCGGATGGCGGAAATCTTTCACCGCCGAACCCTCCCGCAGAAACTCGGGGTTGTTGCACACCCCGAAGTCATGCGCGGCCTTTTTCCCCGAAAACTCTTCCAAGGTGGGAATCACGATCTTGTGCATCGTTCCCGGCAAGATGGTGCTCCGAATGACTACGGTGTGGCGCGCACTCTTGCTCTTGAGTGCCTCGCCAATCTGTTCGCAAATCCGTCGGATATACCGCAGGTCGAGATTGCCGTTGGCCTGGCTTGGTGTGCCGACACAGACGAAAGACAGTTCCGTCTCCCGGATTCCCTGGCCTGGATCGCTGGTGGCGCGCAGACGGCCCGCCTTGGCAGTGGCTGCTATGATTTCCCCGATGTCTGTCTCAATGATGGGAGACTGCCCGCGGTTGATCAGATCGACTTTAGTCGGGACCGGATCGACTCCAACGACCTCATGGCCCTCATCAGCGAGGCACCCCGCCGAAACCGTTCCGACGTAACCCAATCCAAAAATGCTGATTCTCAAGATGCGTACCCTTCTCTATGCTATCAGGCCCAAAAACTGTGATCTGCTGATATCGAAGCTCGTCTTAATTCTCAACCGGAGATAATATCGGAGCGGGTCAAACCCACTTTTTGACGCGCCATCGGCCTGTGACTCAGCAACTCGAACGTGTTTTTCACATAATTACCGGAAGATTTTTCAGGCCCCTGAGTCCAAATGTAGAAGCCCACTCCGGTCGCGGGCCAGTGAGCGTCATTTGCGGGAAGCGCTGCACGAGATTCAGAAGTGCAATCTGCCCTTCTAGCCGCGCGAGTTGGCCTCCGATGCAGGCATGAGGACCCGCACCGAACGCCACGTGTTGGTTGTTCAGCCTCTTCAGATCTAACTGATCCGGGTCCTTAAAGCGTTTTGGATCGCGATTGGCCGCACCGAGCATGCAGAGGACCGACCATCTCTTCGGAATGTGCTGGCCGCAAATCTCGACATCCTCCTTGAGCACGCGGGCAGTGAATTGTACGGGGCTCTCGAAACGCAGAATCTCCTCCACAGCCGAGCGGATGATCTCCGGGTTATCTCGCAACTCGGCCGTCTCTTTTGGGTGCTTCAGGAGCGTGTACATTCCGTTGCCAATCAGGTTTCGAGTCGTCTCATGGCCAGCGAAAAGCAGCGCGATACACTGCGCGTATAGCTCTTCTTCGGTCAGTACTTCTCCTTCTTCCTCAATGTCGATTAGCAAGCTGATCAGGTCGTTCCCTTTATTACGTCTCCGTTCCGCCACGGTCGTTCGAAAAAAATCGGTTAACGCGATTAGAGCATCTTGGGCGGCGCGTGCGTGTTCCACGGAGCGATCTGGGCTGCCTCGAAACACTGCGATGTCGTGCGACCAATTGACGAATGTGTCACGCAGTTCCTGCGGTATTCCCAGCATTTCCAAAATGATCCGCACGGGCAGAGGATTTGCGAACTCGTGCATAAGTTCGACTTCGGAGCCCCGCTGAAGCGGCTTTAGCATTTGATCGACGATGGCTTCGACTTGCGGACGCAAGCCTTCGATCGCCGCGGGCGAGAATCCCTTATTGAGAAGTTTGCGCAGTCGGGTGTGCTCCGGCGGGTCCATGAAAATCAGCCACAAGCCGAACATGCGCGCCAGTTCGCTGAACTCGGACTGGCTGCCGATCGGAAGCGACAATATCATCTGCTGTGAGCGTTTTGCGGAAAGCCTGGGGTCTTTCGCAGCCAAGGAGCACTCGGCGTGGCTGACAATCGACCATAACGCCCATTTCCCGTCTACATCCAGGTAATGCAACGGACCTTCTTGGTGCAGGCGGGCGTACGTCGGATACGGGTCCTGCAGAATGTCGTCGCTGAAAAGAACCTTCTTGGGCGGAACGATAACCTTGGGCAACCTTCACCTATTCGCAAATCAGAGTTGCAGTCGCGCAGCCGCTAGCTTGCCGACGTTGAGTTTAACATCGACGAGACAATGATTTGAAGGGAAAGGGGCGCTAACAGCGGCCTCGCGGGTATCCCGGTCTCAAGCTCACTTCCACGCGTGCTCTTCCAGGAAGTGCGGTTATCAGGAGCCGCCTGGCAGACGCTGCCAAATCAATTCGACGGTTTGGACTTTTCCGTTTACCAGCGTGGGCGGTGTGACTAAAGTGATTCGATCATCCTGGAATCTGACACTGCGGACCAAGTCCCTGTCTACGTAGTTCTGAATCGATGAGATTTCGATGTGATGGGTTACCTTGTCCGCGGTGAGCGTGTACCGTCCGGCATAGGCGAGAAATGTTCTGAACGCTTCAGCTTGTTCCTCCAGGGCGAGAGTTCCACCACCGCCGGAGAGCGGCTTTCGCCCGCCGAAGCTGATCAGGGCGGTTACTCTGCCATCCTGCGTATACGTGAGAAAACCCGCAGGGTCGAGACCATAGGGAGGTTCGCTCGGCTCCCCCTTCGACGTTGTGCTCGATGCGGACACAAGTTTCCACGTGCCCACAAGTTTGTCGTTTGTCTGCCCCATCCTGATTCTCCCTGTCGGATTCCATGTCCGCGAAGTGTGCCGGCAATCGCCGCAAAGCGCTTCACAGCATCGTGGCCGCCCCTTTTGATCCCGATTGGGCGTCGCGCGGATCGCGCCTTATTTCACGACAAATGATACCCTGCGGTTCTATCTTGAGAGCTCTGATTCGTGAAGGAAAGCTATGACACGAGAATTAGAAGGCAAAGTTGGGCTCGTCACCGGCGGGACGTCGGGTATTGGCCGTGATACCGCCGTCCTTTTTGCGAAGGCGGGAGCCAAAGTGGTGGTTGCGGGGCGGCGCGAACTGGAAGGCGAGGAAACCATCGAGCTGGTCCGTGCCGCCGGCGGCGATGGCCTGTTTGCGAAAGCCGACGTATCGAAAGCCTATGAAGTGGATGCGCTCATCCAGAAGGCAGTGGAGAAATTTGGCCGCCTCGATGTAGCCTTCAATAACGCCGGGATCGAGGGTGTCTGGGCGCCCATTATCAGACAATCCGAAGAAGACTGGGACCGGACCATCGCCATCAATCTCAAGGGTGTCTGGCTCTGCCTGAAATACGAGATTCGGCAGATGCTCAAGCAAGGCGGTGGCGGAGCGATCGTGAACATGGCTTCGGTTACGGGCCTGGTCGGTTCTGCTGGGGCCGCAGCGTATAGCGCAAGCAAACATGGAGTGATCGGGCTGACGAAGTCCGCCGCTCTGGAAACCGCTAAAAGCGGGATTCGGATCAACGCCGTGTGTCCCGCAGTGATCGAAACTCCCATGGCGAAGCGGCTCTTTGGTGCTCCGCAGGTCCACAAATCCGTTCTTAGTTCCCATCCCATCGGCCGTTTTGGAAGACCGGAAGAAATCGCCGAAGCCGTGGTATGGATGTGCTCGGACCGCGCGTCTTTCATCACGGGGCAATCCCTGGTTCTCGACGGCGGCTTCCTGGCGGGGCCCAATTCTCCGAGCTAGTTATAGGTTGTTGACGCTGCAGAGATTGCCCAGTCGGTAATCGCGAGGCTACCTTGGCCACGGTGGGGGTACTTCTCTCCCGACTCACTTCAATGACCAAGGTCATTTTGTCCCAGTTTTGATTTCACCCCTGAGTGTGCAATTCTACATTCCGCAAGTCTCCAGGAAGAGCCAAGAGCACGTATGGTCCAGCACGAACAGACCTCGAATCACGCGCCACTGTTCAGTATCATTATTGCTGTCTACAACGACTGGGCCGTGCTGGAAGCATGTCTACAATCCCTAGCGCGTCAAGCAAACGGGCCGAGCTTCGAAGTCGTCATTGTGGACGATGGCAGCACGGAACCTGCCCCAGCGTTCGTTCGCAGCTCTAGCTTCTCTTACCCCTTGATAGTAATCCCACAGCCTCACTCGGGGATTCCGGCTGCTAGAAACCGAGGGATTCGCAGTTCCAATGGCGCAGTGCTGCTATTCGTGGACGCTGACTGCAGACTCCAGGCAAATTGCCTGGCCGCTCTGGCCGCAACAGTCGCTCGCTCTCCTCAGCACGATTGTTTTCAACTTCACCTGGTGGGGAATTGCTCAAGCCTGGTGGGTAGAGCGGAAGAACTGAGGCTCACAGGCTTTCAAAACCACATGCTTCAGCCCGACGGCACCATTCGATACTTGAACACCGCTGGATTTGCCATTCGACGCACGCGAGCGGACACCGAGACGGGTGTTTTTGATCCTGTCGCCCTCAGAGCTGAGGACACTCTCTTGCTGGCCAATCTTATGCTAGCCGGCGAGCTTCCCTGGTTCGTCCCCGATGCAATCGTTGAGCATTACGTCCCACTATCTTTTATGGGGTGCCTGAGGAAGGATATTCGGTCAGCGTATCGGGAAGGAAGGACGTACGACATGATCGCATTGAAGGGGGTGAGGATTCGAGTGACTCATCGGGAGCGGCTGCAACTGCTATGGTCCATGTGGAAAACTGCCAGCCAACCTTCGATCGGAAGATCGGCCTGGGTCGTGCTTGTAGTGAGGCAGTCGCTTCAGCGGACAATCACTTCTTGCTGCAAATATCTGCGGATCGCGACAGCTATGCCCATATGACCCTTCCGGCCTGGAATGCGCGGTTGTATCGAGATTACTGTCGGATCACACCTTTAGACTCCGTCCGGATGACCGAAAGGCTAGCCTCCTGGCCGCTGATAAAAGGCGTTTGTGATTCGAGATCGCCTAATTTTCTTGTATAATGGTTACACCCTCGGCCATCGGATCGAGCCGGTCGTCTCCCTCCCCCTTCATTCTTTGTTCTTGTCAGCCTTGTCGTCGGACCATGGTTCAACCCTTATTGGAGGAGCGATATCAATGAAAGCAGGCATGCTGGGAATCCGCGCCTTACTGGCCTGCCTCGCCTCCGTAGCATTGGTGGCTTGCTCGCACCCCGCGCCGAACGTGTCCAACTCCTGGGATCCAAAAGCCGCCGCCGCTTACCTTGACTACAGGGCGGGCTGGTGGTCGGAATGGACGGGGTCCGCCCGCGATCACGGCACCTTCTGTATTTCGTGCCATACAGCTTTGCCGTACGCTCTCTCCCGACCCGCCCTCCGCGTCGCACTCGCAGAACCGGGTCCGTCAGTCAACGAACGCAGACTGATCGAAAATGTGACCAAGCGCGTTCGGCTTTGGAAGGATGTTGGGCCGTATTACAGCGACCAGGGATACGACCACAAAACCGCCGAGTCTCGTGGAACCGAATCTGTTCTCAATGCGTTGATTCTTGCAAGCTACGACGGTCAGAACGGGCATCTCAGTGACGATACGCGGGCAGCTTTCGACAACATGTGGGCGTTACAGCAAACCGCGGGAGAAAACGCCGGCTCATGGCCGTGGCTTCAGTTCGATCAGGAACCCTGGGAAGCGAACGATTCCGCATACTATGGGGCGGCTCTGGCCGCGATGGCAGTGGGGACTGCCCCTGGGAATTATGCATCGACCCCTGGAATCCAAAGCAATCTCACGCGTCTGCGGGAGTATCTGAACCGGGAAAGCGCTGCGCAATCCACAATCAATCGAATTTTCCTGCTCTGGGCCTCCACCAAATTGCCGGGACTCCTGTCGCCGGAGCAGCAGAAGGCGATCATTCATGAAGCCCTGAGCAAGCAACAGGCAGATGGCGGCTGGAGGCTGGCCTCCATCAGCTGGAAGTGGAGCGGTTGGAGTCTTAAGTCACTCGGGAACATGTGGATCCGGGAAGATGGCACTCCCATGGAAGGTAAAAGCGACGGCCTCGCTACCAGCCTTATAACCCTCGCCCTGCAACAGGCAGGCGTAGCCGCCGACAATCCGCAACTCAAGCATGGTCTCTCCTGGCTGATGAGCAACCAGAATGCTGCGGAGGGTTTCTGGCCCGCTTCTTCTGTGAACAAGCGGCGGCACATCTCCTCCGACACGGGGCGCTTTATGAGCGACGCGGCCACCGCTTTTGCGGTGCTCGCCCTGACCGAGAACCAACGGACAACAGGCCAGGTGGCGTCTGAGGCAATCATTGAGGATAGCACTCCCTAACCCCAGACAGGAAACCATGAAGGACTGCCGAAAATTCTACATTGACGGGAAGTGGGTCGATCCGACCGGGGCCCGCGACTTTGCTGTGATCAATCCTGCCACCGAGCAGCCCATCGCCACAATCTCGCTCGGCGGCATCGCGGATGTCGATCGTGCTGTGGCTGCAGCCAAGCGTGCCTTCGAGTCGTATTCAGAAACGATGGTGGATCAGCGCTTGGTGCTTTTGCGCCGGATCATTGAGGTCTATCAGTCAAGGATCGACGAGATGGCTGACACCATTTCCCAGGAAATGGGCGCGCCCCGCTCACTCGCCCGAAAAGCGCAGGCTCCCGCCGGGCTGGCGCACTTGCTGGAAATCGTGAAGGTGCTGGAGCACTTCAAGTTCGAAGAACTCAAGGGTTCGACGCTCATGCGAAAAGAGCCGATTGGAGTGTGTGTGCTGATCACCCCCTGGAACTGGCCGATGAACCAGATCGTCTGCAAGGTGGCGCCCGCGCTCGCGGCAGGATGCACTATGGTTCTCAAGCCGAGTGAAATGGCTCCCCTCTCCGCCTATTTATTCGCGCAGATCCTGCATGACGCTGCCGTTCCGGCCGGTGTTTTCAACCTGGTGAATGGCGATGGACCTACGGTGGGAGCTGCGATCGCAGCGCATCCTGACGTGGCCATGGTCTCGTTCACGGGGTCCACGCGGGCGGGTGTGGCTGTGGCCACGGCTGCCGCCCCCACGGTCAAGCGGGTGACGCAAGAACTTGGTGGCAAGTCGGCAAACATCATTCTGGAAGACGCCGACTTCGAAAATGCGGTCAAGCAGGGCGTGCAGGAATGCTTCCGCAATACTGGACAGTCCTGCAACGCGCCGACCCGGATGCTCGTTCCGCGGTCCAAGATGGCCGAGGCCGCTGCAACAGCGAAGCAAACGGCCGAAGCCACCAAAGTCGGTGATCCGTTCGCCGAGGGTACGAGCATCGGGCCGTTGTCCAGCAAAGCTCAGTTCGACAAAGTGCGGCGGCTGATCGACCGGGGCGTTGAGGAAGGCGCCAAGTTGGTCGCTGGAGGATCCGGACGTCCCGACGGGCTTACGAGAGGCTATTTCGTTAAGCCGACAGTATTTGCGGACGTCCGCAACGACATGACCATTGCCCGCGAGGAGATCTTCGGACCCGTGCTCAGCATTATCCCTTACGAAAACGAAGAGGACGCGATACGAATAGCGAACGATACTCCTTATGGATTGTCGGGGTTTGTAACATCAGGAAGCAGGGAGCGAGCCGGCCGAGTTGCCAAGCGCATGCGATCCGGGAACGTTCACATCAATGGCGCGCGGGTCGATTTCGGCGCCTGTTTTGGAGGCTACAAGCAGTCAGGGAACGGCAGAGAATGGGGCGAAGCCGGCCTCGAGGAGTTCCTGGAGTTGAAGGCGATTTTGGGTTATATGGACCAGCGTAAGGGCAGCTAGCGCGCTGGGAAAAACGTTTCCACGGGTGATGGAAATGTAGTCTTTATTAACGCTTTATTAACGCTTTGCACAGCAGTAAGTTGTTTATTTACAGATGTTTACGTGGTATCTGAGTGGCCCGTGGATTGCAGCTTTGAGATCTTCCCCCTTATCAGTCATTTGCAGCATTTGTCGGAGAGCGCACATTACACCAGCAGTGAAATCGGAGGATCGAACAGGATGACGAGTCAAGAAAAACACAAAGACCAGGCTGGGACAGCACCCAGCGCTGATTTATCGAAGGTATCAGCCCTTCACCAAGCCCCTGGGCTGCCCAATGCGCCCCAAACCACCTTGCAGGACGTATTAGCGACGGTCTGGGCAGGGAGTCTGGGGATAGAGAAGGTTGGTATCGAGGACGACTTCTTTGAACTAGGCGGGGCGTCTGTAGTAGCCACACAGATAGTTTCTCGGTTGCGTGAGATGTTTCAGATGGATTTGCCTGCCATCCTGTTGTTCGAAACCCCTACCATCGAGAAGCTTGCGCGTTACATGATTGAACACGAAGCGCGGCCTGGCCTGACCGAAAAGACCGCTACCCTTCTGAAGCAGATCGAAGGTATGACCGAAGACGAAGTGGCCCGTAGTTTGGGCTCAAAGTGAGAATTGGTGTCACAGCGTCATGAGTAAGGATTCATTCAAGGACCGTGGTTTTTCCGAGCAGAAGCTCGCTTTGCTGGCCAGTCTCCTTGAGGAAGAAGGCGTCCCGCAGGCGCCACGCCTGCCGTCTTGGTCGCCCCTTACACCCATAAGGACAGGCGGATCGAAACCGCCTCTCTTCTGCATGCATGGAGCGGGTGGAACCGTAATGATGTACCGCAACCTTTCGCGGCTTTTGGGTGACGACCAGCCGTTTTATGGCCTGCAGTCGCAGGGCCTGGACGGAAGTTGCCCTCCGCTGACCAAAATCCAGGAGATGGCCGCGGTCTATGTGAAGGAGATCAGGAGGGTCCAGCCCCATGGGCCGTATTTCATTGCCGGGTATTGCATGGGCGGAACGGTTGCGTTTGAGGTGGCTCAGCAACTCCTAGAACTAGGCGAACCTATTGCCCTGCTGGCGCTGTTCGACACGATGAACTGGCACAAGATTCCTCTCACGTTCTGGAGCCTGAGCTCCCACGCGAGACAGCAATTATTTTTCCACGCGGCGAGTTTTTTCAGCCTGGATTCAACGGGCCAGGCCAAGTTTCTTAAGGAAAAGTTTGCCGTGTTGAAGAGCCGGATTCCCGCGTGGCGCGGAATGTTTCTCTCCCGTTTCAGCAGGCGTTCGCCGAAGACAGTTTCAGAGTCGCTGGTGCTGGGGCAAATCTGGCAGGCGAATGACCGAGCCTCTTGGGCCTATCTCCCGAAGCCCTATCCCGGCGTGATCACCGACATCCGCCCGGCGAAGCAATATCGGATATTTAGCAAACCTGATTTGAAATGGGATCGGCTGACGCAAGGGCAAGATGTCATCGTTCTGCCAGTGTACCCCGGCACTATGCTGGTCGAGCCGTTTGTCGAGCACTTGGCCAACGCACTGCGGCGCTCAATAGATGCTGCCATTCAACGCCGGAAAGGCAGCTCATCGGCAGAAGCAGTCGTCAAGCCAGTTTAGCCAGGGAGGGGTCGATTGAAGATCGGGGATGGTTGGTCTAAGACCTGGACCTATTTCCAGGACGATTGGCACGAGGGCAACATCGGGATCATGGGCCCGCGCACGCATGCTGCGTGGCTTTGCTCGATTGTCTTCGATGGCGCGCGATTTTTTGAAGGGGTAACCCCTGACCTCGAGCTGCATTGCGCACGGGTCAACGACTCGGCGAAGAAACTGTTCCTCAAGCCGACAGTATCGCCGGAAACATGGGTCAAGCTAGCGCGGGAAGGCATCAAGAAGTTCGACGGGAACACCGCACTTTACATTCGTCCTATGTATTGGGCGGAAAAGGAAGGGCCTTGGGTTCAGGCTCACGATCCTGAGTCCACGCAGTGGTGCCTGTCCATCTACGAAGCACCGATGCGAACCCCCAAGGGCTTCTCGATCACGCTGTCTCCCTACCGCCGACCAACTCTTGAAACGATGCCAGTCGATGCCAAGGCTGGCTGTCTTTATCCCAACAATTCTCGCTCGCTCTTTGAAGCGCAAGCCCGCGGCTTCGACAACGCCATCGTCTGTGACATGCTGGGAAACGTCGCCGAACTCGCCACTTCCAACATCTTCATGGCGAAAGATGGAGTGGTGTTTACACCTCTCCCGAACGGAACATTCCTCGCGGGGATTACTCGCCAAAGAGTCATAGGCCTGCTACGCGATAGCGGAGTAACGGTGGTCGAGAAGACGCTCACCTATCAGGACTTCGAAAACGCCGACGAAATCTTCTCCACCGGAAATTATTCAAAAGTCGTTCCCGTAACTCGAATCGGCGACCGCCCCCTTCCGTTTGGTCCTATCTACACCAAGGCCCGCGAGCTCTATTGGGCATTTGCGCACTCATGACCTGCGAATCATTCACGCAATATGGAACTTCAAGACGCACGCCTGAGTTCGTCCCGGTCTAACGTGGAACCTATGCCCACTTCCACGATGGTCGAGATGCTGGTTCCCATCTGGCAGCGCGTGCTGCAGCTCTCGTCGGTAGGCGTCGACGATAACTTCTTCGACGTTGGCGGCGACTCAACGCTGGCCCTTGCGCTTTTCAATGAAATCGCGCAAGCCTGCGGGCGGGAATTGCCGCCTGTGATGATCTACCACGCGCCCACGATTTCTGCCTTGGTGGCGCTGCTGGAAGAGTCAGCCGCACCGCGCGTCCCGCCCCTGGTTCAGCTGAAGTCTGGCTCCGTCGAACCGCCAATCTTCATTACCCATGGGTTGGGCGGCAGCGTGATGGATTTTTATCAGGTGGTGAAACACATCCAGACGCCTCACGCGATTTACGGGATGCAGGCGAAGGGTATCGACGGAGCAGAGGAACCGTCAGATCGCATCGAGGACATGGCGCGGTATTCTCTTGAGGCGGTGAGACAACTGCAACCACACGGACCGTATCTTCTCGTCGGATACTCGCTCGGTGGCCTGGTCACGCTTGAAATGGCAAGGCTGTTGACCGCCGAGAGCGAAAGGGTAGCCTTGCTGGCCATGCTCGACTCCTACCCGGAAATACGGTACTTATCGTTCACACAGCGTGCGCGGCTGGTGGCGCACTTGGCCACACGGCGCGCTGCAACTGCCATGAAACTGCCTATGGGCGATGCCGTCGCCCTCCTCCTGCGCCCCACCCGGCGCCGCTCGCACACGCCGAGGGTGTCCTATCAGCCACCGGCCGACGTATCGCTGACTCCGGCAACGCAACGCGTCCGGCAGAGCGCTTACCTGGCGTTGACCCGTTACCAACCCCGGTTTTATCCCGGCAATATCAGGTTCGTGAGGGCGGCAATCCCCACCGACTTTCCCGCGGATCCGGCTGCGGTGTGGTCCCATTTGGCGGGTAAGTTCGAAGTGGAGACTGTTCCTGGCGATCATTTGGGGATCATGACCACCTATTATGAGAACCTCGCATCCGTAATCTCTCGCTATGTGAAGGAAGCGCTTCGTTAGCCCGGCGATTCGCAGGTCTTTGTGACCCGCCGAAGGGTTCGTCAAAGATAACAACTATGAATGGTGCAGAGAGCCTAATTCGCACGCTGGTTGCCGGGGGCGTCGACACCTGCTTTGCAAACCCCGGCACCTCGGAAATCCATATGGTTGCCGCGCTGGACCATATGCCGGAAATGCGATGCGTGCTGGGTCTCTTCGAAGGCGTGGTCACCGGAGCAGCGGACGGCTATGCCCGCATGGCTGGAAAACCGGCATGCACCCTGTTGCATCTTGGCCCCGGCCTCGGGAACGGCCTTGCGAATCTGCACAATGCTAGCAGGGCACAGGTACCGATCGTTAACCTGGTTGGCCAGCATGCGACCTATCATCTGCAGCACGACACGCCGCTTACGTCAGATGTCGAAGGCATCGCCCGGCCTTGCTCGAAATGGCTGCGAACTTCTCATGCTTCATCTGAAGTAGGTCGCGACGCTGCGGAGGCCGTGGTTGCCGCACGTACCTTACCCGGCCAGATTGCTACGCTGATCGTCCCTGCGGACGTTGCGTGGAGTGAGGGCGGATCGATCCCGGCCATCCCAGCGCTGCCTAAGCCTCCTCTGGCCGATGCTCAGACCATTGAGCATGCAGCCGCCATGCTCCGGTCCGGTTTGCGAACCGCCATCTTGATGACTGGAAATGCTCTGTACGGCAAGGGCTTGACCACCGCGGGACGGATCGCGGCTGCTACCGGAGCCAAGTTGTTCGCTCCCTATCCGCTTACGCGATTGCAACGTGGTGCAGGGACGCCGACTTTGGATCGTGTTCAGTACGTCCTTGAACAAGGGATCGAGCAGTTCAAGGAATTTCGTCAGTTGATTCTGGTAGGAGCGCAGGCTCCAGTGGCATATTTCGCATACCCGGAAAAAAATAGTGAATTCACTTCGCCGGAGTGTGCAGTTCATACCCTGGCGAGCCCTGGTCAAGACTATCTTGCCGCCCTCGACGCCCTGGCAGCAGCGTTGCCGGTGCGCGGGACAGATTTGTCCGCGGAGAAAGTGGAGCGGCCTGCGCAGCCAAGTGGGGAAGTCACGTTGCCCGGACTGGCTGCGGCAATTGGAGCACTCCTGCCCGAAAACGCTATCGTGGTCGACGAGTCCATGACCTCGGGCCGCGGACTGATGGCCGCAACCAAGGGAGCGCCGCCGCACGATTGGTTGGGGAACACCGGCGGCTCGATCGGAATCGCGATGCCGCTGGCAGTGGGCGCGGCAGTGGCCCGCCCCGATCGCCGCGTCCTGTGTCTGACGGCCGATGGCAGCGGCATGTACACACTCCAAGCCTTGTGGACTATGGCGCGGGAAGGCCTCAACGTCTCGCCGGTGGTTTTCGCCAACCGGGATTACGCGGTGCTGAAGAGGGAGTTTTCTAATCTGGGCGGGGGGAGGCCTGGTCCTCGGGCTGCCAGCATGTTCGAGATCGGGCGTCCCGATCTCGACTGGACTCACTTGGCGAAAGGAATGGGAGTACCCAGCACCCGGATTACTTCGTTGGATGCGTTCGGGAAGGCGTTACAGGCGGGGTTCGAAGCGGAAGGACCGACGCTGATTGAAGTACCACTGTAGAGCCTGGCGTCTCGGCGTCGTTCAGCGAGCGGGAGCGAACTGCGCAATCTTGGCGAGTTCGCCTTTGATGACTTTTCCGGTCGGCGTCAGCGGCATTGCCGGAACCAGCAGAATCTGCGACGGGCGTTTGTAGGGCGCAAGATGTTTGGCCGCGTGTTGCGCCAGCTCGGCTTCTGATGTTGGCGAAGACGGCACGAGTTGCACGAAGGCGACAACTTCCTCACCGCCTTCCGTTCCTGCGACTGGCCGTCCAATGACCGCCGAACGCACCACAGCGGGATGCGCGTTCAGAACCGCTTCTACTTCGGCCGGGTAGACATTCTCTCCGAAGCGGATGATCAATTCCTTGGTTCGGCCGACGATGAAGAGATATCCGTTCTCGAGGCGGGCAAGATCGCGCGTGTTGAACCAGCCCTCGGAATTTATCGCGGCCGCCGTTTCTTCGGGTGCGTGATAGTAACCCTTCATCACGTTGGGACCGCGCACCCACAGTTCACCGACTTCTCCGTCGGCCACCGGCGTCTGATTGGATCCGACCAACTGGACCTCCACTCCCGGAAGAACCCGGCCCACGGACGTATCGGTGCGGCGCTCTCCCACTACCGCCTGCGCAATGTTCGGAGAGCATTCCGTGACCCCGTATCCGTTGTGCAGCACCATGCCGAACAGGCTCTCCACCTGCGTTTTCACAGTGGGCTGGAGTGGCGCACCGGAAGACGAAATGATGCGCAGTGCCGGAAACTTGAGCGACTGCAATCCCTTCAACTTGGCATAGTCCGCCAGTAGGGAGAACATTCCGGGAGCTCCCAGAACCACCGTCAACCCATCTTTCTCGATCGCGGCGAGAGCCGCAACGGGGTCAAAGCGCGACGCCAGATGCAAGGTTGAGCCGCTCAGCAGCGCACCCAACAGGACTATGGAAAGACCGACCGCGTGCGACATCGGCAGGACGCCATAAAGGCGGTCATCCGGACTCAGCGACCGGATCCTGGCTGACACCGCCGCCACAAACACCAGGTGCCGGTGCGGCAGCATGACGCCGTTGGGAAGGCCGGTCGTGCCGGAGGTATAAATCAACGCAGCGACGCGCTGCGCAACCTCGGCGTCGACTGGTTCCGGTGCGATTGCGTCGTTCAGTGGCCCAAGGGCGATGGAACCTAAACCAGCGACGTCTTGAATGACGGCGCTATGCCGCTTGGCGTGTTCCCTCGCCTGCGGCGAAACGCTCGTGGTGTAGATTACCCGACGGGCGCCACAATGGTCGCGAATCGCGTCGACCTCGTTCGCCGAGAGACGGGCACTGACCAACGCAGGCCACGCATCAATGCCGGAGATCGCTAACAGAATCGCCACGAATGCCCGGCAGTTCTCGCACACGACCATCACCCGGTCGCCCGGGCGAACACCGGAGTCGAGAAGCCAGCGCTCCGCATCGGAAACGGCGGATGCGAGCTGGCGATAATTCCAGGCGCCGGATGCTTCCACCAAAGCCGGGTGTTCGGGCGAGCGCCCAGACCAGAGTGTGACGATGTCGCTGACGCGCGCAGGAAGGTTTGCCAGAAGCTCGGCGACGCTGTCGGGAGTCATCTCCGTCATAACGAGATTGTAGTGAAGCAGCGGTCTACAGCAGAGCAGAACGTTTTCGCGAGGCTTGCGGATCGGCCGCTGCCATAGCCGGAAATGCCGACACATCCGCTCTTTTCGACACTACATACTGCAGCCAATTCTTATAGATCGCATCGGCCGAGGACCGCCAGTTGTTTTGCAAACCGCCGACCACGGCAGCTTCCGGAAAGTTTTCCATTCGTTCTTCCCGCCGGTCGGAAAAAACAGCATCTCGAAAATCCGTGAGAAGTGTCGTGGCCGCAGCATCGAAATAACCCTTCGGCATGGAGGGATACGTCTCGCGTTCGCCCCGAAGAAATCTCTTGATATCTCGGCGATATTCTTTCAGAAGAGTCTGGGCGCCATACTCCGGATGGCCCTGGAAATGGACGAACAGGCTCTGCTTTTTTATCTTCACGAACGAGGCCACCCCGCCCTCGGCCGATTGCGTCAGCACGACGTAGCCGCTTGCGGTGAGCGCGTCGGCCTGCACTTCGTTCCAGCGAGAATGTGGAAACCGTATGGTTTCGCCCGTGCCGGCGATGAGCGGATGGCTCGCCGCCGCCTTCGTAAAATCAAAAACGCCGAACTGTTTGTCATTCAGCGGGTGCCGGCCGATGCCGTCGCTGTGCAGAACACCCGCGTGAGCCGCCAGGCACGAGAGGATTGTTGACGAGGTATTCCGTTCGGCCCAGTCGAGAACTTCGGTCAGCACGGGCCAGTATGGCTCGTCCCGCAGGTCACGACTGCGAGGCTCTGTGCCGGTCATTATGACGCCATCAAATCGACGGTTCCACAGATCATCAATGCCGAAGTAGAACCTGTTCAAATGCCGCTGTCCGCGGTCGGTTCGGGGAACGCCGGTCAGCGAATAAAGCTTGAGAATTACAGGAACATCGCCCGATGCAATATCCAGAAGCTCAAAGAACTGCAACTCAGTATCTTCCAGCGCGGCGTCCGGCATGTTGTTGATAAATGCAAGACTGACGCAATCTGCAGGCCTCGGATGGCTGCCCGCCGAAACCGCTGGACGTGAAATTCCTCGGTCCGCCCAACGACTCGGAACTCGCCCGCCTTCGATGATCAGTGGCATCTCATGCCTCTCGCGCCAACGCCTGCTTCTCTGTGACCGCACTTGATTTCGACGCCTGCTCCAGCGCTTGACCGAGATCGTCGAGGATGTCGTCGATGTGCTCGATCCCCACACTCAGACGAATCATCTCAGGGGTCACCCCGACCTTGGCTTGTTCTTCCGGAGTAAGTTGCCTGTGCGTTGTCGACGCGGGGTGACACGACAGAGACTTCGCATCCCCCATGTTCACCATCCGCTTGAAAAGTTGGAACGCGTTGAATGTCTTGCGGCCGCCCTCGTAGCCGCCCTTGACGCCGAAGGTGAGCAGGGAACAGAAGTTTGTGCCCAGATAACGATGCGCCATCGGATACAGGGGATTGTCCGGGAAGCCGGCGTAATTCACCCAGTCGACCATGGGATGCGCCCGTAGAAATTCCGCAACCTTGCGCGCGTTCTCCACGTGCCGCTCCATGCGCAGTGCCAGCGTCTGGATTCCCTGCAGAAATAAAAAGCCGTTGAACGGCGACAACGTAGCCCCGGTGTTCCTCTGACAAACGGTCCGGCACCGCGCAACAAAGGCCGCATCCCCGTAGTGATCGACGTAGACGACGCCGTGGTAGGCGATCTCCGGTCGATTGAACATGTAGAATTTTTCTGGATATTTCCGCCACGGGAACTTTCCGGAATCCACAATCATTCCGCCAATACTGGTGCCGCCGCCTCCAATGAATTTCGTCATGGAGTGGAGGACGACGTCTGCGCCGTATTCGATGGGCCGCAACAGAATGGGCGTGGCCACGGTGTTGTCGACCACGAGCGGAACACCGTGTTTGTGCGCGACGCGAGCCAACCCTTCGATGTCGGCAACGTTGCCTGCGGGGTTGCCGATACTCTCGCAATAGACGGCCCGCGTGTTTTCGTCGATCAGCGCGTCAACCTCATCCGGGCTGTCGGTCTTCGAAAACTTCGTGTTGATTCCCCGCTTGGGGAAGATGTGAGCTAGCAGTGTGTACGTCGCGCCGTAAAGTTGAGGGATCGACACGATGTTGTTCCCCGCCTCGGCGATGTTGATCAACGCATATTCGATCGCGGCCATCCCCGAGCTCACGCTGAGCCCATCGACTCCACCCTCGAGCGCCGCAACCCGCTTTTCGAGGACCGTGTTGGTGGGGTTGCCGATGCGGGTGTAGATATTCCCTTCAACTTCCAGATTGAAGAGGGCAGCCCCATGTTCAGCGCTGTCAAACTCAAAGGCGACGGTCTGGTAGATGGGCACGGCCACGGCCTTCGTCGTGGGATCACCGTCGTACCCAGCGTGAATGGCAATCGTTTCTCTCTTCATGTGGCTACCAGTATTCGTCCACCGCTCCAAGGCCGCGGACCAGCGCAGAGAAGCGTTATTGTTCCGATTCGCTCACTTTGGTAGTCGCGGCTACGCTTCCGACCGGCATCGATGCTTTCGCTCTGGAAAGCGACTTCACCAGTGCTCCGGTAATCGTGCGAGCGGCAAATCCGGCCCCGAAGGCAAACCGCATGACTGGCCCGAAGCTGTTCGCGGCCGCAACTCCTCCGAAATACAGACCGGGCACCGACGACTCGAAATTCGACGAAAGCACCGGCGCGCCATTGAGAGTCGTTACCTTCGAGCGAATTTCCGGGTTGAGAAACTTCAATCGCTCCAAATTCGTCTTGTAACCCGTCGCCGCAATCACATGCTCGGTGACAATTTCGCGTTCGCTGCCATCTGCGGCCCGAACCTTGAGATGCACGCGGCCGTTCCGAACATCGGCGCCTTGCGGCGTGCATCCTAGGTGCAACGGCAGCTTCCCGATTACTTTGTCCCGAATGAACCATCCTCCCGAAGGGCCGAGAGCTGTGCCAACGATGTACAGGCGGAGCGATTCAGGCAAGTAGTGAAACGCCCCGGGAGCGTCTGCATAGAACCGCGAACGCGCCCCCGGACCAAGCCCCGATTGCGGATGCCTGATCTGCTGCCACAGGGAACGCGGCTTGCCCGTCGGCTGACTATGGAAATGCAATTCAGCAGCGCGGCTGACCATCTGCACGTCAGCCCCAGCCTCGCGCAACAACCCCGCCAAATCCAGCGCGGAAGCTCCGCCGCCGATTACCACCACGCTGCGGCCGCGGAAAGGCTCGACCTCGCGATGGCGAGCGCTGTGAGAGAAAAATTCCGCCGGAAGGTGCGCCAGGTTTTCGGGCACATATTCGAAGTGAGTAATGCCGACCGCCAGCACAACCTTGCGGGCCTGAAAAGTCTCGCCATCTTCAAGCCGCACCAGAAACCCGCCGGATGCGCGATCCACGCCGGCCACAAGCTTGTCTTCAAGCTCCGGCACCATGCGATCTCTGAAGGCGAGCCCGTAAGCGCCGAATGTCTCAAGTTTTACCGGTACACCGGTATCCGCATACTCGATTCCGCGCTCGGCGCAAAACTGCCGCAGAGTAAAAGCTTTCTCCGGATCGTAAATGTCGGAAGCAAAGCCATCCGACTTCAGCATCATGCCCTTCGGCATGTGGTTCAGCCAGCTGTCCATGGGACGGCCGAAAATACGGAATGGAATAGCCCGCCGCCGTAAATGGGCGGCAATCGAGAGTCCGTAGGGACCCGCTCCAACAATCGCAGTGTCTAGCATGCCTTGAGAAACTCCTTATGAACGTTATCTTCGTTAGGGGTAGGTTGCGGAAAACGTGTCGCGATCCTGAAGGGGGAAGTAGGGGGATTGGTGATCATTATAGCAGTTGGGTCGAGCGACTTCTACAGGAAACCGCAAGGAATATCAGGATTGCCTCGCGGTTATTGCTCCTGTAAACTATTCAATATCAGTTACATACGAGCGCTTGTCTCCACTTATTGTAACCGGGGCCTTGATCAAGCGCCTTGGGCGTCTCTTGTCTTTCAGCAACTTCACCAAGCCCCCCGGGGGACCGCGATAGATCGTCCGCCTTCCCAGTTTTCTTGCTTCGCTGAACGTTCGGAATGGCTCGGTGTGTCTCGGTTCAATTAGTGCTTAAAGGCATCTGCCCGCATTTCATGATTCACACGATTTTTATGCAAACACGAGTGTATCCGTACACCGCGGCCACGACTTCATATTTGATTCGGAACGACCGCACGAACTCTTCAAATGCCCGGAACTCGTCAAGCGGGCACGAAAACTCGTCGAAGAACACGATGTCGCCGGGTTTGAAATATGGTGCAAGCGTAGTGAGCACGAAAAGTGTGGACGTGAACATATCCGCATCCAGGTTGAGAATCAGGCGGCCCGAAAGGTCGTTTTGTTGCACGAAACGAGGAAGGCTGTCTTGAAAGAGTCCAACTTCAAAACTGCAACGAGGATCTTTGATTTCGGGAATTACGCCGTTTGCATTGAAGTGGCCAGCTGGTTCAGTCGGTCGCCATCTTTCGGGAAGGCCGGTGAACGTGTCGAATCCGACGAACCGTGAGTCTGGGTGGCCGATCAGGTTCAGCCACAGTTGTAAAGAGGCGCCCTGATAAACGCCGAATTCCAGGTAGGTTACGGGCTGTTTGTCCAAACCTTCTTGGCGAACTATCGACTCGTAGAGCCAGCTTCGTCCCTCGCCGTTCTTGGCATCCGCGGACCCGGTAACCGGATGCGTGCTGCACCAGCGCGAAAAGCGAGCCCAGTAGGCTACGGCGGTGAGGCCGACCGCAGGACTTTCAAGGTTCACCCGGCCCAGGGTTTTGGCCAGCACAGAAGTGATAGTGGGCCGAAAGCGCTGCGGAATCTGCAACTGAAAGAATCGGCGGATCGGTGGGATGCGTGCAGTAGGCATTGGAGTCTCCCCGGGAAAGATTCAAACATTCAATGACACAGATTTTGGGTGATTGACAGGACGTCTTCTGAGAGAAGCTTTGTAGTAGAATTTGCCCTCTTGCCGAGGGATATCGTTGTGGGATTTCTGACCAGCGCTAAGTGGTATTACGAATTCAGCGGGATTCGCGGCGTAAGCGCTGCTACTTCATTTCGGCTTTTCCACAGACCCAGAGAGCTTGCGATCAAGCCTCCTGGTTCGGGTCATCCCGTCTTCCTGCGATTGAACACATCCGACGTCTGTTCTTATCGCGATGTCTTGATTTGCCAGGATAAGCCGTATGACCCTCGCATACCGGGCTTCACCCCTCAGACCATTGTAGACGTCGGAGCGCACATCGGCATGGCCAGCCTCCTGTTCACCCAAAGGTACCCGACGGCCAGGATCATCGCGGTCGAGCCAGAAAAGGCAAATTTTGCAGCCCTAGTCAGAAATGTTTCTCCGTACAAGAACATTGTTCCGGTACAAGCGGCTCTCTGGAAGGAGGATGGGGAAGTAAGACTCGGCAAATCCAGCGCTCATCCCAAAGGAGCATTTGCGATTGCCGAAGACGGCAGCCAGAGCGCCCGAGCCGTTACCATGGACACGCTGATGAAAGAGACCGGCCTCAGCACAATTGATTTTCTAAAAATCGATATCGAGGGAGCCGAAAAAGATGTATTTCAAAACTGTGCTTGGATCAAGAACGTCCGCGTCATGGCCATTGAACTGCACGACCGCGTGCGACCAGATTGCCAGTCAACGGTCGAATCTGCCGCCATGGATTTTCGTTGTGACCGGCAGGGGGATGTCACATTCCTTGTTCGGTAGCACTGCCGTCGTCAAAGAGTATTCATTCAGCGCGTCTTCGCAACAGGCAACTCCACGCTGTCAGGGTCTGGAAGGGTGCTGATTCCTGGCTTAAGGTGTTCCTTCAGAACGTACTTCTTCATCACGAGATAAGGAAGCAGCACAACCTCCGCGAGGGAAGGCAATAAGTCTTCGCGACAGAAGACGGACTCGACGCGCGTCCGGTTGAGCGACTCTACATAGGCTCCCAGGTTCGTGTAGCCAGAAAAAAGGTCCGCGGCCACCGTGGGCAAATCGGTAATGAGCCGTAACCACCCGACTCCAGCTTTCCCTTTGCCCCGCTCAACCTTTTCGCCCGTCTGATCAGCGTACTGCAAATAGGGGAAGTCGACGCCTGCCGGCTCGCCAATACTGTGAAAGCCCCACGTGCGCGCGTTCACGTCCAGCAACTTAAACTTTCCATCTCGCGTATCCCGTTTAAACTCGACTTCGACCAGTCCGTAGTAATCGATGGCTTTAAGAAAGCGCAACGAAAGCTCTTCAACCTCAGGCACCTCCGACGGCTCGATAGTCTCTACGTAGGTCGCCGCGCGGCCAAACTCTCGGGGATGCTGGCGTGTGCGCCTTGCCACCAGGCTGCTGTGCGCTTCTCCATCGCGAAAGAAGGCACAGTACGAGTATTGTTGTTGGCCGTCGCCCGGAATAATCTCCTGGATCAAAATCTCCTCTGGCGCAATCTGTCGGATGGCCCTGCGAAACAAATCATGCAGCTGATCGGGGGTCTCGGCTCGCCAGGCTTTGGCTCCGGTGGCGTAAAAGAAGTTTTCTTTAACCGCCGGTTTGAGAGCCATGGGCAGGCGGCTGTACAACTCCGCAAGCTCTTCCTCAGTTCTGGGGTTATACGTGCGCGGAACCGGAATCCCCAGCGCTGCGGCGCGATCGTAGGTATTCTTCTTGTCCCATGCCCACCGGACTGTGTTCCATCCTGGCGTAGTAACTCGAAAGAATTCGGCCAGCCGATCACGGTGATGGGAGAATGCGGCAACCGTTTCATCTCGAGTCGGAAAGAGAACCCAGCCCTTCAACCCATAGCGTTGACCAATCTCCATCACGCTCTCGACAGTGCGGTGCTCATCTCGCAAATCCTTCACCCACACGACCCGATTTACGTATTTGGAGAATTGTGAAACAGAGTGTTGGTCGTCAATGACGCAGACCGGAATCCCTTTCCGTCCCAGGCTCCGTGCAATTCCCAGTCCCGGATGTTCGCCACCAATGACGATTGCGCCCACTCGCCCGGGATTCGCTGGTGTCCGAACGGTAGGGGTTTTCATGGTGAGCGAAACTATCGCAGACTCCTTGAAAGATGGGTGGTTAGCTCCCGAGATGCGAACTCCGTGCCCGCCACAAAATACAGCAAGGGCCCGAAGCTTCGGGCGGCCGTAGCGCCAATGAAGTGCAGTCCCGGCACGGAGCTGCGGAAACCGCCGGCAAGTTTGGGGTAGCCGTCAAGTTGCTCAATATCCTGCGTTAGTTCCTGCGGTAGAAAGTCGTATTTTGATATGTCCACCCGGTAGCCGGTTCCGAGAAGGACGTGGTCTACCCGACGCTCGCTGCCGTCGTCCAGTTTGAGGGCAACCTCGTCGCCAAATGTCGTGGCTTCCGACACGCCGCATCCGGTCGTGATCTTAACCGCAGCCAGCCGCTCCGGAAGCCATCGAGACCCTGCAGGTCGGACCGCCCGAGTTCGAATCCGATCGCGCAGCTTCATTGGAATATAGGATACCAGCTTGGGATAGGCCACGAGACGGCTAATTCCCAGCGGGCCGACATCGTGCGAAGAGTAAAGCATCGACGAAATCGGGCCCATGTGGTGCAGCCACGAATGCTGGCCAATCCATCGCAAGTGAGACTGTCGCGCAATCACTTCCACCTGGGCTTTCACTTCATGCAATAGGGCCGCCGATTCCAGCGCGCTCTGTCCTGCGCCGATCACCGCGACTCTCTTCCCCGCAAATTTGCGGACCTCCCGGCCTTCATAACAATGAATCGCCTGTTGCGGTGAAAGGTTCTGGAATACATCGGGCTTTTTCTTGAAGGGACCAATCCCGGCGGCGATCACCACATGCCGTACGCGGATCTCTTCCCCATTTTGCAACGTAAGCCTGAAGCCCGGCGAGTCCCGGTCGACGCGTAGAATCGTTCTCGGATCCAGATCTGAACCTAGTTGGTGCCGGAACCACCTGCCATATTCCACGAAGGTATCCAGAGGAACGGGGGCGCACGGCTCTTTCTTCGATGCGGCCTCATAGGCCTCCAGTGTGAAAGCTCGATCAGGATCAGACAGACTGGACGCTACCCGGGGTGAACGCAGAAGCATCCCCTCCGGCATCTTGTGCGCCCAGAACTCCATCGGGTCACCGAACACACAGGCGGCAATGCCTTTCGCCTTGAGATGCGCTCCTGCGGAAAGTCCGTATGGGCCGGCGCCAATCACCGCTGCGTCACAGCGCACCGAAACTGGCCCACGGCCAGTTCGCGCGGAACCCGAGACCACAGTATTCTCTTTCACGAGCGCTGAATCTTCCTTCCTTTGGAAGTTATTGCGATCTACCCAACGTCTGGAGGCCGTGGATGGCCAGGCCGTGAAGCCAGCACGGACTGAACAGCTTTATGTCTGAACGCCATAACTCCTATCGCTGTCCCAAATGTATTGGTAATGAGATCGGTCATGCCGGAGTCTCGGGTCGGAAGAAATGCCTGCAGGACTTCGATCGTCAGGCTGACAGCAAATCCTAACCCGATGGTGACCGCCACGGAATGTTCAGCCGTTCGCACCTGAGATAAATAGGCGTAAAAAAAAAAGCCCAAAGGAACGAAGCCGGCGACGTTGACAGCGACATTTTTCCAATAACGCCAGCCAGGGCGGAATTCATCCAATGGTCGCTCTAGAAACCATTCGTGTAAGACGAAGAAGCGACCTGGAATAAGGAGGTCGGTCGCTGAGTCGACCTGGTTGCGGACTACGTTGCCCTTACGTTCATCGAAAGAATAGCGGGCAACAATGCCCACGGTGTCAGCTGAATCTGGCTTGTTGCCCTTCGTCCAGCCTACGAAACCCTGTGACACTTGAGCGGCCGAAAGTTCGCGATCGTAAATCGCAAGTCCTTTCATCTGTCCAGACCAGCTATAGGTAGTTGTCGGAGCGTTGCCGACAACGAATTGACCCGTCAGATCCTGATTCGAAATGGCAAAATTTGGAACTCTTTTGAGCAACTTGCCGTCCACATAGGTGGCAGTGCCTGCCTCACTCGAGATGATTGTGACCAAGGCTGGTTTCAGGCCGCTAAAGACCTCGGGGACGTAGATCTCGGTTTTAGTGACGGAGCTGCCCTGACTTTGGTGTTCTAGCACGAGACCGCCTCGCCATTGACGCAGTGCAAACGGGACGATTCGACTCTCTGGCGAATAAAACGCGAGAATCATGCCCCCGGCACTGGAGTTGATCCGGCTCGGCTCCAGCCATATCTCCAGACTGCAAGAAGTGTTTCCTTGCGACGCATGAGCCTTGAACGGATTCGCACTCACGATACTGCCGTGCTTACCGAAGAGAATGCCGTTTCCCTTGCTTAGCCAAACGACTTCATTCCGGGGAGCATGAAATGGCCACAATCCCGCAACCAGAATGCCCAAAAGAACCCAGGCGCAGGTCGCTCGTAAGAACTTCGTTCGGATATCGGGGTCCATAATGCCGGCGTCTCACTCAACATTGGCATCGGTCTTTTAAAAGCCTGATGCTTAGTTAGGGCTCCATAGGCGATGTCATCCTATGTGTCTGTACAAAAGAGTTCCAACAGCCTCTAGCGCTAAATCTGGTGCAGCCTGAACCAAACGATGAGCAAGCCTTCTTTGCCAGGCGCTTCGCGGCACTAGTGGGCTCGGTGGCGGATACCTCCAGTAATTGAGTGTTGTCCCGCTTGCTCCCCAATGTTCCTTGAAGGCAATGAGCCCCAGATTGTCAATACCGGAGCGGCCCATATCGAGTTCTTCGAGCCCCTTATCTTTCGCCTCCTGGATCGTCTTCCAAAACAAGAACGCCATTCCTCCCAGCTTGTTAAGGGAGGCGATGCTGCCGCCGTATTTATAGACCACGCACCTGTTGGTGGACAGGGTTAGAATGCTGGCAACTGGCAAGTCTCCTTTGGAGGCAACTCGAATCCTGATGTCGTCCCCAAATGCAGCCACTAGCGCGCGAAACCAAGCCAAGGGCTGAGGCGGCAAGTATTGTCGCCGGCGAGTTGTCACCAGAAGGCTGTAGAACTTCTGAAGCAGAACTTCCGAGTTCCCATCTTCGTATTTCAACCCTTCACGCTCCGCACGCCGAATCTTTCTCCGAACACAGTTCTTGTGGAAATTGTGAAACAGCTCCTGAGTGCTTCTGCGCAGATCCAGGCGATGCAGTCGATAGGTGAGCGTTTCTTTCGGTCCGATGCCGCTGCGGGGTCGTTGCAATACCGGCCTGATCTCGATGTACTGCCATTTCCTTTCGTCCAGATCTCGCTGCATATGCAGAAGCATCACGTCCAGCTCGTCCGGACTATCAATTAATGGTTCGCAATGGTCTGAGAATGGCAGCGACACAAAGCGCTGGCCTGTTAGCCAGCTCTTAACGCGGCAGAACACAAGCCCATTCGTCAGACTCGACCCAGGCGGGCAGGTGGTAACTGCCACGGGTTCGTAGCCGTAGACAGTCTTTAAGGCTTTCAGCCAGCTCTTGCTGTGGAAGACTGAAGATCGAGGATGGTTCTCAACGAGGGTCGGCCAGCGTGGATCACAGAGAGGGTCAATGTCGTATACTGAAGGGGCAGAATGATCCATCTTAAACGAAAGCGAAACATCTTCCAATGCGGTTACGCTGCTCCTCGATTGCAATGCCAGAATTCCACCGGTTCGGAATCCCGATTTTCAATTGTCCAGTGATCGTATTGCCCTTGGTGTGATGCCACGATGGGGCTTCTGACACAAGCCGGCTTCGGCCTCAGGACCGCGCGCTGTCGACCTGAAAAGCGTGCTTGCCTCGCATCTTGCTGAAAGCCTTTTCATAGGCGGCGAGGAGGTTCTGTACAGAGTACTCCCACGCCAGCTCTTTCTCGATCCTCCTGCGCCCGAACTGGCCCATCCGTTCTCTCTCCTCTGGATGATCCAATAGCCATACGATCTTTTCCGCGAAATCACTTGCTCGATCGACTCCATCGCTGTACAGGGACGCTTCCTGAGCGCTGAACCGTCCCTCGGTCCCGTCGAATTGTACGATGGGCTTTCCCAAGGCCATGTATTCCAAAATTTTGATCATGGTAGACATACTGTTCATCTGGCAGGGCCTGTCCGGATTGACGCACACGTCCGCGGTCGAGAGGATCTCCGCGAGTTCTGCGTCTGGGACAAACCCGGTGAACGTTACCATGTCTTCAAGCTGTTTTTCCTGGGTCATCTTGCGGAGGCTTGGCAGTTCCGGCCCTCCACCGACACAGGTGAAATGAATATCGTGGCGTCCCAGGTTCTTGATTCGCCATGCCACATCGAGAAGAATATCCAACCCCTCCTGAATGCTCATCAGTCCAACGTACCCGACGAGGTAACGCTTGCCGTGCTTCAAGGTCGGATTTGGTGGAACGGCCTTAAACGACTCCGGATTGGGGCCGTTGCGCACAACAAAGATGTCGTCTGCGAGTATGCCTCCGCGCGTCATAGCAATCTCGCGATAGCTGTTATTGGTGGACATCACAACATCACTACAGAGAAATGTGCCCTTCTCCAACCACGTCTGAATTTTGTAAAAAAAGTCTTTCCTCCCGTACTTGGACAAATACAGCTCCGGGTTCACATCGTGATGATCGAATATGTATTTCACGCCAAACAGTTTGAAGGGGAGAGCCACCAAAAAAAGGTCGTCTGGAGGATTACAGCCCTGAATTACATGAAAGCCTCGCCGAAAGTAAATCCACCACGAGTACAGAAACTCCCAAAACAAGGCGTAGGCGTATTCGCGAACGTATCCCCCCGAGCCACTTCCCTCTTTTGCGACCGGATGCCGATAAATGTGGACTCCGTCCAGGAATTCGTAGCCTTCTTGCGCACGCTTGCTTCTGGGACACAGTACAACAACCTCATATCCGGCGTCGCGCAGGGAGCGCGCTTCTTTCCACACTCGGAAATCCATAGGAACCGGCATGTTCTCCACGATAATCAAGACTTTCTTCGCCACGTGGATCCTCTCTCCTAAAGACTTATACAGCCCGGCTACGGCACCGAGCATCGTTGATTGTCCGCCCTGTGTCAATGCTTCTGAATCTGCGTGCTTCTGAATCTGCGTTCGAGCCGTTGCTCACACGCTGCTCACCAGCAGATGCCATCATAATTGCCATTCTTACTGCCCCCTTCGATAACTCGCACAAAATCTACTAGGAATTGGCCGTCACGCAGCCGCTCTGGCACAGTCTTGAAATCGGGATCCTTGTTGCCGATTACGACAGTTTGAGCGTGATTCAGAACTGCGCCAACGTCGGCGACCATAAGTTTGGATATATGCGGAATGTGGTTGAGGATGAAGTCCCGGTTCGCGCCAACCAAACTAGCAATATTCACGTTCTTGTCATAGATCCGCAGGTCATACCCTTTACCGATCAGCCGTTCGATGACCTCGATCAAGGGGCTCTCTCGCAGATCGTCTGTGCCCGCTTTGAAACTGAAACCCAAAATACCGACCCGTGTGTGGCCCTTTCCTGTAATGAGCTGGACGCCCCGAGCGATCTGCATTTCGTTGCTGGGTAGAATGGAAGTAAGAATCGGCAACTGCAAATCGTGCATTTTCGCCTGATAGGACAGTGCCCTAAGATCCTTGGGTAAGCACGAGCCTCCGAACGCAAAACCGGGTGAGAGGTAGGCGGCGGAAATGTTGAGCTTTCGGTCCTGACAGAAGATATTCATGACTTCGTGCGCGTCGACGCCCAGAGACTTACCGAGGGTGCCGATCTCATTGGCAAAACCGATCTTGAGGGCATGCCAACTGTTGTCGACATACTTGACCATTTCAGCAGTCTCTAAGTTCGTCCTGATCAGTGGCGCTTCAAGCTTGTGGTAGAGCGCCGCCAGAATGTCACCGCTGGCTTGATCCAACTCGCCGATGACGGTCTTAGGTGGCTGGCGAAAATCTTTTACCGCCGAACCCTCCCGCAGAAATTCGGGGTTGTTGCAGACTCCGAAGTCAAGGCCAGCTTTTTTCCCTGAGAACTCTTCCAAGGTCGGAATCACCATTCTGTGCATGGTTCCCGGCAAGATTGTGCTGCGAATGACCACTGTGTGGCGCGCATTCTTGCTCCGGAGTGCCTCGCCGATCTGTTCGCAAATCCGTCGGATATATCGGAGATCGAGATTGCCGTTGGCCTGGCTCGGCGTGCCGACGCAAACAAAGGACAGTTCCGTCTCGCGTATCCCTTGGCCGGGATCGCTGGTGGCGCGCAGCCGGCCCGCCTTGGCAGTGGCCGCTATGATTTCGCTGATGTCTGTTTCAATGATGGGGGACTGCCCACGATTGATCAGATCGACTTTAGTCGGGAGCGGGTCGACTCCAACGACCTCATGGCCGTCATCAGCGAGACACCCTGCCGAAACCGTCCCGACATAACCCAATCCAAAAATGCTGATTCTCAAAATACGTACCTTTCCCTTATGCTATCAGGCTGTGATCTGCGAATGAGTAAGGGGCCTCTGCCGGGGGCTCACGGCCTGAACGCCTACAGCTGACTAGCCAACCAGCCACTCTGGCTTCTGCTGGTTTGGCATCACATTCCAAAACAGGGGTCAAAAGCTTACGGAGAAGAAACGACTTTGTAATTTTCCCGCTCCACATTTGGAGTTTCAACCCCGTCGGTTCAAGACCACCTGCTCGACGGTAACACCAAAACGACCGTCTACGGCGCTTGCATAGGCTACCCGCGCGCGTTCGTTGCCTTCGCCCTCAATCCGTACTCCTTCATGGTCTTCCACAATTCTCATTCCCGCCCGTTGCCTCCACCAGCGGTTCACGTCGCCTGGAGTCGCGATCCACACTCCCCGCGTCTGGCGCAACTCGGCCAAATGCGAAAGCAGCGCCTCGTAGACTTTCCTTTCCGGGCCAGTAGTGGCATAGTCAGGATGGACGATGAAGCTCAGAAGACCATGCTTTTCCATAATGAGCTCAATTTGGGTCTTCCAGAGGTCGGTGTTGTAGGCCTGAAGGATGTGAAACAGGGTATAGTCCTGCGTCGTAGTTACGGGAAGTTCGAGCAGGTTGCCGACAAAGTACGGCATTACCGTACAACATCCTCCTCGCTGTGGATCGAGGTGCGCCACGTTGGGCACTGACATATCGTAGGAAAAATCTAGGTCACCGAGCCATTCTTGCCGGCGGTATAGAACTGCGGCACGAAATCCGTCCACTCCCCATTTGTGGCCGTAGGAATTAATCTTGGCGACGCGTTCCTTGAAGTATTCGCGACTCTTAAACAGCCGCCCATCATGGTTCAGATCGTGCACAGCTACTTCGAAGCCGCGCCGGGTGATCGAGTCTAGAAAAGCTCGCGGCACATCATAGCGCTGTTCCGGTACCACTTCGAAGCAGGACTTAATGCCGTAAGCGTCATCAATATCCATCAGGGTGCCGCACCAGTCTCTTCCCTGAGCCGTCTCAACATCGTGGGTCATGATTGCGGAACTCGGGGCCCCGTCCGGCCAGAACCAAATGAACGGAATCCTCTTCAGATTTTGCGATTTGAGCGAGAAAACCATCAGGAGTTCGAATAGGTCATTCACGGTACGGTCGACAGGCCAGTGCGGGAAGGGAATGCGGTCCCAACCCTTTAATCGCGCCCGTTGGAGATGCTTCCTGACGCTAACGGGCAAGATTGGGCGGATACAGTAATACGCAGCGGAAAGCAGAGAGTTCACCATCGATTGTTCGTTTCGCGCGGACGATGGGTATTGCTCGAGTCGCAGATTGTCAACTACTTCCTTGAAATCGAAGGGCAGACCGACGCTACCTCCATCGATCTTCACTTCCTCAAGGGCGTCACGCATCATCCCTGCATCGGAGCCGTTCTGAGGCTGAGAGAGGCGCCCGTAACATACATTGTCTACACCGAAATGGAAATAACGACCGTTTGCCGAAACGGGTCCTCTAAGGCCAAACCGAGCATAACGCTCCGGACATTTGAAATACTCCAACAAGGGATTGTCCATTAGATGCTTTGCCCGTTACGCTGACTCGGCCACTCTGCCCTGAAATGCACAGCGGACGCAGGGGTCGCGTTCCGGGACCTTTTTCTTTTTTCGATCAACTTGGTAGTAGAGCAGCGGAGGAGAGGCACCGACGAACGGTAGCACACCGGAGTTCGGTTTCCCTGGAACTTCACTCCGCACTGCGAAGCGCCTTCGGGGTGGCGTAAAAGCACCCAAGCGAGCGCCGATCAATCCTTAAGATCGGCGCTTGATCGGCAGACGTACGCCTGGATAAAGTTGGATTCCCCGGGCAGGAAGCCGCCAGAAAACCATGTCACGCAAGCGGGAATCCGGGAATCGCCGCATGTTCCAATTCCCCAAATTCCCGCCACCTCAATTTCGTCCAGCCCATCGCCCTGTAACCGCTCCATTTCCACCCGCGGCGCGCCTTGAGGGGAGCCGTCTATTAGTTCACGATCGCAGAGAGGCCCGAAGGTGGATTAGGGGGTGGATCACTGGCATAGCAAGTGTTAGCGTTGAACGAATACGGGCTTCCCGCTCCGCCGTACGTTGCGCCAATGACGTTGTAGTAGCAGTTCATGGCAGGATTCGCTGCCGTGGTTGAATAGACGTGGCTTCCCGGTCCGGTACCGCTAGTCACATCTGGTCCAATTGCGGGCCAAGGTATAGTCGAAGTCCACCAGTTCGGTTGAGATGAAAGGTAGAACGATGCCGGCAGAGTGTGGGCAACGCCATTAACCCAGGTGATCGAGTTGTTTACCGTGCCGTATTCTCCGTGAATAAAGGATGTGTTCCACGGGGTATCGTTGTCGATGCTCTGGGTACCGGTGTCACCGGTCGTGCCGTAACCAAAACTCTCGTTGTAATAGGCCCCTTGATAAACACGGCTGCCAGAGCCGCAGGGTGTGCCGGAGGGGACAGTAGAACCGCAGACCGCAATCGCCAAGGCGTGACCAGTACCAAGCGTCGATTGTTGGGATGATCCTTCGACGTTGCCGATCATAAAGAAGTTCGTAGTCGGAGCGTTGATGTCGAACGCCTTTGCGCCCTGGTTACCCAGCCAACCACTCGATCCAGTGCAAATAACGGTGCCACGCCCACTCAGTGGATCGCATTCCTCTGTTGTCCCCATTGACCAATTGCGAAAAGCTGTATTATTGGCTGAAGAGCCCCAGATGCCGTCTTGCCCTAACGTGTCTGATACGTTTCCCTCAAACAAGTTGAATTGGGGATGGGCCCCGTGAAAAGCTATGTCTTGAATTACGTAATTCGGCGAGCCTTCATCGAAATCACCCGTCGAAAGGTTGTAAGCGATGACGTTTCCCGAAGCTCCCCATTCCAGCATTATGGAGGTATGGAGTCTTTCAAGGATGTTGTTCTGTATCAGAAATCCCGTAGTCTTATAGCGCAGATCGACATCCGAATCGCAACATCCGGCTGAATGCAGGAAATCATTCGAGAAGTAACTATTGATGACTTCGCCCCGGTAGGACCAGTCGATATCCATCTGATCGGCAGCGGCATAATTGCCCTCCACTCCGCTCACCCAGCAGGCGTAGCAGGCGTTGATGTGGATTTGAGCGGCGGTGCTGCCGGAATTTCCGGCGTAAATCTGCACATTCTCTAGGCCTGAATTGGCGACCATGGTGAGAGGTGCCGCAAGAGGCGTAAGCGTGTAATTCACCATGAGCGGCATTTCTACGGTAATGGTCGTGCCCGAGATGTTAGTGATCCGGTCGATTTGGCCTTGCGCCCTGCTCCCGTTGCTGGTTTGGCCGTCGCACCACGTACAAGTGCCCTCGGTGCCGACGACGCTGACAGTCACATTGTCGTTCAGTTGGTCGATTAAAAGAAATTGTCCAACCGAAAATCCGCTAGCGCTGGCGACGGTAAGAGTTGTACCGCCAGCATTCGCATTGCTGACAGCGATAGCAGCCGAAAAATTGGGCGAATTGCTGTTTCCCAGCGTGACTGCCGAGGCCGAGGCGGTCAAATCAATGATCGTCTGATTGGCTCCCCCACCACGGAGCACACAGCCGCCCGGAACTCTGACACCTCCCGCACTAAAAAGAAAAGTACCGGCACTGAGCAGGACGTATTGATTCGTCCCGCAGGCATTGAGCGCGGCTTGAATGCCTGAACTAGCATCGGTGGAACCGTTGCCGTAGGTGGATGCCTGAATTGTCGAGCCTGATTGGGTCCAGGATGAATCAGGGATTCCACCGGAGATTCCCGAATAAGTTGCCCAATCCATCGCGCACATGCCCGGAGCGGTAGTTGCTATGGGATTGCACGTAGCTTCGGGCGACAGGATTCCGCTCCAGAGCTGGGCTTGTGAAGAAACGGAGAGGCCAAGCAACAAGATGATAACGGGGAGTAGAAACGTAAGTTTGCGTCCCATTTTGCCTCGCGAGCATTGAATTAAGCTCCCTCCCCTGAAATACTGAAAACCAACGCGTAACGATCATTCGGACCGGAGACGGAGTGAAACAACCTCCGCTTGCTGGACCGCCGATCCAATCAGGGGAGTCTGGAATCACTCTATCTCGCTCGGATGTGGAAGCTCAAGACTCGAAGGTACCGCCGGTTTCGCCTCCCTTTAGCTTTTCGGCCATTGTACGGTCGGGTTGATGAAGCGTCTGATAGTGCAATCGTAATGGCAGTCACTGTGCCACGAATTTGCGAACCCAAACCTGGAAATACCTGTCCCATATTCCAGCAAAATGTGTACCGCCGCACATAACTATTCGAATAAGGATTCCCAAGCGTGAAGATGCTGGCCTGCGAAGACTGCTCTTTATTCTCAAGGTTTACACGCTATTGTGGAGCGCCCAAGCGTTCTCATTTCAGCCAACCCCGGATGCGCAAAACCCCTCTGACCGTGACAATCGGAACACACTTGTATACGCGCAGCCGACGCGATGAACACTATGAACTGGAATCAAGGCGCGCTTCTCACATCGCCTTCGAATCCAAAGACACCTCATCCGAAAAGCGAGAAACCGCTTTGTCCCACCACTTGGCCGTCTTCCACCTCAGTTTCAAAAGCACCTGTTGACCATGCTTGGCTAGGCGCCAGCCAAAGATGACTTTCATCCAGGCGTACTTCCAGGATAAACCGGGTGGTACTAGTTGTCCGCCCAGATCCCTCGCCATCTCGTTCGCCTTTTGCATGATCTCTGCTTTTTCTGGATAAAAATGGATCAGTGAGGCTTGCAAGTATCTCAGACAAGCGGTTCGCGCGTGCTCACCATCGTCCAACGAACGCAGATACTTAATGTGCAATTGCACCGATAGCCATTGCGCCTCGATCCTTCGCTCCGATCGCCCGATGTGGCTCAAGCTTCCGAACGCGATTCCCGGCCCCCGGTAGTACACTCTCGCTTCAGGCACAAAGCGCACTCCTTCGCTGGCTAAGAGAACCCGACAGAAATATTCTTGATCATCGTCACTCAAAAGCCTGGTGTCCCAGGGTCCGGCTGCTTCGGTTAACTCGCGACTGACAAGCCAAGTGGCCGTCTGCATGTAGAGGTTTTGTCCCATCCTGCGTAATAGCCATTCCGTAGGTGAAAGGTCACTCCATAGCCCCGTCGGTACAAACTTCGCTCGATCATATTGGCAAATAAACCGTCCCCATCCGGAGGAAAGAAGAGTGCGAGTGCTTCCCCCTTGATCAAGTACGTGCATCTGCTTTTCAATTTTGTCGGGAGCCAAAAGATCATCCGCATCCAGCCACTGAATGTAATCCCCCTGGCTGAGCCCGAAAGCCTTATTTCTAGCGCAAGCGGCTCCCTGATTCTTCTGCGTCACCGCCCGAACACCTTCGACCTCGAACTGCAGCGCGACATCCAACGTTCGGGCGGTCGAACCGTCGTCCACCACGATGATCTCTTTTCGTTTCCAGGTCTGCGCGAGGGCTGAGCGGAGCGTTTGGGCGATTGATTCCTGGGCGTTGTAGGCAGGTATAAGAATGGATACGAGTGGCAGCGGGCGAGATTGCGCGGCAGCTTGCGCAACCGTTAAGGGTGGGTCAATCCTGCGCATATGTTACCTAGCCCTTCCGACATGAGCTCCGTGAGTAGAGTCGAGAACAGGCGCAGTAACTGTAGCCTTCCGGTGGTCATCTCACGCGGCTTTCGCCGCGCCACATCATTCCGGTTTGGCTTGGTTCTGTTTCCTGTTCCCGCTCGTCGAACCGGCCAAGCGGATTTTCCGCATCCGGCTCTCGGAAAAGACGCACGATGTTCCATGTGACGCTGTCTGCAACTTCTGAAACACAACTCGCGTGGCTAGACTCATCGCCTTTTCACGGCACACTGTCACGCAAAACTACGAGGACGTTTTCTCCCCAGCGCCCGCCGGGGTGAGCAAACCAGGGCCGCCGGAAAAACTCGAATCGCTTCCCGCAGAAGAGCTGGAAACCGGATGGGCGGACTGCTTCCGCGAAATCATCTCCCGCAGCAGTCCTGCAAACTGCCTGAGAGGCGCGGTTCCCCAGTGCAGCAAGATTACGGCACCAAGATAGAGCGATCCGAACAAGATGGAGACTGTGACCACACGGGCAGCGGCCGCAAACCAAAGTGGCTGGGGAAAAAGAAATAGCACGCCGGGCAGGAACAAAGCGGAAGAGCACCCCGCCAGCAGCGACGCCAATATGTATCTCCACACAGACGCCATGATCGCGGAGATGCTCAGCTGTATGGGCTGGCCCGCATACCACAACGCCGGAAATGCGATGACCCAGTACGAGGCGACCCATGCCAGGGCTACGCCCTCGGCACCCCACCGCAATCCCACTAGCAGAAACAGAACCGTCACCGCCAAGTCGATCAGGCCCCAGCGGAACCAACGGTCCGCGCGCCCAATCGAAAGGTGAATCCAAATGTGAGTACTGTAGAGGATCATGATTCCGATGCCTGGTCCGAATAGAGTAAAAATTCGTCCCGACTCCTGCCACTTCGGTCCCAACAGCACGAAAATCAGATCTTTGCCCACGAAAGTCAGGTCCGCTCCCAATCCCATGCCAACAAACGCCGCAACTCCGATCGCGCTGAGCAGATAACGCCGGTACTGTACCCAGTCGCTCCGCAGCCGGCTCAGCGCCGACACCGCCACGATCGTCAGGCCCGTCGAGAGCTGGTAGGCGGGCAAAGCGAACAAGTCAAACGCTTTCTTGTAAAACCCCAGAGTGGCCGATCCGAGGCGCCATCCCACAAGAAAATTGTCCACATTGTTGGTCAAGTAACCGGTGGAGAATCGCGCATAGGTGCTGGTCGCGAAGCGGATCATTGGTCTGGTGCCCACGCCCCGGCGCGGCAGGCCTGGAATCCATAGACAGCCTGCCCAGCTTCCAATGCACACACTGAGAC
>VFSW01001342.1_pt1 | contig 37491 bp, 28 predicted proteins | sample 5358111 | NCBI WGS metagenome assembly VFSW01 (sample SAMN11554181, study PRJNA540505) | mine drainage metagenome | isolation source: sediment from site ElyBrook_90M | place: USA: Ely Copper Mine, Vershire, VT | collected 2017 | reverse complement strand
CCACCCGAAGATATCGATGTTGTCCCAGCCTTCCTTGGCGTCGCCCCGCGGCGGGTAATAATTGATGCGCACCTTGTGGTAGAAATTCCGGTACAGATCCGGATAGAGGTCCGCTTGCAGGATCTGCTCGAGCGCCTCCAACTTGGATTCCTCCTTGGATTTGAACGATCCCGGATCGTCCAGCACTTCGCCGTCGCGGTTCCCCAGGATGTTGGTGGAAAACCAGCCGCTCAGGCCCAGCATGCGCGACTTCAGCCCGGGGGCGATCAGCGTCTTCATGAAGGTCTGGCCGGTCTTGAAATCCTTGCCGCAGATCGGCACCTGACGGTCGCGGGCCATTTCGAGGAGCGCCGGCGTGTCCGTGGTCAGGTGCGGCGCGCCGTTGGCATACGGGACCCCGGACTTCAGGGCGGCATACGCGTAGATCTGGCTGGGCGATATTTCGGGATCGCTCTTCTGCAGTCCGCATTCGAAACCGGCCAGCGTCTGGTGAACCGCCGCGGGCTTGTGGAACACCTCCGTCGACCCGCACCAGATCATGGCCAGGCGGGCTGCGCCGCTCGATTCGCGAAAGCCGCGGATATCGTCCACCAGCATTTCGGCGTGCTCCATCTTGGATGCCTTGGGCTTCTTGTTGGGGCCGTCGATGCGCCGCACGAAATCGTGGTCGAAAACCGCGGGCATCGGCCGGATGCCGCTGAGCGGCGTCCGCAACTTCTCCAGCAGAGGCATTTCCAGCACGCCCGCCTTCTCGGCGGCTTCGTAACAATTATCGGGATAGATATCCCAGGTTCCGAAGACCAGGTCGTCCAGCGCCGCCAGCGGCACGAAGTCCTTGATGCGGGGGCTGCGGCCTTCGGTGCGCTTTCCCAGCCGGATGGTGGCCATCTGGGTGACCGAGCCAATCGGCTTCGCCAGATTGCGTTTGATCGCCTCCACGCCGGCGATGAAGGTCGTGGTGACGGCCCCCATACCCGGGATCAACACCCCGAGTTTGCCTTCGGCCGGAGCCATGGAAGCATTTTCCTTGTTCGGCAAGTCCTTTACTCCTCTCAATTTAGGCAGCCTCCGGCGCGGCTGAAACGTCCGCGCCCAAACGGGTCTGTTGACCCAGGAGGGGGTGCCCGGCCGCACATCGGCCAACCTGCCGGTGCGGGGCGAAATGTTATAATACCAACTCGATGCGAGAGCGCGCGACGGCCACCTTGACCACCGTCATCGTTGACGACGAACAACTGGCTTGCGACGAACTGGCCTACCTGCTGCGGGACTTCCCGGAAATCGACGTGGTGGCGACCGGAAGGAACGGGTTGGAGGCCGTCGATCTCATCCGCAAGGCCGAACCCGACCTGGTCTTCATGGACGTGCACATGCCCGGACAGGACGGCATCGCGGTGGTGCGCGAACTCCGCGAATCGGGCGTGGAGCTTCCGCATTTTATCTTCGTTACGGCCTATGACCAGTACGCCGTGGAAGCCTTCCGCCTGGAGGCGATGGACTACCTGCTAAAGCCGGTGGACAAGGCCCGCCTGGCCGAAACCATCGACCGCGCGCGGCGTTCGTCGCAGGAAAAAAAGTCCGCGCCGGAGGCGCCCTCCACCCTGCCGCCCCCGCATCGCACCAAACTGCTGATCCGCAACGCCAACCGCAATTTCATCGTGGACGCACAGGACGTCATCTACGCCACCATCGACAACGGGCTGATCACGCTGGTAGCCACCAATGTCGAAGGGCACTCCAACTACCGCACCATCGAGGATCTGCAGGCCAACCTGGACAAGGAAACCTTCTGGCGCGTGCACCGCTCCTACCTGGTGAATATTCACAAGATTAAGGAAGTGGTGCCCTGGTTCAAGTCGAGCTATCAGCTCCGCATGGATGATCGCAAGCACACCGAGATACCCGTAAGCCGTGTGCAGACTAAGCGGCTGCGGGAATTGCTGAAGCTGTAAGTTCCCGGCCCGTCAAGCACTACGCGTACCATTACTCGCAAAGTAACATCGAGTACTATTGGTACGATAGTCCAAACAGATCTTTTTATCCTTGATACTCCCCCTGATTCTCAAGTAAAATCCTTGCATGTCGATTGACACGGGCCTTCGCGCCAGACGGCGCCCGCCTGTTGCCGCAGCCGCCGTCCTGGCGGCCTCCTGTCTTATGGCCGTTCCAGCCTCGCCCCAGGCTCCCCCGGACATCACGTGCGGCGGCGACACCACCGCGGACGGCGATTCCTTCTACGAGAGTTTTGCCGGCACTCAGGCCCTTCTCCAGACCTATGGTTACCCAATGCCCAGGAGCGCGGGCGCGAGCGTGGGCGGCGATCGGAACTCGGCGTATTTCCAGATGTTTTACAGTATCGCCCACGCCAACAGCATCGTGGACTCCCGGGGAAACCCGTGCCGCTTCGAACTCGTGATCGTGGGTACTTTCCCCGATTCGCGGCATTTTTCGATCACGGACAACGACATGCATTACTCCGCCACGCAGCACCTGGCGGACTATGAGATCAATCCTGTCTCCCCCGCCGTCGGCAACCCGTTTCAGGCGGGACAACCGTACACCGGAATGCAGCACTACCTTGTGCCGGTCGCGCTAGGGTACTTATCATCGAATACCAGCACCGCATGCAGTATTCCCCGGTTCGAACAAGTCAATCTGCTGGACGCCACCCAGCGCCACGCATCTGTGGATTGGAACACGGACGTGCAACATCCCAACGGCGGCGCCGCCCACAAGGTGGACTTACCCATGCACCCCATACCTCCGGGTACGCATGCCAACGGATCGAACACCGCGGGCAGTCTTACCATCCGCAGCTATCTTGCGCCGTCAGCCTGCACCGGCGCGCCGGGATCGGGCGCCGTTACTTGCACCTTCCCCAACCCCGCTCAGACGCCATATCTGATGGTGCGGGACGCTCGTACGGGCTGCGCGTATCCAGTCCAAACCTTGATCGACAATGGCTGGCTGGACGATCCCAACGCCACACCGGACCCTGTGGTCTATCCGGCTACGGCCATCGTGTCCACGGCGGATCGCGCGGGCCAGGGCTATACCACCGGTTGGAACGACGCCAATCAGCATTATCAGCACACGGTGTACAGCAGCCTGATCCCGCAGGCGTGTTATGCGAACGGCGGCCCGGACGCGGCGCAGTTCCCCAACCAGGTGGCGTGGGTGCGCGGCCCGGAGTGGCTGGGCAGCCAGGCCCCCGATGACAGCTACCTTGGCGGGGCGGTGTCCGCGGCCGATCTGCGGAACATGCAGCCTGTCCAACCCGGCGGCCCGGCACAACAGGTGATGCGTTTCCGCTTTCAACTCCCGGATCTGCCGGACACTCCGTGCGTGGCGCCCTACAGTTGTACGCTCAACGGGACGGAACAATTGAGATATATGAGCTTGACATTCGGGTACCAGGCGCCGGGTTCCAGCACCCTGCCTAGCGCCCCGGTGTCCATAGTCAGCCTCGCGGATTCCGCCTTCGCCATAACTCTGGACCAGACCGGCAATCGATATGTCACTCTCCTGGTGAGTGCCGGCGGAGATCTGCCCGATTGGCTCAAGCAAACTGCCCATGGGGTTACTGCAGCCGCGCAAGGAGTCTACCCGCCCACTCCCCAATTCAACCCGCGAAAGCCCGCCACTCCCGGAAACTATTCGGTCTGGCAGGTCAATGGCTACGCCGTCCTGGACCTCAGCCAGTTCCCCGCGTTTGCCGGTGTTTGTTCCGGCGCTACATGCAGCCTTCCCCTCTTAATCGGCATCCGCGACACCCTGCCGGGCGCGGGCTTCCAGTGCTCCGGGGCGGCCGTCCCCTTCGGCACGGCGCTGTATACCAACATCCAGGGTACCGGTAGTAACCTGATGGGCCCCTACATTCCCCTGGTCGACTACTTGGACCCGAACCTGCTGCCCGCGCAGGCCGGCGCCCCCGTGCTGCCTTCCGCCGCCTATTGCGGAATCCTGCCGGACACAAATCCCGGTACGACGCCTTTGGGAAAGAGCGTAATGTATCCTACGCAATATTGGCCTGGCGCATGCACGGGCGCGCTGAACTGCACCGCGCAGCCGGCGGCGGCCCAACCCACGATCACTTTCGTGTCGACGCAACGCACCACCCTCGCCGGCACAAGCTCGCCGCCCTGCACGGATCCCAGCGACCCCTGCACCCAGGTCATTGCCCAGGCGCGCCAGGATCAGGGTCAGTGGCAGCCTGCCATGCCGTTGCAGATTATCGGGACCGGGTTCGGCTTCCTGCCGCGGACGAACCTGCCGTTCGTGGCCGCGGGCCCTTCGGCGCCGCCCTTCCCGTACCTGGAAATCGGCAACGATGGCGCCTCCGGCAAAAATCACGCCCCCTGGGACACCAACGCCGACCCCTGGCAGTCCGGCAACGACGCGTCCTGTCAGATCTATGTCGGCAACTGGACGGATACCAACATCTCTCTCATCCTCGGCATACCGGCAGGCGCGACCTCGCCGCTCGCCGACGTCAGCTTCCAGACGCTCTTTTTTCCTTTCCCCTACTCCACTCCGCCGCTTCCCTGCCCGGTGCAAGGCACGAACGGCGGGGACACACTCACCATTACCGTCACCAATCCGCAGTTGGCCGCACAGGGGAGTTCGACGCCCTCGGCTCAGAAACAGGTTCGCGTTCAACCGTACAACACGATACCCAATTGAAAATCCGGCGTCCACGGCCCGGAAGTCCATAGACATAGTCTACTGAGCGTGAGCTTGTGTTATGATAGTTCAACGGGCGTTCTCAATTGCCGAAAATCAAGGCTAATGGGGTGAACCTGCACTACATCACGGTGGGCATGGGGCCCGACGTCGTGATGCTGCATGGCTTTCTGGGCAACCTGGCGGTGTGGCATCTCTACATGACTCCCATCCTGCGCCGCGAACACCGGGTCACCACCTACGATCTGCGCGGCCACGGCTATAGCGACGTGCCGCCTGCCGGCTACACCGCGGCCGACATGGCCGAGGATCTGCGCTGCTTCCTGGATGAGATGGGCATCGAGCGCCCTATCCTGATCGGCCACAGCTTCGGCGCCGACATCTGCATGTACTTCAGCCTGCTGCACCCCCAGCGGGTCTCCAAGCTGCTGGCGCTGGAACCGGGCTTGGCCGCGCTGGTGCATCTGCGCAACGATAAGGACTGGATCGGCTGGTCCGCCTGGGTGGCCAAGCTGGAGGAGACCGGCATCCACGTTCCGGAAGACAAGCGCACCGACGCCGAGTACCTGTTGCAGCTCAGCCTGGAAACCCCCAAGTTCTACGGTCCGGCCCGTGGCCTGCCGCGCAACCGCGAGCCGCTGCTGCACCTGATCCGCAATACCACGCTGCTGAAGGACTACGAAGTGGTGGGCGACATGACGCTGGAGGCGGTGAGCGCCATCCGCACGCCCACGCTGCTGGTCTATGGGCGCAACTCGCACTTCATCAGCTCGTACGACTTTCTGCACCGGGCGCTGCCCAACTGCAAGCCGGTGCTGCTGCCGGGCGGGGAACATTTCGGCCCGCTGGAGCAGCCCGAGTTGCTGACCGAGCACATCGTGCAATTCCTGCGCGAGCCTCAACCGGCGGTGCTCTCGGCGGCGCCCGCGGCTAGCGTTTCAGGGCCAGCATAAGCCCGTCGCCGGTGGCCACCAGGCTGAGCCAGACGCGCGTGTCCTGGTGAAGCCGTGCGTTGAATTCGCGGATGGCGCGCGTTTCCGCATCCTGCGCGCCGTCGTCGATCACGCCGCCGTGCCACAACACGTTGTCGAAGGCCGCCAGTCCGCCGGGGCGCAGCAACTTCAGCACGCGCTCGTAATAGTTCCAGTAGTTCCCCTTGTCCGCATCCACAAAGGCAAAATCCCAGGCGCCGCCCGCCCCGTCCCGCAACAAAGCGTCCAAGGTGTCGAGCGCCGGCGCAATCCGTAAGTCGATCTTGTGCGCCACGCCCGCCTCGTTCCAGTAGCGCCGCGCGATGGCGGTGGACTCCGCATTCACGTCGCAGGCCAACAGGCGCCCTTCGGGCGGCATGGCCAGCGCGATATGCAGCGAACTGAAGCCGGTGAACACGCCGATTTCGATGGCCCGCCGCGCGCCGCTCAAACGCACCAGCAGGCCCAGCAACTGCCCCTGTTCCGGCGACAACTGCATGCTCGCATCGCGCCGAGCCGCGGTCTCCTCGCGCAGGCGGCGCAACAACTCCGGCTCGCGCAGCGAAATTTCGCGAATGTAGGCCGCCAGTTCGGCCGTGACGGGAGTTTGCAGGTTCGACATGGCGTTACCTCGCGCTCAGCATGTTCGCGAACACGCGGTATGCGCCCGCCACTCCCCCAGGCAGTTCGCGAAACCACGAGTATCCGCTGAAGATGTAAACGCCCTTGCCGTAGCGCGCATACAGCATCCCGCCGGCCAGCGGCTTCTCGCCGGGATCGTGCGATTCCAGCACCGTCTGGTAGCGCGGGTCCCATTCCGAGGCGAAGTACAATCCGCGCTCCTGTATCCAGCCGTCGAAGTCCTTCGCGGTGATTTCGTTCGGCGTGTGCAGCAGCGCGTTCGCCGGGTTGGGAAAGGTCACCGGCGTCTCCTCCACCGAGACGCGGCCATGGCCGATCTTGAAAGGGTACGGCCCGATAGGGACCAGGTTGGCGTCCGTCACGTTGTATTGGTCGATGAGCGTGCCGCCGTTGTGAACATACTCCAGCAGGCGCGGCAGGTTGGCGCGCAAATCCGCGCGCGTGTTGTAGGCCCGCACCCCGGTGACGATGGCGTCGAAGCCGGACAGGTCGCGCTGCTCCAGGTCCGAAGCGCCCAGCAGCGCGACTTCGCAACCCAGTTGGCGAATGGCGTCCGGCATTTCATCGCCCGCCCCCATGACGTAGCCGATTTTGCGCGCGGTGACGTGCACGTCCGCGCGCACCAGTTTCACCACCGCCGGGGGAAAGACGGTCAGCGGCGGCAGGGGCGGATGCGAGATGACCAGCATGCCGACGCCGATCTCCCGCCCGCCCACGCGCGCCACCGCGCGCAGCGGCCCTGAAGGATCGGGCGGCTGCACGGGCGCCGGGCCCGAATACGCGAAACCCCTCGGGATCCATGGCTTGATCTCGAACGCGAGCGGCTGCTGCTCGTCCGCTTTCAGTCCGTCGAACGCGCGCGCCTCCGGATCCGCCCTCCATTCCTGGCCGGCATCCAACCGCACGTTGCCGGATTGTCCGGGCGCGTTGGCGCGCACTTCGATCTCGACTTTGCGCGGGTTCGCGTCCGGAAACAGCACCACGTCCCGCGGCAGATTCAACACTACCGGCGGCGCCACGATGAGGGCCCGCGTCTGCTCGCCCTCCACGCGGTCGACGTAACGGTGCCGCACCGGCCGCGCCAGGTCGAAGGTGACGCCGTCCGCCACTATTCGGAAGCGGAGGTTGAGCAGCGGCGGGTCTTCGGGAAGGCCGATCAAGCGCTGGTCGGAGATGGTGTAGGTGTCGCCCACTCTCGGCTCCCGCAGCCAGAACGGCTGCGAATCAGGCTGGCCCGCGGGCACCGTGGCGTCGATCTGGGCATTGACCGGCTGATTCGGATTGAGCGCGGAACGATGGGTATCCGTGCTGGATTCGCTGCCCATGCCCTCCAGCGTCACGCTGTCGAGGGTCATGGGAAACCCGGAGCGGTTCAGCGCGGTGTAGGATATCCGCAGCTTGCCGCCCGGAACGGCGGCGTACACGTCGGCATTGGCGTCCAGCCACAAGCCCGCGCACAAGGCGATGGCTTCATCCAGTTCGCCCAGTTTTTCGGTGGCCCAAGGGTCGTGCGAGGCGGCGATCGGCGGGCGCGCTTTCAGCAGCAGGGGAATGCTGCGTTCGGGATGATCGGGCACGAAGGTGCGCACCGCCTCGGCCAGGATGGCGCCGATCGCGGCCCCGCCCTGCACGCGTTCCCAGCTCGTGTCGATGCCGTCGAACGCGTCTTTCGGGGGCGGATCGCCGCCCAGCGGAACGAGAAAATTCTTGGATGGCCCGGGCCGCTGCGACACGCCCATCCCCTGGCTGCGATGCATGCTGCGGCTCATGCCCGCAATCTGGTTATAGGAAACTCCCAGCACCGGGTTGTAGGCGCCGGTATCCACTTCGATGCGGCCCGGCGTGGCGGCCGCTTCCTTCTCCTGGTCGCGCGTGAAACTGAAGGTATTGAACAGCAGCCGCCGCGCTTTCCAGGGCTGGACGAATTTCAGTTGGTCCGGAAATCGGCTGGGATCGGCCGCCGCGAAGAAGGCCTCCTTGCCCAGGATGGCGGACACCTGGTGCTGCCCGTGGCCGTCCCTGGGGGTGCCCGAGAAACGCAGAATGATCACGTCCGGACGGAACCGCCGGATCACCCACACGACGTCGGACAGAATGCGCTCGCGCCCCCACTTCGCCAGCGTCTCCTCGGGCGTCTTGGTGTAGCCGAAATCGATGGCGCGGGTGAAGAACTGCTCGCCGCCGTCGATCCTCCGGGCCGCCCGCAGTTCCTGCGAGCGGATCAGCCCCAGCAGAGCTCCCTGTTCGGGACCGATCAGGTTCTGTCCGCCTTCGCCGCGGGTGAGCGAGAGATAGCCGGTGCGCATGTGGCGTCCGCGCGCGAAATAAGCGAGAATGGCAGTATTCTCGTCGTCCGGGTGCGCGGCGATGAACAGCACGCTGCCGAGCACCGTCAGCTTATCGAGCGATTGCTCGATCGCGGGAGTCCCGGAAAAGGGCGCCTGAGCCGCGGCTGTCGCGGCGAGCAACGCGCACAGAAGCGGCGCGAGGAACCTGGAGAAATGAGTGCGCATCCAAGACAATAGTATTCCATCCTCGCCGCCGCACAGGGGGACACCTTGAATACCGCCCGGAACGACACCGCCTGGAACCGTTGGACGTCCGCGTTTCGCCGCCGCCCGCGGCCGCCGGCTCCCGGCCGGGCCGAGGCGTTCCCCGCGCCCGCGCGTTTGGGCATCGCCCTCGGCGGAGGATTTGCGCGCGGCATGGCCCACATCGGGGCCCTCGGCGTTCTGGAGCAGCATCACATCCCCGTCCATTGCATCGCGGGCGTGAGCGCGGGCGCCATCGTGGCGGCGGCTTATGCCAGCGGCATGACGCCCCAGGAGATCGGCCGCGCCGGCTGCGCCATGCGCTTTACCGACGTCGCGCGTTGGACCATCGGACGCATGGGCTTCGCCGGCAGCGAGCGCATGGACCGCTTCCTGCGCAAGTTGCTCAAGTGCTACACCTTCGAGGAGATGCGCATGCCGCTGGGCGTGGTGGCCACCGACGTGGTCAGCGGCGACGCCGTGGTCTTCCGCGACCGCGGCGACGTGGTGCTCCCCATCCGCGCCAGTTGCTCTTACCCGGGCCTGTTTCAGCCCGTGCGCTGCTGCGGCGGCCGGCTGCTGGTGGATGGCGCCATCAGCGTGGAAGTGCCCACGCTGCTGACCCGCCTGTTGGGCGCCACGCACGTGATTGCCCTGCACCTGCCCATGCAGGGCGAGGCGGCCCTGCCCACCAATATGTTCCATGTCATTAACCGATGCTTTCAGATCATGCACAGTCGCACGGAAATCACGTGGCGGCAGCACTCCGACCTGGTCATCGAGCCGGACGTGAGCGGCATGGAATGGGATGCGTTCGACAGCGCCCTGCAACTGATCAAGGCGGGCGAGGAAGCCACCCGCCGGGCCCTGCCGCGCATCCAGGAGTTGACCGGGACCGTTGGCGGCGGAGCCCAAGTCCTCGCGCCGGGGTTGAAGCGCATCGAGGCCTGAAGCGCGCCGGCTACAGGCGCAACGTCCGCATGGGGTCGAGGCGCGAGGCGCGGCGCGCCGGAGCGGCAGCCGCGGCCAGCGCCACGGCGCACAAAACCCCGATGGCCGCGGCCGCGACCGCCGGATCGTCCGCCCGCACCTGAAACAGCAGGGAGCGCAACAGGCGGGTGGCCGCGAACGATCCGGCCGTTCCCAGGACCACTCCCGCGGCGGTCCAGCGGGCGGCCGACGCCAGGGTCATGCGCACGATGTGCGCGGGCGTGGCGCCTACGGCCATGCGCACGCCGATCTCACGGGTCCGCTGGGCCACCAGGAAGGACATCACGCCAAACAATCCGACCGCCGCGATCAAGGCGCCCACGGCCGCGAAGGCGGCCAGCAGAATGGCGTAGAAGCGCGGCCTCTCGTCGATTTCCCACAGGCGCCGATGCATGGTCTCCATCTCCACCGGCAGCGCCGGATCGAGCGCCTGCAGAGCGGCGCGCATGGAACCGGCGCTCAGCTTCGGATCCACGGCCGTGCGCACGATCGCGGCGGCGGCGCGCCAGCCCGTGGGAGGCTCATGCCGCTGGAAGTTGAAATCGACCGTGTGCTTCCGCGGAATGTAATACTCCGGCCCGCTTTCCCGCCTGGCGCCCAGGTTGGTGACGTCGCCAGCCACCCCGACCACCGTGGCCCACTGGCCCTGCGGTCCTTTCAGGATGCGCTTGCCGATGGGGTCCTCATGCGGAAACATGTGCCGCGCCAGCGACTCGCTGAGGACCGCCGTGAATGCCGCCGGATCGCGGTCCCGTTCGGTAAACGGCCGCCCGCGCACGATCGGAATGCCCAGCGCGGCGAAATATCCGGGCGTGACGTAACGCCAGCCCACCATGCCGCCGGAGCCTTCCGGCAAGGGCGCCCTGCCATCCACGTCGATGCTTGAGAACGGGCGCGCGCGCATGCCGCCCGACGGCGGGATGGAATCCGCGATGGCCATGGAATTCACGCCCGGCGCGGCCGCCAAACGTTGTTCCAGTTCATTGAAGAAGGCGAGCTGTTGTTCGTCGCTGCCGTAACGCTGCCGGCCCAGCACGAATCGCGCGACGACCACGTGGTCCGTTTGCATGCCCAGCGGGGCGCTTTCGAGTTTCCACAAGCTGCGCAGCAGCAGGCCGGCGCCCGTCAGCAGCACCATGGAAAAAGCGATTTCGAGGGTCACCAGCGCGGAACGCATTCCGCCGCGGGAACGGGCCGTGGCGTGCCAGCCGCCCACCTGCGGCGAAGCGGGCCGCCGCATGGCGGGCGCGATGCCGAAGAGCAGGCCCGAGACCAGCGCGGCGCCCATGGTGAAGAGCAGCACCCGCGCGTCCATGGCGGCTTCGCCGAGGCGCGGCAACGCCGTGGGCGCGAGGGCCAAGGAGACACGCAGCAGCGCCCAGGCGAGCGCGCCTCCCAGGGCGCCGCCGGTGGCGCTCAGGATCAGGCTTTCGGTGAGGGTTTGCCGCGCCAGGCGGAGGCGGGAAGCGCCCAGCGCCGCGCGCACCGCCAGTTCCCGTTCGCGCGACACGGCGCGCGCCAGCAGCAGGCTGGCGATGTTGGCGCAGGCGATCAGCAGCACCGCCAGCACCGCGCCGAACAGCGCCAGCGACGCCGCCCGCACGTCGCCCACCTGCCGGTCGCGCACGGGGCGCAGGCGCATGGAGATTTCCTTGCGAAACCGCGGCGGCACCGTCTCCAGCGCATACTGGAACTGCGGCTGGAGCTCGGCGATGGCCCTCGGAATGCCGATGCCGGGCTTCAGCCGCGCGAAGACGCGGAACGCGCGGCCCGCGTGTTCAGTGGCCTCGTTCAGCGCCAGCGGGAGCAGCACATCGGCTTCGGTGAGCGTCGGCATCAGGAAGTCCCTGGGCAGGACGCCGACGATTTCGGCCGGCGCGCCATCCAACCGCAGCGTCCGGCCGACGGCCCGCGGATCGCCGGCGAAGCGGCTGCGCCACAACCCGTAGGAGATCATGGCCACCGGAGGTCCTCCGGGGACGTCCTCGGCGCGCGTAAAGGCGCGGCCCACCAGCGGACGGACGCCGAAGACCTGCAGAAAGTTGGCCTCCAGGCGCACGGCGTTCAGCCGCACCGGATTGCCCTCCGTGAGGTCGGTGGCGATGCTCCCGGCCTGGAAGGCGGTGACCTCCTGGAACGGGCCGGGATCGCGGCGCAAATGGAAATACGGGTCGGCGAACAGAAATTCACTGGTATCGAGCGGCGCCATCATGCCCACCGATACCAACCGGTCTTCGCCTGGGTACGGAAGGGCGCGAAAGAGGATGCGATCCACCGCGCTGAACACGGCGCTGGTGGCCCCGATGCCCAGGGCCGCGGCCAGGATCGCGGTTACCGAGAACGCGGGATTGTGGACGAGTCCGCGGATGGCGTAGCGGGCGTCCTGCAGGGTGGTTTCGAGTGCGGACAGCATGAGGCATTAGACACCGCGCGGCGGGCGCCTGTTCCGGCTCGGGACCGGGCAGATCCGCGGACCCGGCCTCGCCTCACTCGACGGGGAGCGCATCCCCGCTATGGAGCCGGCCGCCGAGACCCAGGAAGACCGCCAGTCCCTCATCGATGGCAGTTATTTCTTCCCGCGCAAGCTCACCGAAGGCGCGCCGGACTCTCCGTTTGTCGATCGAACACAACTGGTCGATCAGCGCGAAGGACTTTTTGGCGAGACCGCTTGGGCCAGGCGCGAGGGGCGGATAAAGGAGACCCTCGCCCGGCGTCCCAGTCACCGGCGCCACGCACACCAGCCGAAAGCGCTGGTCGCCGATGACATCCGGATCGCTTACGATGACGCAGGGCCTCACGCCACGCTGCTCGCGGCCGATGGTGGGGTCAAGTCCCACCACGACAACAGCACCCCGGCGAAGCGTCACTCGCGACCCTCCAACCAGCCCTTACCGGGGACCCACCGAACCGGTTTGCCGGCGTTGCAGGCGACCAGCGCCTCCGTATCTTCCTCAGGCAAGCCGCGCGCCCATTCCTCAAATCCCTGTTCGGCGAGATTGGCGAAGCTCCGCACGCCGGCGGCGATCCAATTCGTGACGCACGGCCTGCGCGACGAACCTGCTGCGGTTTTTCTCCCGGCGGTCAATATCTCTGACGAGGGTGACGGTCACATGATCATACCGGATGCGCCGATCTCAGCGCATCAGTAGGCCAGCACGCGCTCCATCTCGGCCACCAGGTCCTCCACCTGGGGGAGGATGGCGTTCTCCACCTGGGGCTGGTAGGCGACCCAGGTGTCCAGCGCGGCCACCCGGCGCACGGGGGCGTCCAGGCGGTCGAACAACTCATCGGCGATGCGCGCGGCGATCTCCGCGGCATAGCCGAAGGAGAGGCAGTCTTCATGAGCGATCACCACGCGGCTGGTCTTCTCCACCGATGCGCGGATGGCGCTCCAGTCGAAGGGCGCGAGCGAGCGCAGGTCCATCACCTCCACGCTGATCTCGGGGTTCTTGCGCTCCACCAACAGGGCCGCCTGCTGGGCCTTCTGCACCAGCGCACCATAGGTGATGACACTGAGGTTGCGCCCCGGCTTGACGATGCGGGCGCGGCCGAAGGGGATCGTAAAATCGGCGCCGGGATGGGGCGAGCGATTGTACGGCTCGCGGTAGAGGCGCTTATGCTCCAGGAACATGACCGGGTCGTCGCAGCGGATGGCGGTGCGCAAAAGGCCGCAGGCATCCAGCGCGTTGGAGGGCATGACCACGCGCAGTCCGGGCAAATGGGTGAAGGCCACCTCGCCGCACTGGCTGTGGTAGATGGCGCCGCCGTTGAGGTACCCGCCGATGGGGACGCGCAGCACGAAAGGGCAGGAGAAAGCGCCATTAGAGCGCCAGCGCATGGTGGCCATTTCGTCGCGGATCTGCATCATGGCGGGCCAGATGTAATCGAAGAACTGGATCTCGGCCACGGGTTTGAGGCCGCGCACGGCCATCCCGATGGCGCGCCCCACGATGGCGGCCTCGGCCAGGGGGGTGTTGAAGGCGCGGCGCGCTCCGAACTCGGTTTGCAGGCCGTGGGTGACCTTAAAAACGCCGCCTTTGCCCTTCACCTGCGCCAGGTTCGCCTCGCGGCTGCAATCGGCCACGTCTTCGCCGAAGACCACCACGCGCGGGTCGCGGCGCATCTCCTCCTGCAGGGTGGCGTTGAGCAGGTCCACCATGGTCTTGGGTTCGCCGTGAAAGCGCGCGGGCGTGCTGAACTCTTCGCCGGCAGGGTCGATCTTATCGGAGTACAAGTGGTGCGGGGCGGAATCGCGCGGGGCCGGTTCGGCGCGCAGGGCCTGTTGGGACGCCTCGTGCACTTCGCGATCGACTTCCAGCTCGATGCGGCGCAGCGCGTTCGCATCGAGCACGCCTTCCTCGAGCAGCAACCTGGGAAAGCGCGCCAGCGGATCGCGCGCCTGCTCGGCCTGGCGCTCGGCCGGGGTTTTGTAGAGGCGCTCGTCGTCGGAGAGCGAATGGGAGTAGGGCCGGATGACGTGGGCGTGCACCAGCGCGGGACCGCGTCCGGCGCGGCACCAGGCCACGGCAGCCCGCAGAGCTTCATAGGATGCCAGGAAATCGCAGCCATCCACCTCCTGCCGGAACAGGGAGGGGAAACCGGAGACCAGCGCGGAAATGTTGGCGCCCGCGGTCTGGCTTTCCACGGGAACGGAGATGGCGTAGCCGTTGTCCTCGATCAGGTACAGCACCGGCAGCCGGTTCAGGCAGGCCGCGTTCAAGGACTCCCAGAACTCGCCCTCGCTGGTGGCGCCGTCGCCGCCGGCCACCAGGGTGACGGCGTCGCGTTCGGGCTCCCGGTAGCGGTTGGCATCGGCGCAGCCCACGGCGTGCAGAAACTGGGTTCCGGTGCAGGAGGATGACGACACGATGTTGTAGCGGGGATCGCTCCAGTGGGAGGGCATCTGGCGCCCGCCGGAGGCCGGGTCGTCGGCCGCGCCCACGGATTCGAGCAGCATTTCGTAGGGCGTTACGCCCAGGGTCAGGCACAGGGCGCGGTCGCGATAGTAGGGGAAGATCCAATCGTGGCCGGGACGCAGGCACATGCCCGCGGCCACCTCGACGGCCTCGTGGCCTGCGCCGCTGATCTGAAAGAAGATGCGGTTTTGCCGCTTCAGGACGATCTCCCGGTCGTCCAGGCGGCGGGCCGTCTGCATGATGCGGAAAGCTTGGATGAGCTGCTCGGGTTGCAGTCCGTGCCATTGGGTCGTGCCGGACTCCCGGGCGGTGGTGACTGTGGCCAAAAGGGCTTCCCTCCCCTACCTGTCAGTGTAGCGGAGCCGGCGCGAGCGGAACAGTCCCGGCCACGGAATTTTGCCGGGAGCCGGCGGTGCGGGCGGCCACGGCAAGGGCGGCCAGGTATAACAGGCCGCCTGCCAGCAAGGTCTGCACCAGTCCCATATAGATGGCGCAGACCAGCGCCCCCACGGAGCCCAGCACGCTGGCGGCGGCATTCAGCGACCAGGCCCAGCGCACGGACGGCTTGTGCCATTCCTCGAGGCGCTTCAGGCCGGCGGGAAACGGCATGCCCATGACAAAACCGGCGGGCATGATGAGCAGGGCGGTGATGCCGAACTTCAGCGGCAGCGGCAATCCCACGCCGGCCTCCAGCAGCGGCGTGACCACCGCCGCCAGCAGTCCCACCAGCACGGCGATGAGGCCCAGCGCGCGAAAAAGGCGGCGTTCGCCGCCGCCCAGGATGCGGCGGCTGAAATAACTGCCGAAGCCGCTCGAGACCAGCATCGAGAAGATCACTACCGTGAGCGCGTACGTGGGGTGCCCCAGGAACAGCACGAACTTCTGGATCAGCGCCACCTCGATCAGGATGTAGCCGGCGCCGATGCAAATGAAATAGAGCAGGAAGGCGAGCACGCCCTTGCGGCGCGGCAGGCGCGCGCCCAGCAACATCGGGGGCAGGGACAGGATAATGGCCGTGGCCACCAGGCTGACGGCCATCAGTCCGTAGAGCAGCGGCACGGCCTTGTTGATCTTGTAGTCTGCCGAGCGGTGGGAGGCGTTGGCCAGGAACGCCAGGATATCGCGCGGCTGCACGGTGTAGAAGAAGAACGGCTGGTTGTCGGTGACGGGCGAGATGTCGTACTGGTAGTTGCGCTGGTACGCGGCGGGATCGGAGCTGCGCAGCAGATCGGTGAACTGGCCGGGGATGCGCTCGTCCGGCAGATAAACCGGCTGCATTTGCGCGGCGGCCATCTCGGCGCGGGCGCTGGCGATATCGGCGGCGGAAAAGGGCTTGCGGGAGATCAACACGGTATCCTGCGCGCCCCAGCCCTTGGTGGAGCCTTCGCGGCCCACGATGACGTGGCGGGCGGGGCCGGTTTCGCCGATCTCCGCCAGGGCGGCCATGGCGAGCGAGACCAGGCGCAGGGATTCGCGCGGCGGATCCAGGCCCCAACGGGTAAAGGCGGCCATGCCGTCGGGGGTGAGGTGCAGGAGGTAATCGCGCAGGGCGTCGGTGGTGTAGAGGTTATTCTCGGAGAGGGCGAAGGCTCCGGCGGCGGTGGATGCCCAGGTATCCACCAGGGTGGCCTGCACCACCTGGTATTTTTCGCGGCTGCGGCGCACGAAACTGCGCCCGTCTTCCACGACGATGCGCACGCCGGGGCGCAGATAGATACCGCGGCTCTGCGCCACGAAGCGGTCGCGCATGACGGTATTGGCGATGATGGGGTTGATCTCGACGCCGGTGATATCGTGGCTGCCGGAGGCCAGGGCGCGGGCCACGTCCCAGCCGCCGCCGGGTCCGATGATGAGGGCCTTGGCGCCGGGCCGCACGGCATAGGGCAGGGCGGGACCCTGCTCCAGCAGTTCGTGCCGCTCGCGCGCGGTGAGGTGCTCGAAATCGAAGCTGGCGATGCCGGTGGAGGCGTCCGCGTCAATGAAGATGGAGTAGTCGCGCACGGCGATGCGGGAGAAGCTGTTCCATTGCACGAACTCTTCCTTCTTCAGCTTCTGGCCCTTGGCGTAGCGGATGGCGATGAGCTTGTTGGCGCCGTTGTAGAAGGCGAAGGCGAACAGGGCCAGCGCCAGGGCCACGGCGGCGGCGCGCAGGCGGATGGATCCGGCCATGCTGTGCCAGATGGCGCCGGCGGCGGCGAACAGCACAGCGACGAAGATGACGGTGCTGATGCCGCCGAAGTAGTTCAGGAAGGGGACCAGCAACAGGCACCCGGCGGAGGCGCCCAGCAGGTCGAAGAAGTAGACCCGGTCGATGCGCTCGACGCTCTCGGAGATGGCCAGCGAAACGATGGTTCCGGAGGAGAAGAAGGGCAGCGCGGTGGCGAAGTAGACCAGGGTGAGGCCCCAGGCGCCGGGGTCCTCCTTCTGGGCCAGCACCACGGCCAGCGCGACGACGACGAGCAGGCTGTTGACCATGCTGAGGTAGCCGAGCTTACGGTAGAGCGGCGCCTTCCAGCCGGCCACGACATAGGAGAACACGCCGCCCACGCCCATGCCGAACAGGGCGACGGAAATGGCCAGGAAGGCGAAGTGGTAGTAGAAGACCACCGAGAAGATGCGGGTGAGTGAGAGCTCGAGCAGGAGCGTTGCCAGGGTCGTGAGAGCCACGCCGAGATAGAGGTGGGGCCAGGGGACGGCAGGATATGAAGACGATGACAAGATACCATTCTAATGTCTGGACGGGGCGCGGTGTGGAACTTTCCGGATGGGCGCTACGCTACTCGCCTTCGTCGAAACCGGGTTCGGGCGCGGGCAGGACGTCGTGGCTGCCGGCGGCCCACACATACAAGGTGGGCAGCAGGAAGATGTTCATGACCATGGCGAGCATGAGCCCGCCCACGATGACGATGGCGAAGGGGCGCTGCGAATCCGAACCGATGGCGCGGGACATGGCCGCCGGCAGCAGGCCGAGGGTGGCCACCAGGGTGGTCATCATGATGGGGCGCAGGCGCAGCACGGCGCCCTCGATGGCGGCGTCGATGACGGAATGGCCGCGGGTGCGGAGCTGGTTGATGTACTCCAGCATGATCACGCCGGTCTGCACGCAAACGCCGAACAGGGCCAGGAAACCCACGCCCGAGGAGACGCTGAAGTGCGTGCCGGTGACCAGCAGCGCCAGCAATCCGCCCAGCGGCGCCATGGCGATGTTGGCGAGCATCAGGGCGGCCCACTTGAAGGAATGGAACATGGTGTACAGGATGATGAAGATGACCAGGATGGTGATGGGCAGAACGATGGCCAGGCGCTTCTGGGAGCGCTGCTGGCTGGCATACTCGCCGGCCCAGTCGATGTGGTAGCCGGTGGGCAGCTTGACGCGCCGATTGACATCGCGGATGGCCTCCTCGACGGTGCTGCCGAGGTCGCGCCCGCGGACGCTGTACTTGATGGCCACGTAGCGCGAGTTAGCTTCGCGATAGATTTCCGAGGCGCCGTCGAGCACACGAACCTTGGAGAGTTGCGCCAGGGAGACGCGTTCCCCGGTGGGCGAAAGCAGGCGGATGTCCTCGATGGCCTCGCGGGTGTTGCGGTAAGGAGCGGTGTAACGGGCCATCAGGTCGAAGCGGCGCTCGCCCTGGAGGACCTGGCCGGCGGCGTTGCCGCCCACCGCTGTTTGAATGGCATCCTGAACATCGGAGACGTTCATGCCGAAGCGGGAGGCCTGGTCGCGGTCCACGACGAAGTTCAGGTTGGGCTGGCCGATGACGCGGAACAGACCCAGATCCTCGACGCCGCGGATATCCCGCATGACGTTGACGATCTCGTCGCCTTTTTGCTCCAGCATTTTCAGGTCGTCGCCATAGATCTTGATGGCTAATTCCCCCTTGACGCCGCTGACGGCCTCTTCCATGTTGTCGGCGATGGGCTGGGAGAAATTCCAGAGGACGCCGGGGATCTTTTCGAGTTCGCGGTCGAGCGCGGCGATCAGGCGCACCTTCTCGCGGCGGAACACGGGGCGCCACTTTTCCTTGGGCAACAGGTCGACGAAGTACTCGGTATTGAAGAAGCCGGTGGTGTCGGTGCCGTCGTCGGGGCGGCCCACCTGGGAAACCACCTGGGTGACTTCCGGGAAGGAAGCCAGGATGATGCGGGCCTGGTTCATGAGGCGGGCGCCCTCGGCGGGGCCGGTGCTGGGCGCCAGGGTGCCGCGGGCCCAGATGGCGCCTTCATCCAGGTGGGGCAGGAACTCGGAGCCGACGACGCCGCTGGTGGCCAGCCAGGCGGCCGCCGCCATGCAAGCCAGGGCCACCCCCACGGTGACCCACCGCGCGTTGATGGCCCAGCGCAGGCTGGCGCGGTATCGCCGGGTCATCCAGGCCAGGGCCGGATTGCGCCATTCGCGGGTGTTCCGGCGGAACAGCAGGCTGGCCAGTACGGGCGCCACCAGCATGGAGAAGATCAGCGCGCCCAGCAGGGCGAAGGCGACGGTCCAGGCCATGGGCTTGAACAGGCGGCCCTCCACGCTCTGCAGGGTGAAGATGGGCAGGTACGCGGTAATGATGATGCCGATGGCGTAGAACACGGGGCGCTGCACTTCATGGGCGGCTTCGCGGATGCGCTCCAGCGGGGGGCGGGGCGGACCGCCCTGGTGTCCCACATGGCGGACGATATTCTCCACCATGACCACCGCGCCATCCACCACCATGCCGAAATCCAGGGCGCCCAGCGAGAGGAGGTTGGCCGGAATGTGCCGCAGGTCCAGGCAGATGCACGCAAACAGCAGGGAAAACGGGATGGTGAGCGCCACGATCAGCGCCCCGCGGGCATTGCCCAGAAACATGAACAGAATGATGGCCACCAGGATGATGCCTTCGGCCAGATTGTGCTCCACAGTCTGGGTGGTGTAATGCACCAGGTCGCTGCGGTCGAGAAACGGGCGGACTCGCACGCCTTTGGGCAGAATCCGCTCGTTCAGCTCGCGCACTTTGGCGTGAATGGCGTCGAGGGTGGAGTCCGATTCCGCGCCCTTGCGCAGCAGCACGATCCCTTCGACGACGTCGTCGTCATCCACGATCTTGCCGTCGGCGCGGCGCCGGGCGAAGCCGATCCGACCCAGGCGGATCTTGGGTCCCTGCATCACCATGCCGATGTCCTGGACGCGGATGGGCGTGCCGTGCTGTGTTTTTACGACGGTGCGGGCGATGTCGCCCACATTGTCGAAGAGGCCGACGGAACGCACATTGACTTCCTGCAGCCCCTGTTCGATAAAACTGCCGCCGGCATTGACGTTGTTGTTGGCCAGGACCTGTTCGATATCCGGCAGGCCCAGGCCATACTCCACCAGCTTGTTGGGATCGATGGCCACCTGGTATTCCTTGGTGATGCCGCCAAAGCTGACCACATCGACGACGTTGGGCACGGACTTGAACTGCTTCTCGAGGACCCAGTCCTCGAGGGCTTTCAGCTCCATCAGGTCGTACTCCGGATTGGTGCTGGTGAGGGTATACCAGTAGATCTGGCCCACCGGGCTATAGTCGGTCCCGATCTGCGGCTGGAGGCCCTGGGGGAGGGTCACCTGGGAGAGGCGCTCCAGGACCTTCTGGCGGTTCCAGTCGTTGTCCGAAGCATCGTCGAAGACCAGCATCAGGCTGGAGAGCCCGAACAGCGAGGTGGAGCGCAAGTGTTCGAGGTGGGGCAGGCCGTTCATGACGATTTCGATGGGGATGGTGACCTGCTGCTCGACCTCCTCGGCGGCGCGTCCCGGCCATTGCGTGATCACCTGGACATAGTTATTGGCCACGTCCGGATAGGCTTCAATGGGCAGGTTCTTGAACGAAATCACGCCCCAGGCGAACAGCAGGACGCCGAGGGCGACGATCAGGAGCCGGTTATTGAGCGAGAAATCGACGAGCCTGCGGATCATCGGCTAGCGAAGCCTCCAGCGTGCCGGGTTGTGACTCGCGTGCGCCATTACTTGAAAGTCACCACGCTCGCCGCGGGTGTCTGCGCGCGGGCGTTCTTCACAACGGCCATGAAGCGGTGGGCCAGTTCCTGAATCCACTGGGCCTTGCGCAGGCGGATGGCCTCGTGGGTGAACAGCTCCCTGCCGACGCCGACGGCGCTGGCGCCCGCGGCGATGTAATGGCCGGCGGTGTGCTGGTGCACGCCGCCTCCGGCGACCAGGCGGATCTGGGGCAAGGCCGCCTTGATGGCGCGGATATAACTGTCGCCGCCGAGGGTGGTGCAGGGGAACACTTTTACGAAATCCGCGCCCGCCTTCCAGGCGTTGATGATCTCGGTGGGGGTGAGGGCGCCGGGCAGGACGAGGATCTCTTCCTCGGCCGCCAACGCCACCACGCCGGCATCCAGGCCGGTGCTGGTGAGGAAGCGGGCGCCCGCCTGGATGGCGTGGCGGGCGGCCTCGGCGTCGAGCACGGTTCCGGCGCCGACCACCATGCCGGGAAAGTCCGCCAGAAGGGCGGTAATGAGCTCCAGGGCGCCGGGCACCGTCAGGGTAATCTCGGCGATAGGCAGGCCGGCACGATAGATGGCCTCGGCCGCGAAACGGGCGTCTTCGGCGGAGGCCAGGCGCACCGCCGGAATCACACCCAGCTCTTCGATGCGCGCGCGAACTTCGTCCCTGGTCATAAGGGCCACTCTATTACTGCTCCGCTGTGGCCTGCAAGACCAGCGCGTTGGAGACCACGCGCTGCCCCGGCTGGATGCCGGCGACTTCCTGCAGGCCGCCGGGCAACATCCTGCCGCCGGTCACTTCCAGGCGACGGAACTGTGCCTGGCCGGCCGGCACGTAGACCCAGTCGCGATCGTGAAGGTGCAGGATGGCGGATGCCGGCACGGTGGCGTGGGTCTCGGTTTTCAGTCCGTGGAAGGTGGCGGTGACAAACATGCCGAGGCGCATCGTGCCCGGGTTGCGCATTTCCAGGCGCACCTTGGCGGTACGGATGTTGGGATCGAGAATGGGGCTGATATTGCCGATGCGCCCGCGAAACACTTTGTCCGGGTAAGCGTTGAGCCTGACTTCCGCGAATTCGCCGAGGCGCACCTGGGCCAGGTCGTTCTCATAAACATCGCAGAGAATCCAGACGGAGGACAGGTCCGAGATGGTGAAGGGATTGGGCGAAGCGAGGCCCTGCACGCCGGCTGCGGCGGTGACCTGCTGATCGGTGATGACGCCGGAGACTGGCGCCCGCACTTCCACGATGGGCGACGGGTGCTCGGGATCGGCGCCCAGCACGCGCAGGTGATCGAGGGTGGTGCGGACGGTGACCGCGGCCTTGGTGGCGGCATCCTGGGCGACTTCCAGGTCCTTGCGGGCTATGGCGCCTTTATCGAGGAGCACGGTGGAACGCTCCAGTTGGGCGCGGGCCAGGGTCTCGTCGGCCAGCGCCTGCTGGTAATCGGAGTACGCGCCGGCGATATCCGCGCTCTGCACTTTCATGAGGAGTTGGTCCTTGACGACGGTATCGCCGAGGCGGGCGTGCACTTCGGTGACGCGGCCGGTAGCGAGGGTGATGACCGGAATGTTGCGCGAGACGTCGGCGCTGACGACTCCGGTCACGTTCAACTCCGGCGCCGCGGTGTGCTCCCCGGCGGCCGCCAGGGGAAACTGATCCGGGCCGGCGACCTTAAACAGACCGGCGTCCTGCACCCGGATCACGTCGGCCGGCGGCGGGGCTTCGGCCTTGGGATCGCCTTTTCCTTCCGCGCTGCAGCCGGTCAGGAACGCGAGCAACCCGACGGCGGGAAGGGCGATGGCGATTTTCCGGGGCAGGTTGAGAGTGCCGCTCATGGAATGACCTCGCGGCCTACCGCCAGGTTCAACTGGCCGGCGGCCGTCAGATAAGAACCCACCAGGTTCAGATAACTCACCCGCACGCTGCGATAATCCCGCTGCGCGTCCAGGTAATCGACCAAGGCGGCCTGCCCGTGCCGATAGGAAAACGCGATGGTATCGCGCACCCGGCCGGCCGTTTCGAGGTATTTGGCTTTGTAGGGGCGCAGCAGGGCCAGGGTATTGAGCAGCGTGGCGTAAGCCGAATCGACATCGCTGAAGACCTGCGCGCGCGCGGCGTCCCGCAGCTTTTCATTGCGGCTGATGTCCAGCCGGGTGCGCGCCTTTTCCCCCTGGTTCCGGTCGAAGATGCGCAGCGGAATATTGACGCTGAGGCCGATATACACGGGAATGGGGGGATTGCGCGCGAAGTCCATCCCGAAGGTGGGATCGGTGGATCCGTTGGCCACGGCCAGGCGGTAGTCGGTCTGGGCTTTGTCGACGGCCTGGACGGCAGCCTTCAGATCGGGACGCTCTTCCATGGCGACACGGCGCAGGTCGTCCTGGGCCAGGGCGGGCTCGGCGAAATCGAAGGGTCCGCTGACGTCGAAGCGGTCGATCGGGGTGGGGTCGTAGAGCAGTTGCAGGAGCTGGATTTTGGCCGTGCGCAGGTTCACGTCGGCGGTTTGCAGATCCGATTCGTATTGGACGCGCTGCAGTTCCAGGCGGTCCAGATCCACGCGCGCGATATCGCCCGCCTTGTAGCGGTCGCGGCTGATGCCCAGTTCCTTGTCGTAGTAAGCCAGGTTGTCTTTGGCCAGGGCCAGGATGGCCTTGGCCTGGAGCGTTTGGATAAACGCGGTGCGCAGGTTGAAAACCAGGTTGCGCTCCTGGTCGGCCAACTGCGATTGGGCGATGGCGGTGCCCTTCTGCGCGCTTTCGCGGCGCAGTTCGCGCTTGTGGCGGCGCTCGTGCAAGTAGCTGGTGGCGACGGAGGGGAAGGCAAAGGCAAACGGGCTATATCGATCGACCGGATTATTGGTGAAGGGGTTGATCTGGTCCACGAACGCGGTGAAGTCCGGGTTTGGGCGGAGGTATGCCGTGACTTCCTGGGCGCGCGATTCGTCGATACCGATGCGCGCCGCCTGCAAGGTAGGATTGGACTTTTCGAATTCATCGCGCACCTGCTGCCAGGTGAGCACTTTCTGCGCGAAGGCCGCCTGTTCCAGGCAACCCGCCAGCAGCCATATCATCCACAGCCGCCGCATCAGCCGCATTGAGCCTCCAACATGAGATTTTGGGTTTCGACGTGCGATAGCGGAGAACCGCCAGCAAGGCGGACGACTCGCGGCACAATCCGCCCGATCATATACACTCATGGTACCCGACGGCGTTTTGGGCAGTCACCCATCTTTTGGCCAGGGGGATGCTATCTTTCGGACCTTGAGGCGGTGGGTCCGGGCGGGATACCCCCTCATTTGCGCAACGTAGCTACCCCTATTTGAGCAACGATACCCCCATTTGCGCACTTCGATGCCCTCAAAAGTTTGGGTTCCTTCGGCAGAATTGCCCTGCGGGATGCGGAGGGTACCGGCGCGCCCGTGATTGGAGCGGCGCTTAGGTTCCGGCCACGGTTTCAATACCCCCGTTTGCACGCGTCAATCCCCCCAAAAGTTCGGGTTCCTTCGGCAGAATCGCGACCAGCGCGACAGAGAGAATTTCCAAGACCGGGGCGTCTACGGCAGTGCTCATGCAGTGCGAACCTGGCGCCCTGGCATCGGGCGCTTGCTGCATCCAAACAACGCACCCCTGGCGCTACCGGCCGTATCCGGGCGGAGCGGCCCAGGGCGAATGAGGAAATCCACAGGACGACCCTAGCATGGGGATGCCAGGGCCAGTGCGCCGCGTTTTTGGTTTGGCGTTTATTTTGAGCGAGTTGAAGGTGAGCTAAGAGTTGTCATCGGGGGCGGCCCGTTATTTCGGGGCACCCGCGGGCGGCGTGGACGGCGGGGCCGGAGGCTGTTGGGAGCCTTGCGCGCCGGGGAGGGGGACGATCACGATATCGTCCGCATCCGAGTTGATGGTCGCGGATCCGCAGTCGGAGTTATTCCCGCCGGCGTCGAAGCGGCAGCCGTAGATCCCGGCGGTGTCGACCGCACATTTCCCCGCGTCCAGTTCGGCGACCCACCAGCCGGAGCCGGCGGGCTTGTGCAGGGTGTTGCCTTTCCCGTAGACGGTCATCAGCGTGGAGCCGTCGCCGGACTGGCCGTTGCCGCAGGTGAAGGTGCGGTCTTTGCTGACGTAGAGGACCTTGTGGCGGTTGTCCCAAGCCTCATCCACCTGGACCGGATTGCCGGAGCCATCAATGTCCAATTCCTCGGTCCAGAAGGAGTGACCGGCGCCGCCCGGATGTCCCTTGACGGCGATGGAGGCGCGGCCCTTACCGAAGGAGTCGGCGGCTTCCTTTTTGGTGGTCTTGGGACCCGGCTTGGGTGGCTGGACCTTGGCCTGGACGGACGGCGACACCTTGATGACGGGCAGCGACGGCGCAGGCTTGGCGGCCGCTTCCTTCTTTTCCTCGGCGGCCGGCGCGGGCGCCTTGCTGCACGAAGAACCGAGCAGGACCAGGGCCGCGAAACCCGTGAGAGTGGTGAAACTGAAAATGCGAGGTCTCATAGTATTGTCCTTTCCTCGAATGCCAGGATAACACCTCCTGGAAGTGATGCGAGGCGCCTCGTCGCGGGGTCCATGTCCGGCGAAGCCCTTTCGAGGCAGGTCCCGCTAACCGTCGTCGCTTTCCCTAGTCTAACTGTTGTATAGTTTACCTATGAGAAGCGGCCCCGAGATCCCTCCAGGCACCCTCTATATGCTGATTTTGAAGTCGCTCGCCCGGATCGGGCCGATGCACGGGTACGGCATCGCGCAGTACATTCAACAGATTTCCGAAGATGTGCTGCAGGTGGAGGAGGGCTCGCTCTATCCAGCCTTGCAGCGCATGCTGATCAAAGGTTGGGTGGCGGCGGAATGGAAACAATCGGAGAACAACCGCCGGGCGCGCTATTACCGCCTGACGCCCGAGGGCCGCGAACAGTTGGTTCGGGAGGTAGGCGAGTTCGGACGCGTCATGGCAGCGATTTCGCGCCTCATCGAGCCGGCCTAAAGCCATGCACGAACTTCTGCGCCGCATCCGGTTTTTCTTTCATCGCGCCGATTATGAGCGCGATCTGGAAGAGGAAATACGCCATCACCTGGGGCTGCTCGAAGAGGACGGAAGACCGGACGCCGCGGCGCGCCGGCAGTTCGGCAATGTCACGTCGGTCAAGGAGGAGAGCCGTTCCATGTGGACTTTCACACTTCTAGAACAATTCGTGCAAGATCTTCGCAATGAGTGAGCCCGCTCCGGATGCGGGCGCCGGGGGGCGAAGAGAAGCAATGCCGGCCGCCGATGAACACCGATCAACGCGGATCAGAAAACAAATGACTCATCCGCGCCCAAAACGGCTAAGCACCCGCCCGGCAGGAGTGACCGGCAGGGGGGGTGGGAAATGCTACGATAGTCGGTTCCCAGGCAATCCGCCCACCCATGTATCAAGTCATCGCCCGGAAATACCGGCCCCAATCGTTCGCCGACGTGGTGAACCAGGAGCACGTCAAGACCACGCTGGAGAACGCCATCGCGCAGAACCGCATTGCGCACGGCTACATTTTCTCCGGGCAGCGGGGCACCGGCAAGACCACCGTGGCGCGGATTCTGGCGCGGTGTTTGAACTGCGTGAACGGGCCGGCGAATCAGCCGTGCGGGGTGTGCGCGAGCTGCCGGGAAATCGCGGCCGGCGGGTCGGTGGACGTGATCGAGATCGACGCGGCTTCCAACCGCGGCATCAACGAAATGCGCGAGTTGCGGGAGAACGTGCGCTATCAGCCGGCGCGCGACCGTTACAAGGTGTTCATCATCGACGAGGCCCACCAGATCACCAACGAGGCGTTCAACGCGCTGCTGAAAACCATTGAGGAGCCGCCGGCATGGGCGGTTTTCATGCTGTGCACCACGGAGGCGCACAAGATACCGGCCACCATCGCCTCGCGCTGCCAGCATTTCAGCTTTCGGAGCGTGGATTTCGAGGACCTGGTGGCGCGCATGGCGTGGATCTGCGGGCAGGAAGGCATCACGGCGGACGCGGAGGTGCTGGCGGTGCTGGCGCAGGCGGGCGAAGGCAGCGTGCGCGATTCGCTTTCCGCGCTGGACCAGGCCATCGCGTGTTGCGGCGAGACCCTGCGGGCGGCCGAGGTGCGGGCGCTGCTGGGCGCGTTTTCGCTGGACGCGCTGGGGCAGGTCAGCCAGGCGCTGCTGGATGGAGCGGCCGGGCGCATGCTGGAGGTGGTGGACGAACTGGAGCGCAACGGCCAGAACCTCCAGCACTTCAGCCGCGAGCTGGCGCGCTATTTCCGCAACCTGCTGGTGGCCAGGATCGCGGGCAGCGAGACGCGCCTGGTGGCCGCCTCGGCGGGCGAGCGGCAGAAATTCGCCGAGACGGCGGGGCAGTTTTCCGAGGAAGATCTGACCCGCTACCTGCAGCTTTCGCTGGACCTGTTCCGCGACCTGCAATTTTCGCTGCAGCCGCGCTTTCACCTGGAACTGGGGCTGCTGCGGATGGTGCAGGCGGGCCGGCTGGCGCCGATCGAGGAAGCGCTGGCGGGCTTGGGCGGGACGCCGAGACGCGGAGACGCGGCGACCCCCAGAGGCGCCGGCACGGCGACCCCGAGACGCGGAGACCCGGCTACCCCGCTTCGCCGCGATACGGGGACGGCCGACGCATCGTGGCGCGAGAAGTTGCACTCCACGCTTATGGAACTTGGCATGGCGTTTACCGCGGACGCCATCGAGCACTCTCTGGTGGTGGAGGCGGATGGGGAACTGCGGTTCACTACGCCGAACGATTTCAAGCTGGCCATGCGGGAGGCCGATATCAACCAGGCGGTGCGGCAGATCGCGGGCAAAGCCATGAAGATCAAAGTGAGCTTCGGCGACCCGAGCGCCCAGGAGAGCGTGGCGGCGGCGCCGCGTCAGGCCGACAATGTAGCGCAGCGGGCGCTGGACAATCCGGAAGTGCAGCGGTTCCGGGATCTATTCGGGGGCGAGGTTCGCGCGGTTCGCAATCTAAAGGAGTAGCAACGTGAAATTACCGGGCAACATGCAGGCCATGATGAAGCAGGCGCAGCAGATGCAGGAGCGCATGCAGGAGGAGGTAGCGCAGATCCGGGTGGAGGCTTCGGCCGGCGGCGGCATGGTGACCGTCAAGATGGACGGGCACAAGAACGTCCTGGGGGTGAAGATCGATCCGGAAGTGGCGGGCGATGTGGAGATGCTGCAGGACATGGTGCTGGCGGCCTGCAACGAAGCGGCCAAGAAGGTGGACCAGGAGAGCCAGCAAAAGATGAGCGGCATGCTGGGCGGCCTGGGGCTGCCGCCGGGTTTGTTCTAGGCCATGCCGGATTTCGCGGAGCCGCTGGCGCGGCTGATTAACGAATTCAAGCGGCTGCCGGGCGTGGGCCAGAAGTCGGCGCAGCGGCTGGCGTTCCACGTTCTGCGAGCTTCGCGCGACGACGCCGAACGCCTGGCCCAGGCGCTGTTCGACGTCAAGGACAAGCTGGTGATGTGCCGGGTGTGCAACAACATCAGCGACGGCGAGCTGTGCGTGTTCTGCCGCGACGCCAACCGCGACCGGAAGGTGTTGTGCGTGGTGGAGGAGGCGCCCAACATTGTGGGGATCGAGGTGACGCGGCAGTTCAACGGCCAGTACCACGTGCTGCACGGGGCCATCTCGCCGCTCAAGGGCATCGGGCCGGAGCAGCTTAAGATCAAGAGCCTGGTGGAGCGCATCGGGGGCGGGGAAATCGAGGAGGTCATCGTAGCCACCAACCCCACGGTGGAAGGCGAAGCCACGGCGGTGTACCTGTCGAAGCTGCTGAAGCCGCTGGGGGTGAAGGTGACGCGCATCGCCATGGGGATTCCGGTGGGCAGCGACATCGAGTTCGCCGATGAAGTGACCATGTGGAAGGCCATGGAGGGACGGCGGGAGATGTAGGTCTCCGCCGGGAGCGGAAGATTGCATTGCAGAATTGCCATGCTGCTGGCTTGTGCGGCGGCCGCGTCGCCGGGTGCGCCGCGGTGGATGGCGCAAGCGAGCGGCACAACCCAGTCCCTGCGCGCGGTGAGCGCAGTGAGCGCGGCGGTGGTTTGGGCCAGCGGGACGGGAGGCACTTATCTGCGCACGATGGACGGCGGGAAGACCTGGCATACGGCGGTGGCGCCGGGCGCGGGCGATCTGGATTTCCGCGGCGCGCAGGCGCTGGATGCACGCACGGCCTGGCTGATGAGCAGCGGTCCGGGGGCGAAGTCCCGGATCTACAAGACCGCCGACGGCGGGGCGCACTGGTCGCTGCTGTTCACCAACCCCGATCACGAGGGCTTCCTGGATGGCATGGCATTCCGGGACGCGCAGCGCGGCATGGTGCTGGGCGATCCGGTGGGCGGGCGGTTTGTGATCCTGACGACGGAAGATGGGGGCGGGACGTGGCGGCGGCAGCGGACGCCACCAGCGCTGGCCGGCGAGGGCGCATTTGCCGCCAGCAACTCCAGTCTGGCGGTGCGCGGCGGCGAAGCGTGGTTCGGCACGGGCGGACCGCGGGGCGCGCGCGTGTTTCATTCCAGGGACGGAGGCCGCAGTTGGGTGGCGGCGGGCACGCCGCTGCGCCACGACGGCGCGGCGGCCGGTATTTTCTCGCTGGCGTTTTCGACGGCGCTGGAGGGCGTGGCGGTGGGCGGCGACTACAGCAAGCCTGGCGAGGCGGGCGGCAACTGCGCCACCACAACCGACGGCGGGATCACCTGGGCGCCGTGCGCGGGCGCGCCGCAGGGCTACCGGTCGGCGGTGGCGTATCCCGGCGGCAAGCTGTGGATCGCGGTGGGGACTTCCGGCTCCGACATTTCACGCGACGCGGGGCGGACCTGGGAGCGCTTCGATACGGGCGCATACAACGCCATTGGCGCGGCGGCGGACGGCGCGGTATGGGCGGTGGGACCGGGCGGCCGCGTGGCGCGGCTGGCCGGCGCGCGCTGACTCAGCCCAGCTTGTCGATGTCCAGCCCGGCGTCCCACTTCTCATTCGAGCGCAGCAGTTGGTCCCAGCCGGCGTCCTGGCCGGTATAGGCGGCGGTGCGTCCGAGCATGGCGGATAGGGCCGATTCCGCGCCCAAGGCCGCCTGGTTGTGAAAATGGCCGCTGACGATGCTTTGGATGAAGTCCTTGTGCTTTTCCGCGTCGGCTTGAGCCAGGTTGTCGGAGAACGTGCCGGCGGCGGAGAATTCGCCGGTCTTGGGCGCCTCGCTGCCTCCCCAGGTCCAGGGTTCGTCGCCGGCGATCTGGATGGGGCCCGAGTAGGGGGATTGGGAATTGCCGCGGGCGCCGAAGAAGCGCTCGCTGGCGTCGAAGCCGCCCTTGCCGAACTGGCAGGAGCTGAAGCTGACCTGCACGTCGTTGGGGTAGTAGAAGACCACGTCGAAATGCGACCAGGCGTCGCCCGGCGATTCGGTGCGTCCTTTGCGTCCGCCCGCGCCGATGGCCTTGACGGGATGCGAGCCGAGCACCCAATTGCAGATGTCGATGACGTGGATATTCTGCTCGACGATGATGTCGCCGGAGAGCACGCGGTCGTGCAGCCAGTGGCGCAGGCGCAGTTCGGCCGGGGAGGCCTTGGGGTAGGCGGGCATGGGGAGGAACGGGCAATAGTAGTGGGCCTCGCCGCAGCAGATTTCGCCCAGCGCGCCGGCGTGGATGCGGCGCACCAGGTCCACGAAGGGCGGCGCTTTGCGGATCTGAAAGCCCACGTCCAGGCTGAGGCGGCCCTCGGCCTTCTTGCCGGACTCGATGGCGCGCAGGGCGCCGGCCACGTCGACGCCCACGGGTTTTTCGCAGTAGATGTGCTTGCCGGCTTCCACGGCGGCGGCCAGGTGTTCGGGATGGAAGTAAGGCGGCGTGGCGACGACCACCGCGTCCACCTCGGACGAGTGCAGGATCTGCGCGGCGGCGCGCGGTCCCTGGAACATCTGGGAGGGCTGGACGCCCGCGTATTTCTGGTGGGCGGCGAGGTCGTCGAAGTGCTTCTTGGCGGTTGTGAGGCGGTCTTCGAAGAGGTCCGCCAGGGCCACCACGCGCGCGGGTCCATTGATGGCGATGCTGGTGGCGTCGGCGGCGCCGCGCCCGCCGCAGCCGAGCAGGCCGACGCGCACGGCCGAGTTGGCTTGCGAGCCGCGCACCTGTTGGGGCTGCACGATCATGAAGCCGGCCACGGCGCCCGCGGCTTCCAGGAAGGCGCGGCGGTCCGGTTTGGGATTGTCGCTCATAGCAGTTTCTCCAAGTACGCTTTGGACGCGCGGATATCGGCGGCCTGGCGGGGGCCGGAGATTTCGCGTTCGATGGTCAGCGGGCCGCGGTATCCGGCCTCCTTCAGGCGCTTGATCAACGCCGGGAAGTTGACCTTGCCTTCGCCGATGGGCACTTCGCGTCCCAATTCACGGGAGTTGGTAGGATACAGCCCGTCCTTGGCATGCACGCCCTGAACCAGCGGGCCGAGGATATCGAGGGCGTCGACGGGGTTGGCTTTGCCGTAGAGGATCAGGTTGGCGGCGTCGAAGTTGACGCCGATGTTATCGAGGCCGGCGTCCTGGATGGCGCGGAATAGCGTGGTGGGGGTCTCTTGTCCCGTTTCGCAGCGGAAGTTCTGGCCGTTCTGTTTGCAATAGGCAGCCACCGTGCGCAGCGCTTCGACGGTCTCCTTATAGACGGGATCGTTGGGGTTTTCGGGGATGAATCCGCAGTGCGTCTGGACGGCCGGGACGCCGCACTGGCGGGCGAAGTCCGAGGTCTTCTTGATCTGGGCGATGCGCGACTCGCGGTACTGGCGGGGCACCAGGCCGATGGTGAGGGGACCCTTGTAGAAGTCGTACTCTTCGGGACCGGGACCGCCGGCGACCAGGGAGGTGGCCTGGATGTGGAACTGGTCGAGGGCGGCGCGCAGGCGGTGGGGCATGCCGGGATCGAAGGAGCCCACGCCCACCTGGCAGGTGGGGAAGCCGAAGGAGTGGACTTTGCGGATGGCCGCTTCGGGATCGCTGCCGGCATAGACGATCAGGCCAAGCGGCATGGCGGGCTTGGACGCCGCGGCGGCGGCCGCGCCGGCGGCGGCCAGGCCGGCGAAGTGTCGGCGGGTGTACATGCAGATCATTTAAGCACCATTTGCCGGCGGAGCAAGCGGCGCTACCGGCGTACACGTATTCGAGGCCCAGCCTCCTGAGTGCTTGTTTCCAAAGATAGACGCTGGGCGGCCAGCGAGGGATCTATCGCTCAGAATGCCGGGTCGGGACCACCTGCCGAGCCACTTTCCGGGGCGGGGACTTCCCCCCCATTGGGCTTGACTAACGGGAGGACGACACAAGCTTCTTTGTGTATTCGGCGTACGTGCCGTTGTGAATGTAATGTTCACCCACGACCCCTACACCTTTTTGAAACCAGACATCCTCCCATCCGCCACTGCCGAAATGGCTGGAAAAAATGTGAATGGCTTCGGCAGGCTGCGTTGACAGGAACGAGCCCGCACCCTCGCGGGCCAGCTCGACCTGCCAGGGCATATCACTATTTCCCCACTTGCGGCCCATCTGCAAAGGGAAACAGAAATCGGGTGAGACAGCACCCTTGGCGAGATACTCCCGGTAACTCGGACGAAGCTGCCGCCCTTGGCCATCCCAGCCCTCCGCGATCACGTAGATACAATTCCCATGGACCAGGTAAGGCGCGCGGTCACGAGCAACGAGATAGCCCGGGCGAGTAATGCTTAGTTGTTGCGCCTCCCGCAACCGGTTCTTGACGGCTTGTGCGGCGGCGTTACCTTGCTGCTTCACCTCGCGCAGCACAACAAGGCCCTGTGGAATTGTCACCCAACCAGTGATGGTTTCCTCGGTGGTCCAGCGGTCCACGTCCGGCCGGGTCCGGTCACCAGATTTCCACTCGTGCTGGTACACCCAACGACCGCCCATCTGGAGGGGAAACCACGCCAGCGGATCTTCCCGCGCACTCGCCACGATCGAGAACGCGCACAGCGCGATAGCGAAACCACGCATTCGACCTCCTCCCTCGCATCGCCATTCTACGTCCTTTATTCTACGTCCGGCCTGTCTCGCTCATAGAGGCCGGCTTCATCGACAGCCTGACCGATTCCACGCAGCGCATCGAGCCGCTGCTGGCGGGTTCCTGTTCGACCTGCTGTCTCAAATCGGCCGGCAGTGCGACTTCCATAACCGGTGTCCTCATTTCATTCTGCGCTTTCACGATTGACGCGGCTGTGGCGGCATCGAGGTTGCCGGTCAAGGAGGCCGTCGCCAATGCCGAAACCGCGAAAAAAGAGGCGCTCGCCGATGCGAGTCCGGGCCCTTCCGGATCTTGAACAGTCGAAAGCGGCCGTGCTGAACAGTCTTACGTCGAAGAGCGGCCGGAGGACCTACGGCCGCGTCCGCCGTAGCCATGAATCCGTCGTAGCCATGGGGTTCGCCGCCGCCCGGCGGCGGAAAGTCGAGGTCAAGTTTAGTTCTTGCGATGAAGCCATCAAGCCTAGCGCCAATCAGATTGGAGGGTCTCCACTCGCGGCTCAACGGAGCGCTACCTTGACGAGAAACGTCTGTTGCCGGCGTTTGCTCGCCCCACAGCAGGATAACGGCGCGCGGGCCTGGTCACGCTACAGGTTGGCGTTGGGCTCGAGGCTGCGCCACAGGTACCAGGCCGCCACGGTGCAATAGGGGCGCCAGGGGCGGCCCAGTTCCTCGATTTCGGCGGGCTTGGGGAGATCTTTGAAGCCGTACGCCTTGCGAATGGCCGCGCGGATGCCGAGGTCGCCGCTGGGCAGGACATTGGTGCGGCGCAGGGCGAAGATCAGGAACATGTGCGCGGTCCAGATGCCCACGCCCTTCACTTGGGTAAGGCGGCCGATGACTTCGGCGTCGGGGAGGGCGGCGAGTTGGGCAAAATCGACCCGGCCGTCGCGGGTCTGGCGGGCGAGGTCGCGGATATACAGGGTCTTCTGGCGGGAGAGGCCCAGGGAGCGCATTTTGGCGGGCCGCAGCGCCAGGATGGTTTGCGGGGTGAGGCGGCCCCCGGGAACCGCCGCCACCAGGCGGTCGAAGATGACCTGGGCGACGCGTCCGCTAAGCTGCTGGTAGACGATCGACTTGACCAGGGTTTCGAGGTCCGGGTTGCGAAAGCGGATGCGGTAGGCGCCGACGCGTTCGATAATGCCGCCGATCACGGGGTCGGCCGCTTGCAGATGGCGGATAGCTTTGCGCATGATTGAATTGAAACAGGGGTGCGGGTGACTGCGTCCCTCATTGTAACCCTATGGCCCTATCCAACGCCGCACTCGGACGCGCGCTCGTTTCTTTGATGCTGCTGGCCCCCACCGGGCTGCCGCAGCAGAAGCCTTCGGAAGATGTGCCGCCGCCCATTACCGTGAATGTTTCGCTGGTCAACATCCTGGCGTCGGTGCACGACAAACACGGCGCCCTCATCGGCAACCTGACCAAGGACGATTTTTCGGTCCTGGAGGACGGGAAGCCGCAAACCATCAAGTATTTCACCCGTGAGACGGACCTGCCGCTGACGATCGGGCTGTTGATCGACGTCAGCGCCAGCCAGAGGAACCTGCTGGATATCGAAAGGCGCGCGGCCCACGCGTTTTTCTCCCAGGTTCTGCGAAAGAAGGACGAAGCGTTTCTGATCAGCTTCGGCGAGGATTCGGAGCTGTTGCAGGACTACACCAACTCGCCGAAGCTGCTGCAGGCGGGGCTGTCGCACCTGCAGATCAATTCGGGCGCGTCGGGGATCGGACCCGGCCCGGTGCCGACCATCAGCCAGCCGCGCGGGACGGTGCTGTACGACGCGGTGTACCTGGCGGCGCGCGAGAAACTGCGCAGCGAGGTGGGGCGCAAGGCGATCGTGCTGATTACCGACGGCGTGGACCAGGGCAGCAAGCTGCGCATCGAGGAAGCCATCGAGGCCGCGCAGAAGTCCGACGTGGTGATCTACAGCATCGACTATGCCGATCCCAGCGCGTATGGCATGTTCTCGTTCGGGGTGAGCGATTCCGCGCTGCTGAAGATGTCCGGAGAAACGGGGGGCCGGGTGTTCAAGGTGGACCGCAAACATTCGCTCGACGACGCGTTCAAGGAACTGCAGGACGAGATGCGCAGCCAGTACGCCATCGCTTACACGTCGACCAACGAGGCGCAGGACGGCTCTTTCCGGAAACTGACGGTCAAGGTGGCGGACAAGAATCTGAAGGTGCAGGTGCGCAAAGGCTACTACGCGGTCAATCCCGACCGGACATAAGGGGCGCTTCGCGGGCCGCGAAATAAAGGGCCAGGGCGTCCCGGAGCGGGGGCATGGGCGCCAGGCCGAGGCTTTCCATTTTGGCGTTGGACAGCGCCGAATACTTGGGACGGCGCGCGGCGGTGCGGTATTCGCGCTCGCTGGCCGCATGCAGTTCGACGGACTGGCGCGGGAGGGCGGTTTCGAAGATCAACTGGGCGTAGTGGAACCAGGAGATGGGGGCGCCTCCGCCGACGTGAAAGATGCCGGTTTGGCCGCGCTCCACCAGGTCGATGGTGCGCGCCGCCAGCAGGGGCGCATAGGTGGGCGATGCGACGTGGTCCTCGACCACGCGGATGGGCTGGCCGGCGTGTGCGAGGCGCAGCATCAGCTCGACGAAATTGCCGCGCGCGGTGTGCCGGCCGCCGGGACCAAAAACTCCGGAGGTGCGCACGATCAGGGGGGCATCCAGGTAAGCCTGGGCGTACAGTTCGCCGGCCAGTTTGGAGACGCCGTAGGCGCCCAGGGGATGGGTGGGATCGCTTTCGACGTAGGGCCGCCGGGCCGCGCCGTCGAAGACGTAATCGGTGGAGAAGTGCACCAGCAGGGCATCCAACTGGCGGCAGGCGAGTGCCAGGTTGCGCACGGCCAGGGCGTTGACCTCGAAGGACGCGTGGGGCTCGCTCTCGGCCACGTCCACCTGGTTGTAAGCCGCGGCGTTGAAGACGATCTCCGGGTCCCAGGGCGTCAGGACGCTTTCCACGTGCTGGTTGCCGGTAATGTCCAGTTGGTCGCGGTCCCAGCCGATGGTCTGGTATCCACGCTGGTTCAATTCCCGGACCAACTCCACGCCGAGTTGCCCGCCACTGCCGATCACCGCCGCCTTGCGCGCCATGCTCACGAGGATAACATCAGGCACAGGCGCGCCCGGCGGCGGGCGGTGGGACGGGTGATATGATCGAAGGCATCGATGCGGTCTGCCCTGTGGTGTTGCGCGATGTTGTGGGTTGCCATGCCTTCTAATTCGCAGGAAAGAAGCCAAGCGCGATCCATGGTGATCTCGCGGGACGGGATCGCGGCGACCAGCCAGACGCTGGCCTCGCAAGCGGGCGCGCAGGTGCTGGGGCGCGGGGGATCGGCGATGGACGCGGCCATTGCGGCCAACGCGGTGCTGGGGCTGGTGGAGCCGATGAGCTGCGGCATCGGCGGCGACCTGTTCGTGATTTATTGGGAAGCCAAGAGCGGCAAGCTGACGGGCATGAACGCGAGCGGGTGGGCGCCGCGCGGCCTGAGCATCGAGTGGCTGAAGTCGGCGGGCCATGACGCGATGCCGCAGGAGGGCATCCAGACGGTGACGGCGCCGGGCTGCGTGGATGGCTGGGAGCGGCTCCACAAACGCTTCGGCAAGCTGGCGTGGCGCGAGCTGTTCCAGCCGGCGATCTATTACGCGGAGCACGGGTTTCCGGTGACGGAGATCATCCAGGAGACGTGGAAGGAGGCGGCGGGCAAGCTGCGCGGCGGCGAAGGCGGGCAGATCTTCCTGCCGGAGGGCCAGCCGCCGGCGGTAGGACAGATCTTCCGCAACCGGGGTTTGGCGGCGGCCTACAAGCTGATCGCGGCGCAGGGGGCTTCGGCGTTCTATAAGGGCGAGGTGGCGCGGGCCATACTGAAGGTTTCGGCGCGGCTGGGGGGCAGGATGTCGGCGGAAGACCTGGCCGAATACCAGTCCGAATGGGTGGAGCCGGTGCGGACGGATTACCGGGGGTGGCAGGTGTACGAACTGCCGCCCAACAGCCAGGGCGTCGCGGCGCTGGAGATGCTGAACATGCTGGAGACGTTTCCGCTGTTCAATTACGCGCCGGCCAGCCTGGAGGACCTGCACCTGAAGATCGAGGCGCAGAAGCTGGCGTACGAAGACCTGCGGCGGTACGTGGCCGATCCACGCTTCGCCGAAGTGCCCGCGGGCGGCCTGATTTCGAAGAGCTACGCGCGGGAGCGCGCGGGGCTGATCCGGCGCGGCGAGGCCAACTGCGCGGCGCCGCCGGGCACGCCGCCGCCGGCGGCGGGGGACACCATTTACCTGTCGGTAGTGGATCGCGAAGGCAACATCGCATCGTTGATACAGAGCGTCTATCTGAGTTTCGGCGCGGGCGTGGTGGTGGACGAATACGGGTTCGCGCTGCAGAACCGCGGCGCGTTGTTCGAGCTGGATGCGGCGCATCCCAACGCGCTCGAGCCGCGCAAACGGCCGCTGCACACGATTATTCCGGCGTTCCTGGAGAAGGGTAACATTCACATCGGCTTCGGCATCATGGGCGGGTATAACCAGGCGCAGGCGCACGCGCAGTTCGTTTCGAACCTGGTGGACCACAACATGAACATTCAGGCGGCGCTGGAGGCTCCGCGCTTCACCAAGCTCACTTTTGGCGGGTGCGACGTGATGATCGAGGATCGCGTGGCGCCGGCGGTGCGCGAGGGGCTGGAGGCGCGCGGCCACAAGCTGGAGGTGCTGGGGGACTATTCGGGCTGGGTTGGCGGCGGGCAGGCGGTGCTGCAC
>VFSW01001341.1_pt1 | contig 37492 bp, 28 predicted proteins | sample 5358111 | NCBI WGS metagenome assembly VFSW01 (sample SAMN11554181, study PRJNA540505) | mine drainage metagenome | isolation source: sediment from site ElyBrook_90M | place: USA: Ely Copper Mine, Vershire, VT | collected 2017 | reverse complement strand
GCCCAGGGTTGTCGTTGTTGTTTCCCACGCCGCCCGTGCCGCCGTTGGCAATGCAAGACGATCCGCCGAGCGCGCCGGCTCCGGGCGTGGATGCGTTGCCACCATTGGCACCGTTGGGGCCAGGTCCACCCGACGAGCCCGGTGCCCCGGGTGCTCCGGCCCCGGCGCTGAGCGCGCACGCTCTAAACGTCACCTCTCCCGGCGAGTTGACCACCCGCGCCGCGATGCTGCTGTCCCCCGGGGCCACCGCCGCCGCCGACTGAATGGTAAACAGTTGTACTTCAAGCGGCGACGTGACGCTCGACGCGAGGACACCCGTCGTGCCGCCCGAGATCGCCGTGGTGTTTCCCGCAGCCCGCGACCAACCCGCGGAGGCGTCGTACGCGCCATAGATACTCACGCCCGACACAAGCGTGACCGTCCCACCATACACACCCGCCGAGGCATAGACCTCCATCGTCGGCGACACCGACGCAGCCGCCAGAATCGCAGCCGCAAGGGTAGCCTTGGGGGCCGCCATCGTCCCAGGGTTGCTGTCGCTCCCGAGGGGCGGCGGGGCGACAAAGATCGCCCGGGTGATGGTCCCGTCGATCCCGTCGCAGTTGCTGTCGACAAAGCCAAGGTCAGGTTCGTCCACGCCGGTGATGTGGCACTCGCACCCGTCTGCCATGAGGTGATCGAGGTCGACGTACCCCGGGGCGCATGCGATCCCGCACGTTCCCATTCCGCACGTCGTGATTTCGTTGGTTGCGCTGGGGCACACCCGACCGCACACGCCGCAGTTGGCAATGTCCGTGGCCAGCGTCGACTCGCACCCGTCACCCGGCACACCGTTGCAGTCGCCATAACCCGCCGCGCACGACCCCACCATGCACGCCCCCGCGGAACACGCCCCCGTGGCGTGCAGTGGCGTACACGGCGTCGTGCAAGCACCGCAGTGCCTCGGATCGGTGGTGACGTTGACCTCGCACCCGTTGGCCGGGTTGCCGTCGCAGTCGGCGTACCCCGACGCGCAAACCCCGACGGCGCACATGGACATCACACAGCGGGCGGTTCCGTTGGCGATGGCGCAGACGGTTCCACAGCCGCCGCAGTTGCGGGCGTCGAGGGTGGTGTCAACCTCGCAGCCGTTTGTGGGGTTGTGGTCACAGTCCGCACGACCCGGTGGGCACGCTCCGACCGCGCACGCGCCCGACGTACACACCGGCGTGCCCACCGTGAGATGACACACCATCCCGCAGGTTCCACAGTTGGACACATCCGACGAGAGATTGACCTCGCAGCCGTCCGCCGCACTCGCGTTACAATCGGCAAAGCCCGCCGCGCAGGTGCTCACACTGCACACCGACCCCACGCACACTTCACTGGCGTGCGCCGTCGAGCACACCCGTCCGCAGCCCCCACAGTTGCTGGCACTTACGCGCGTGTCCACCTCGCAGCCATTGACCGGGTTGCCATCGCAATCCGAAAAACCCGCCGCGCACGTCGTCAGACACGTCGAACTCACACAACTCGGCACGGCGTTTGGACCGGCAATGCACGCATGGCCGCACGCGCCACAGTTGGCCGCACTGGTCGTAAAGTCCGTCTCGCAGCCGTTGGTGGCGTTCATGTCGCAGTCGCCCGTTCCAGGATCGCATGACGAGATCACGCATACGCCCACCCTGCACGCCTCGGTGGCGTGGGAGGCACTGCACACCGTGGTACACGCCCCGCAGTGCGTGGTCGTGGAGGTCAGGTCTGCCTCGCACCCGTTGGCCGGGTTGCCGTCGCAGTCCGCGTAGCCCGAGTCACACGTAAAGGCACACACCCCGGCGGTGCACGCTGCCGCGGCGTGAGGCCGTGCCGCGCACGCTGTCCCGCAGGTGCCGCAGTTGGCGAGGTCGGTCGCGGTGTTGGTCTCGCACCCGTTGGCGGCGACGTGGTCGCAGTCGGCGTACGGTGCGATGCACATGCCCACCGCGCACGTGCCGTTCATGCAAGCCTGTGCTCCGTGGGGAATCACACAGGCCGTGTCACAGCTTCCGCAGTTGGCCGTGTTGCTCTGGAGGTCGACGCACGCACCCGCGCAACAGCTTTGTCCCGAAGGGCAAAGATGCCCTGAAGAACACCCGACGACGCAGAGGTCCCCGACGCAGAGGTTGCCCGGTGGACACTGCGTGTCGGTCACACACGGAACGCACTGCCGCGTGGTGGTGTCACAGTGGATGTTGACCGAGGTTCCCGCATCGACCCCAGCGTCTCCCGATGCACCCGGCGCGCACCCTTCGTCCGAGCGGCAGCCTGGCTGACATGAATCCGTGCCGTCGCAGTGCTGGCTTGGCGGGCAGGTGTCCGCGCTTGCCACGCACTGGACGCAGGTTCCGGTCGACGTGTCGCACACACGGCCGTTGGTACAGCCCGCGTTGCCGGTACACGGTCCGCCGTCGAGCGGAGCGTCGGGAATGTCCGTGACGGACACGACGTCAAAGCCGACGGTGTCACTCACCGTGCCGTCGGAGAGCGCAACCGCATCGGGACCGACGTCGGTCACGGCCAGGACGGTGTCGTTGCCCGCAGCGCATCCGACGGCGGTCACGGCCAGCACCGCGGCCACGAGCCATGATCTCACGCAGGCAGAACCCCCAAGAACACGCCAAACGGGTGACATTCCCGGGATGGTACACGTCTCCCGGGCTCGGGCCAGCAACGGAAGTGCACCGTCATCGCCCTGGCAGGGGTATTCTTGGCAAAGGATGTCTGGTGTCGCGGAGGCGTGGTCTTGATCCTGGCGTTTCGAGAAGCGGGTCCGGTGTCGTTGCTGGCCCTGGGGTTGTTTGTTTTTCCGGGTCTGGTCGCCGTGATCCTGCAGGCCGCCATCGGGCACCGCCTCCGTATCGCAGCGGGAACCTGGGTGGCCGTGCTTCTCCCTGCCATCGCAGGGGTGTACGGGTACGCGCACGCCCGGTCCACGGTCGACGGGATGCTCCACCTCGCGTCCGGGGCATCGCTCGACCCACGGGTGATGGTCGCACTGCGGGCGCACGGCTACCGTGAGGCGATGCGCAATGCCTGGATCGGTGGCGGACTCTCCGTGGTCCTGGCCGTGCTCGCCGTCTGCGCGCTGGGGGTCAACGCCCTGCGACGACGCTCCCGTACGCAAGAAGGAGAACAGAAAAGCTAGGCAGAAGGGTCACCGCGTGGGGGTGTTTTGGGGCGGCGCGACGGGCGCGATCACGCCCTCCGCGGGCGCTGGATGGCGTGCCGCATGGGCTGTCGCCATCGCTGCGGCTGCCTCGCTCGTGGTCGCAGCCTTCTGCTGGGCCTTGGCCAGGTTGGACTGCGCCCGCGCGAGCTTTTCGGCGGCCTTTGCCGCGACGCGTTCCGCGGCCGCGGTGGGCGATTCACGACGAAGCGGCGCCAGGATCGTCGCAAGTTCCTCCGTCAGGGTCTTGTCGTCCTTTGCGAGGATCTCCGCGTGGTCAAGGATCTGGCGAACGGTCTTCCATCCTCCGGCAAAGGCCATCCGGCCCGTGTCGTCGATCTCACGCCGGGCGACATCAAGGTGTTGTGACACCGTCCGCGCCGCCGCAAGCGTCGCAAGGCCCGCTTCGATGTTCGCAGGATCCCCCGCGGACGCGAGCGCAGGATACCGCCTCGCGAGATCCACCACCTGCGCCGCAACGGCCTCGTTGACCGGGTGCACCAGCGTGATTCTGACGCCAGGACGTGGCCGCTCGATCCATGGCGCGACCGCGTCGAGGACCGGCGTGAGGGCCTTGTCCAAGGCCATGAGCTCCGCGCTCGCACCCGCACCCGCGACCGGCGCCGCCGCAACGGGGGGATTGTCGTTTGTCATCGTACGCATCCTCGTACCGTCTCTTTCATGGCAAGAGCCCCCGACCGGGGACGTCCAAGGGTCGACGGGGACGTGCTCGCGGCCAAACGGCGCCGCCAACCGCCGCTGCCCGGTGCCAGTGCACCACAGTGCGTGCGCCGAGCTCGTTCCATCTGTACCAGATAGCACGCCGTGACCCGCAGTCAAGACACGTTGACTGGGAGACGATGGACGTTGACTGCCAGCCAAGACACGTTGGCTGGGAGACGATGGACGTTGACTGCCAGTCAAGACACGTTGGCTGGGAGACGATGGACGTTGACTGCCAGCCGAGGAGTGTTGGCTGGTAGCTTCAGTGCATTGACAGCCAGTCAACGATCGTTGACTGGCAACCAAGATGCGGCGACTGCCAGGCAAGGCATGTCGACCGGGAGGCTATTCGTCGTCGTCGACTTTCCAGTGGGCCTCGCCATCACGGCGCGCGGCGCGCCCTGCGCGGCCCGGACCAGCTTCGCCTTCGGGCTTCTTCTTGCGGGAAAAATCCCGTGCGGCAGCGGGCTTGGCGGGTGGACCAAAGCGGTTGGCCGCGGGTCCAGGCCCGCCGGGACCCATGGACGGACCCATCGGACCGGACGACCGTGGACCGCCCATGCGGGACGGGCCAGCACCGGGTGCGCCCCCGGGCGCCGCCCGGGGCAGTGCGAGATTGACCACCAGGGGACGTCCGCGGAGCGTTGCGCCACGGAGTTGATCGACGGCCGCGCGAGCGCCTTCGGGGCTCTCGACGGTGACAAAGCCAAAGCCACGACGACGACCTTCGGGGTCGATCGGAAGGTGCACACGGACGATTCCGCCCGCGCCGGCTTCGTTGAGCATCCCTTCGACCTCCTCCTGGGTGGTGTCGTACGGGAGGTTGCCGACGTAGAGGGTGCGGTCGGAGGTGTCGGCTGCGGGTCCGCGGTTGAAGCCCGTGCTCCCACCGCTTGGAGGACCCCCAGCGGACCCTCCCATGGGACGATCGCCGCGGACGGGAGGTTCGGCTTTGAACCGCCGTACGGAAATCGACGTGCCGCCAAGGACGTGCCCGTCCAGGATGGACAGTGCATGGTCGACGTCTTCGGGGCTCGACAGACGGACGAAGGCAAAGCCACGCGGCCGACCGGTCATGCGATCCCGGGGAACACTGACGTCCATCACCTGGGTGCCTGACTCGGCGAAGAGGTCGCGCAACACCTCTTCTGTGATGCCGTCGGGCAAACCTGCCACGAACAGCTTGTGCGCGTCGTCACTGGGGTTCATCTCATGGTCTCCAACCGCCCGTGCACACGGGCGTCGGTCATGTAGCGCGTCGCCGCGCGGGATGGTAGCGCCGAATCGTCGCAAAGCACCCCTCCCCCGAAGAACGACCCGGATCTACCCCCACGGTAGGCCCCGCGCCCCACGTAGGAGCACCCCTTGGCGTCCTGGTATCTCTCCTGGCTCCCTGTTCCCCTGGCCCTGGTGGCCTGCGCGCACGCACATTCGACCGTTTCTACGGCCATCCCAAGCACCATGCCCACGCCCGAGGCGCCTCGTATCGAACTCACGTTGACCGCCCCCATCGAGACCTCCCTGGCTGTCCCCGGCGTGTCCGACACCCGCGCCGCCTGGCTGGGGCTTCTCCAAGGCGCACGGCGGTCCATCGACCTCAGTGCGTTTTACCTCTCCGACGCGCCGGGCGAAGGGCTCAGCGCCGTCATCACGGCCTTGCGCGACGCGGCTGCCCGAGGCGTCCGTGTCCGCATCCTCGTCGACCGACGGTTCTATGCCATGTATTCCCCGACGGTGATCGACCTCGACGCGCGCCCGGGCATTGAAGCCCGCGTGCTTGACTACGGCCCCCACGGGGGAGTCCAGCACGCGAAGTACATGGTCATCGACGGTGCGCGGGCGTGGCTGGGCAGTGCCAACTTCGACTGGCGGGCCCTCGCGCACATTCACGAAGTCGGTGTGTCTACGACCGCGCCCTCCATCGCCCGAAGTCTCTCTGCGGTCTTTGCACGAGACTGGTCCGAGGCCCATCGCGAAGACCCACGGGGAGACACGGTGCCCGCGCCGGGGGCCATGTTTCCCTGCCCCGCGGATGCAACCATCACCCTCGTGGCGTCTCCGCAGGCGACGACACCCCCGGGCGTCGGGGACAGCCTACGAGCTTTGGTCAGCGCGCTCGATGGCGCCCGGGTGCGGGTGTCGGTGCAGGTCTACGAGTACGCGCTGCGGGGATACACACCCGAGGGTGTACCGTGGACGGTGCTCGACGACGCGCTGCGACGGGCGGCTGCGCGGGGCGTTGCCGTACGCTTGCTGGTCGACGCGACGGCCCTGGTCCGCGGCGGCGCCGAACTCCACGCGCTCGCGGGAATCCATGGAATCACGGTGCGCACGGTCACCATTCCACGGTGGTCGGGCGGCGAGATTCCCTTCGCGCGGCTGGCCCACAGCAAGTACATGGTGGTGGACGACACGCTGGCGTGGGTGGGCACTGAAAACTGGACCCCGGCGTACTTCGTGAGCAGCCGAAACGTCGGCGTGATGCTCCGCGACCAACCGACCCTCGCCACGCTTGCAGCGATCTTTCAACAGGTGTGGGACAGCGCGTACGTCACGTCGCTGGCGCCGTTGCCGTAGGGGTACGTCCGGGCGAGAACCCGCACGTCGGACGAAGACCGGGTTCATCCAGCCGCGTCACGAGCCCGCACGGTGACAGCGTCGCATCCTGCGAGAACGCCCGGGAGCCACCCCGCGAGGTCGTCCAGCGCGCGGCGGGCGATGATCTCGTACCGGTCCCGCTTGGCGAGCCGACGCCCGACGGACTCCAACGGGGGAACCATCGACCAGTTGACGTTGGACGGTTGAAAATCGTCGCGGGGTGTCGCGAGGTGTTCGAGCAGGCCACCGAGTGCTGTCGTACGCGGCGGCGGGGTGACCGCGGCGCCGTGGAGGTGCTGTGCAAGCATCAGTCCGCAGGCGTACCCGCAGGCTGCACTTTCGACGTAGCCCTCGACGCCGGTGATCTGCCCGGCGAGATACACGCCCGGCAACGCGCGGAGTTCGAGGGTCCGTGTGAGGATCCGTGGCGCGTCGACGAAGGTGTTGCGATGCACCGACCCCCACCGAAGAAACTCCGCGGATCCCAGCCCCGGGATCTTTCGGAACACCTCGGTCTGCGCTGCGTAGGTCATTCGGGTCTGAAAGCCCACGAGATTGTATGCGGTACCGTCCACGTCCTCCTGCCGGAGTTGCACCACGGCGTAGGGTTGCCGCCCGGTCCGTGGGTCCACCAGCCCGACGGGTTTCATCGGTCCGTACGCGAGGGTTTCTGCACCGCGCGAGGCCATCACTTCCACCGGAAGACAACCCTCGAAGTACCGCGGATTCTCAAACACCCTGGCGGGGACTTTGTCGGCCGCACGGAGCGCTTGGACAAAGTCTCGGTAGGTACCCTCGTCCATGGGACAGTTGACGTAGGCGTCGTCGCCGCCCTTGTCGTACCGCGACTGTCGAAAGACTTCGTTCCAGGAGATTCCGTCTGCGGAGACAATGGGCGCGATGGCGTCGTAGTAGGCAAGGTGATCCCGGCCCACGACCTTGGCGAGATCGGCCGCGAGGCTGTCCCCCGTGAGCGGTCCCGTCGCGAGAATCACTGGACGCTCGGTGGGAATGACATCGACCACCGCGGACACCCGGGTGATCTTCGGGTGTTCCGTGATCGCCCCGGTGATCGTTGCCATGAAGCGCTCGCGGTCGACGGCAAGCGCACCGCCCGCTGGCACCCGCACAAGGTCCGCCACGGTCATCACCAGAGAACCCCCACGGCGGAGTTCTTCTTTGAGCAGGCCCACGGCGTTGCCCAGGGAGGCACCGCGGAGGGAGTTGGAGCATACGAGTTCGGCAAGACCATCGGTGGTCTGCGCGGGCGTACGGCGCAGTGGCTTTTGCTCCACGAGCCGTACGGACACACCGCGATTGGCGAGTTGCCACGCGGCTTCGCAGCCCGCGAGCCCCCCGCCGACAACGGTGACCGTGACGTCCATGAGGGTGCCGCAGCCCGGGGGGCTACGCGCGAACCTCGCCCGTCGTGCCCTTGCGTCGGGTTCGCGCTGCGGTGGACTTTGTCGTCCCAGACGTCTCGGTCCCACCGTCGGAACCATCGTCCGCGCCATCGGCGGGTGTCACCGCGCGCTCGTACCCGCAGCCTTCGGTGATGCACTTGACCACGGGGCGAGTTTTTCCCCCCGCCGTGACCAGAAAGCTCGCGTGGCACTGTGGACAGGGCTCCAGCACCGGGGGCTGAAACAACCGAAAGTCACACTTGGTGAGGCTGCTGTAGTTCGCGCAACCCCAGAAGGGACGGCGGCCCTTGCCCGCGCCAACCTTCACCACGTCGCCGCCACACTTGGGGCAATGGATCCCCGTGGGCATCGGAGACGTGTAGTCACAGTCCGGGTCTTTCTTCTTCCACCCCGAGCAGCTCAAAAACTCCTCGTTGGACCCACGGCGTACCTTGATGAGAATGTCTCGACCGCACTTGGGGCACTTGCGCTCGGAGAACACCCGTGGCGGCGGCGCGGGGTTCTCATCCACGATGTTCTTGCAGGCGGGATAAGCCGTGCAGGCAAAGTAGTCACTCCCCGGGCCCCAGCGTCGGACCATCGGTGCGCCACACTTGTCACACACGCGGGTAGACGCCTCGGGTCGCGGCCATCCCTCGCCGGGCTCCTTGGCCTTCATCTCGGCTTCGACCTCGCGCTTGAAGGGCTTGTAGATCCGGTCGACAAGCTTGATCCAGTCCGACTCACCGGCTTCGACCTTGTCCAACTCCTCTTCGATCTTCGCGGTAAACTCGTAGTCCACCACTTCGGGAAAGCCCTTGCGCAGCCCATAGGTCTTGGTCATCCCGAGGCGCGTCGGGACAAGCTGCCGGTCTTTCTTTTCGACGTAGTCCCGCGAGAGCACCTTGGTCACGATCTCGGCGTACGTACTCGGTCGCCCGATGCCAAGATCCTCCAGCGCTTTGACCAACGTGCCTTCGTTGTACCGCGGGGCCGCCAGCGTAAACTTCTGCTCCGTGGCCACACCCGGCGGATCCACCAGGGTGAGCACCTCGCCCGCAGTGAGCTCTGGCAGCGAGCTTTCGGATTCTTCGTCCCGCGCGGCTGCGGCCACGGCGTCGTCCTGGCCAGGTTCCTCGCCTGCGACTTCTTCCGCGGCCTCGGTCGCGCCCTGCGCCGCGAGCCAGCCAGGAAACCGTAGTACAGCCCCCGACGCCCGAAGGGTGTACGTTCCCTTGCCCACGGCTTCGATCGTTGCCGTCGTCTGGTCGTACACGGCCTCGGCCATCTGACACGCCACAAAGCGCTCCCAGATGAGCCGGTAGACTTTGAACTCATCGGGCTTGAGATGCCCCTTGATGGCGTCCGGGTGGTGCTCCAGCGTCGTCGGGCGGATCGCCTCGTGGGCGTCCTGCGCCGAGCTCTTGGCTTTGAACACGTTGGGACGCTCGGGCACGGAATCGCCGCCAAAGCGCCGAGCGACGTAGTCCCGCACGGCGTCCACGGCCTCCGAAGCAAGCCGGGTAGAGTCCGTACGCATGTACGTGATGAGACCCACGGGCCCTTCGGCGCCGACGTCAATGCCTTCATACAACCGTTGCGCAACCTGCATGGTGCGCGACGCGCTGAAGCCAAGCCGCGACGAGGCGTCCCGCTGGAGCGAAGACGTGATGTACGGCGGGGGAGCACGGCGCCGACGCTCTTTCTTTTCAACGCTGGCAACCCGGTAGGTCGCCCCGCGGAGATCGACCGCGACGCTCTGCGCGTCGGCCCCGTCGGCGATGATCCATTCGCCAGGCTTTGGCGTCCGGTCGCGGGACGGCGTCACCACTTTTTGACCGCGCGCCTCGATGAGTGCCGCGGTAAACGCCGGCTTGCTACGGCCGATGAGGCTGGCGGTGACGGGCCAGTACTCCTGGGGATTGAAAGCCTGGATCTCGTCCTCCCGGTCGACGATCAGGCGTAGCGCGGCGGATTGCACCCGGCCCGCAGAGAGATAGTGACCGTTGACCCGACGGCACAGGCGCTTCCAGAGTACCGGGGAGAGCTCATAGCCAATGAGTCGGTCGAGGATCCGTCGAGCCTGCTGGGCGTTGAAGCGGTTTTCGTTGACTTCGCGGGGGTTGTCGATCCCATGTTGCACCCCTTTGCGGGTGATCTCATGAAACTCCACCCGCTTGATGGGCTTTTTCGCACTGCGAAGCTCGTGGGCGATGTGCCACGCGATGGCCTCGCCCTCCCGGTCGGGGTCCGGCGCGAGGTAAATCTCGTCGACCTCCTTCGCGGCCTTTTTCATGTCCGTCACGAGGCTCTTGTGGTCGTCCAGCACTTCGTAGTGCGGGGCGTACCCCTTGGCGGTATCCACCTGCAGCCCAGACTTCGGGAGATCGCGGATGTGTCCCTTGCTGGCCATCACCAGATACCCGCTGCCCAGGTACTTCTGGATGGTTTTGGCCTTCGCGGGCGACTCCACGATGATCAGCGCCTTGGTCATCTCTGCATCCTCACCGAACGTTGTCGAGTACGTACGACCGCCGCACGAGCGTCGGCAGGTCCATCTATAAGAGGGCGTATTGGGGACCATGGATTCGGTCCACGGTCAACCCCGGGCCAACACGAACATCCCAGCCCCGCGGTCTTCAATGATGCCCGCGAGCACCAAGGTCAAGAGTCCTTGCTGCACCCGCGCGGCAGGCAGTCCCGCCAGCCTGGCGATTTCGTCCACATGCCGGGGCGTGATCGCGAGGGAGTCGTACACGAGCCGATCGTCTGCGTCCAGGGTTGCCATGGACCCAGGGCTTTGCACCGCGGGTGCAGCCGCAAGACCACTCGCGCGCACGGCCGCCTTGCGGACGGGCGCACGCACGCGCGCAGGCGGGCTCACGCCCGGTAGAAAGAGTGCCCCGTCGGGGCGACCGAGAAGGTCTAGGACGTCCCGCGCGCACACACAGGCCGGCGCACCGGTGCGAAGGAGCAACAGGCAGCCCTCGCCGCGGCGGTCTCCGGGATGCGACGGCACGGCCATGACCCGACGACCCAACCGACGGGCTTCTTCGGCCGCGATGAGGGCACCCGACGCAGCCGGGGCCTGCACCACGACCACGATGTCGGCCAGGGTCGCAAGGAGCACATTGCGCTTTGGAAAGGTCCATCGCGTCGGCGGGGTTTCGGGTGAAAACTGCGACACGAGCACCCCGCCGCTTTCGACCACGGCACGGTACAACCCCGTGTGCCGCTTGGGGTACCAATGGTTGAAGCCCGCGGGCAGTACGACCACGGTTCGCCCCGAAGCCATCAGCGCGCCCTCGTGGGCAGCGGCATCCACGCCGAGAGCTCCGCCGGAGAGCACGCCGACACCCGCCCGGGCAAGCTCGATGGCCAGCCGTCGGGTGGTGGCGACGCCCGCGGGGTCGGCGTCTCGCGTGCCGATCACGGCCACAAGCGGAGAGGCCATGGCCGAAGGGTCGCCGTGTATCCATAGGGTGTCATAGCCCCCGGCCCGGAGTCGCTCGGCGAGGGGGAGGTCGGTCACGTTTACATGCTTCGCGTCCATGCCAGGTTCATCCGCCGTGAGGTCTCGGGGTTGCGTCAAAAGTGCAAGGGGGGCGTTGATTCTTTGCGGCGAGACGGTTGGGGCTCTACGCTCGGGTACGCTTTGATGGACCGCGCTCCCACACTGGCCTTCGCGCTCGCAGCCAGCGTCGGCGCTTGGGGGGCCGGGTGCGCGCCCGTCGGTGGTCCGCTTCCAACGCTCGAAGCTGAAGTCCACCGACTGCGGGATGAGCAAACCCACCAGGCGCAACAGATCGAACTGTTACAATCCCGACTGGTGCTGACCGAAGACACCGCCCGTCAGGCGCGAGACGCGCTGCGCGCGAACGCGCGGCGGCAGACCATCACCCTGGGCAATGAAGCGCCCCCGCCAGAACCCGTTCGCACTGAGCCCGTCGAGAGCACCGAGACGGCATCGGGCGACGCCCCGGCGGACGATCACGATGACAGCCGTCCAAGGCTTAGAATCCATGGGATGGGACCCATCCCCCAGGGTCCACCCATCGTGGTGCACCCGTCGGAACGGCTGCCGGTCGTGCCCATCCCGCCGCCGCCGTCCGAGGCGAACCGGGAGCCGCAAGCCCTGAATGCGCCGTCGGAGGCGCGGACGGAGCCATCCCGGGCGTTGACAACCCCGTCGGCGCCTCTCGGGACCTTGGACCCGTCGGCGGGAACCGCCTACGGTGCAGCGCTCACGCTGGCGCGCGCCGGGCGGTGCATGGGCCATGGCGGAGCGTTGGAAGCTTTTGCGGATTTTCTGACGCGCTGGCCGGACCATCCCCACGCGGACAATGCGATGTACTGGCGGGGAGAATGTCTCGCGCGTTCGGGCGAGGCGCAGCAGGCAATCGCCGAGTGGGAGGCTTTGCTGGTGAGATTTCCAACCGGAAACAAGGTCGCTGATGCACTGTATGCGCTGGCGATGACGTACCGTAGACAGGGCGACGCGGCCGCGGCAGACCGCGCTGGGCAGCGCTTGATGGACGAATACCCCGACTCCGACCCGGCACGGCGGATGCGGGCCGAGAGGCACAGGCCATGAGAGTGCTATGGGGTCTCCCCTGGGTCGGACTCGTGCTGGCAGGGCCTACCCTCGCAGAAGCACAGATGACGGTCGATAACGAACCCGGCGCACCCGCCCGAGGGGGCCCTCGCGCGCATGAAGCCCTGACCCTTTCGGACATGGAAAACGGCGGTCACGCCATGAGTCCTGACGCGGTGCCCGAGTACCACACGGTTGTCCATGGAGACACCCTCTGGGACATCTCAGGGTACTACCTCTCGAACCCCTGGCGGTGGCCGCAGGTGTGGGCGCGCAACCCGCAGATCACCAATCCGCACTGGATTTTTCCGGGGGACCAGGTTCGTCTTCGGCTTGGCGGCGAGCTTCGGGCTCTTCCCGCCGCGACGACGCCAACACCCGATCGCCCGCGAACCGTCCATGGTTTTCGCAACGAGCGGCAGGCGACGCGCTACCCCCCAGGCACGGTCTTCATGAGCGAAGAAGCCTGGGCGACACCCGATGCGATCGACGCCGCGGGGACCATCGTAGGTTCGCCCGACGACGTCATGCTGTTGTCCGAAGGTAACCAAGTGTACGTCCAGTTTTTCCATCGGGTGCCCACCCTTGGAGAGTCGTACACGATCTACCACGAAGCGCAGGCGACCCACGGCGGGGACCGAAACGTTGGCAGGGTCATCCGGGTGCTGGGCACCGCCATCGTCGACGCGTGGGACGCCCAACGGCAGATTGCCACGGCCCGGATCACGGAGTCCCTGGACACCATCGAACGCGGCGAGCGTGTGATCCTCGTGAACCGTTCGTACGGACCCGTGAGACCCGCGACCAACAACGTCGACCTCACCGCCAACGTGGTCGCGACCTCGTCGCCGCGGACCATCGTAGGTTCGCAGTACGTGGTGATCGTTGACCGCGGCTCGCAAGACGGCGTGGTCGTGGGCAACCGCATGTTCATTGTTCACCGCGGCGACCCCTGGCGGGAGCACCTCACACGAAACGGTGAACGGAGGCTGCCTCTCGACCAGGATGGCGATGGCACCATCGACGTTCCACCCGACAGTCACTTTCCCTCGGATTCCAGTCTCCCGCCAGAGATCCGCGGCGAAATCATCGTGATCGGGGTTCACCGCGAAAGCTCTGTCTGCCTCGTGACGCGCAGCGCCGTCGAAATCCAAGTCGGCGACGGTGTTGTCATGCGCCGGGGATACTGACGGCCCTGACCACCGCACGGCACGGCCAACGCCCCGGCCTCGTCTGGATCCCGACGACTTTCGGTAATTCCTCTACCCTACGCGATCAGGTACGGATTTCTCGTTGAAGGCTTCAGCCTTGCCCCGAGAGCTCCCAAATTCGTCACTTACGGCCTTGACGTTGGGACCGAAAGGTGGACGAACGGCCATTTGCAGTGCTATGCGTCGCGGCGAAGTACCTGCTTTGTGCGGGACCCGCGGGGGGTTCCCGGTTCGGAGGCATCCATGGCGAACGCGAAGGGGAGGAAGGTCGGCGCAGTGGGCGGGGTCAAGTCGTCGGTCGCGGGACAAAAGGTATCGTCGCACAAAGCCGCGCCTGCTTCACGCCCGTCGGCGACCGTCGACCGCACGGTGGCACACCCCCCTCCCGCAGCCGCAAAACCTCCGGCTGCGAGGCCCGTGACCTCCAAGCCAACGACCGCGAAGCCTTCGGGCAGTGCAAAGCTTCCAGCCAAGGGGGTGCCGGCCAAGGCCCCCGTGCCCGCTGCAATCGTAGCGACGGCAAAGGCAACCGTCGGCACCCAGCCCTTGGTGCCAGCGCCGGAACCCGTCGCCGCGGGAACGCCGTCGGGGGATCCCGCCATCAAGACCAAGAAGAAGGCAAAGCGCGGCGCACCGCCGATGCTCCCGAGGCGCCTCACGCGTCGACCGATGCCTGCGGCTACCGGGGCAGAAGGCTTGGCCCCGTTGCCACCGCACAAGGCGACGGCTCCCGGGTCACTTCACACTCCGGCGCGGGTGCCCGACGGGGCCGAGGGGCTCAAGGCCCGGCTGGGCACCGTCAATGGCCACCTGGCGAGGCTCCGCGGCCTCAAGCGTTCGTTGGTCAAACAGTTCTGGGACGCAGGGAACATCCTGGACCAGCTTTCTGACCCGCTACTCGTACAAGCCAAGGGCTACGGTTCGTGGGAGGCCTTTCTCGAGCGGGAAATCGAACGCGAACTGGCCATCGGACGGATGACGGCCATGGACCTGGTGCGCATCGTCCGAGTATTCAAGCGCGAAACCGCCGAGGAATTCGGCTTCGAGCGCCTCCGCGAAGCCGTCAAGAAACTATGGCCGGATCCTAGCGGCACGACGGGGACCCCCGCCGCCACGGGCACCAACGAGGCGGCCCCGCGCGATCCCGAGGGCGGAGGCGCGTAGCACGTCCTTGTTCGCACTCTTCGTCACCGCCCTCTTTGTCGTCTTCAACGGCCTTTTCGTCGCGGCAGAGTTTTCCCTGGTCAAGCTCAGGGCAACCCAGCTTGAACAACTCGGCAAGCGATCCGACCGGCGTTCCCGCGCCGTCGTTGCCATCTGCCAACGCCTCGATCGTTATCTCTCGGCCACCCAACTCGGGATCACCCTGGCTTCCCTTGGTCTCGGATGGGTGGGTGAGCCCGCCATTGCCTCGCTCTTCGTCCGTGCTGGCCTCGCCGTAGGCATACCACCCTCCCACGCCCTGCACTCCATCGCCTTCGCCATCGGATTTGCCGGACTCACGTCCGTGCACATCATCTTTGGTGAACTCGTCCCGAAACTCGTCGCGATCTCCTCGGCTGAAGGAACCGCCCTGCGGGTCGCCCGCCCGCTCCAGACGTTCTACATCGCGGCGCTGCCGGCCCTTGCGGTACTCAACGGCGCGTCGTCCCTATTGCTCCGCGCCCTGGGTCGCCCGGCGCTCACCAACGCCGAAGGCGCCCTCTCTGAAGAAGAAATCCTCGGGATGCTCACCCAGGCCTATGCCCACGGCAGGCTCTCGCAAGCCAAGCGACAGCTCTTGGAGAGGGTCATGCGCTTCAACGAACGCACGGTGCGACAGGTGATGGTCCCGCGGCTCGACGTCACATCCCTCGACGTCGACCTCTCGATCCCCGAGGCCGTCGCGCGCGCTCGCGTCGCGGGGTACACCCGCTATCCCCTCGTGGAGGGCGGCGACCTGGACAACACTGTCGGGTACGTGAACATCAAAGACGTGGTGTTGTTTGAACGCCCACCCGAGAGCCTCCGGCAGTCCCTCCGGGACGTGATCGTCGTGCCCGAATCCATCGGTCTCTTCGACCTCATGCGAGAATTTCAACGGCGTCAGACGCACCTCGCCCTGGTGGTCGACGAGTACGGCGGCACGAGCGGAATCGTCACCCTGGAGGACGTTCTCGAAGAAATCGTCGGTGAAATTCGCGACGAACACGACGAGGAACCCGCGAAGGTACAGCAACGCGGCGACGGCGCTCTGGTGGCCGACGGCATGGTGACGCTCCACGACCTTCGCGCTCATGGCGTCGACCTCTCAGAAGTGGATGCGGATACCATCGGCGGCGCGGTGCTTGAGCGCTTGGGGCGCCTCGCCCGACCGGGCGACGAAGTGTCTTTTGCCCGGCATGACGTACGGGTAGACGTCGTCCGTCGCCGTCGTGTAGCCCGGGTGGTCATTCGTCGCCGCCCCGAGGCACTGACCTCGGGCGCACCCGAAGACTGACAGCATGTCCCGCGCATCGAGAATCCACGGTGGGTCTACGCACGGCCCTTTTCGTCCGGGGCGGCACCCGTTACCTTCGGGGATCCATGAGCGAAAATGACCCGGGCAGAGCGCGTTCTACCCGCACGCGGGGGGTGTTCTCGACCGTGCAACGAGCGCGGGACTCCGTGCGCCGACGGGTGGACGCCACGGTAGACGCCCTCCTCGGCGACGACGTCCTGTCCCGCCTCGACCGATTACCCGTCCACCGCGGACCCGTCGGCGTCGATCCCTTTGGCTTTGATCCCAAAGTGGCCAAGTACGCCGTGTTGTTCGCCCGGGCACTCTACCGCAATTACTTTCGCACGGTCGTGCATGGCATTGGCCATGTTCCCGATGGCAGGGTGCTCCTCGTCTCCAACCACTCGGGGCAGATTCCCCTCGATGGGATGGCCATCGCTTGCGCCATGCTGCTTGAGCGCGAACCTCCTAGGTTCATCCGCAGCATGGTCGAAAAATGGACGGCGACGCTGCCCTTTGTGTCCGAGTTTTTTCAGCGCGCCGGGCAAATCGTGGGCGTGCCCGAAAACTGCCTGCGCCTTCTCGAACGGGACGAAGCCATCCTGGTTTTTCCCGAAGGGGTCCGCGGGATCTCCAAGCCCTTTGCTGAACGCTACAAGCTCGTAGACTTTGGCCTGGGCTTCATGCGCCTTGCCCTCGAGACCCGCACGCCCATTGTTCCCGTCGCCGTCCTGGGGGCTGAAGAACAGTACATTTCCATCGCGAACGTCAAGCCTCTGGCCAGGCTCCTCGGTGCGCCGTCCTTTCCACTTCTTCCGCAGCTCATGTTTCCTGGCGGGGTGCTTCCTCTCCCCGTGCGGTACCACATCTATTTTGGTGAACCCCTGGTTTTCACGGGCGACCCCGACGACGACGACGCCGTCATCGAAGAAAAAGTCTGGGTCGTCCGCGCGACCGTCCAAAGCATGATCAACCGCGGCCTCAAAGAGCGCCGCGGTGTGTTCTGGTAGATCCTCCCTGACGCATCACCCCACGCGCGTACGCCGCCGCCGCCGTACAACCACGGCCAAGGCCATCACCCCCACGAGGGCGGGTGTCCGGGGCATACGCCCCGGCATGGTGCACCCGCAGCCGCTCTGTCCGGGAGAAACACCCATGCCCGGCGTATCATTGCCGGGTGTCCCTGCATCCGCAGAAGCATCGCCACTGTCAGACGCCACCGCAGCTTCGTTGCCCACGTCCGTAACCACCGCCGCGTCGGTTTCCACCGGCGCTGCGTCCGACCCATTGCTGCCCGCGTCCATCTCCATGGGACCGCCGTCCGGGACGGTGACCACGGCATCAGGCTCGGCGATCCCCGTGTCCGCGTAACCCGTATCGGGAAATCCCGCGTCGTGCGGAGGCGGGGGCGGCGCGGCGGTGACGTCAAAGATTCCTTCGAGGTCGTTGTCGGGCGGGCCGCCCTGGCCAGGGTCACTAAACCACGCAACGCCGTCTTCGACCACGCCCCAGTGTTCGTCCCGCGATCCCGTCGTGGCTGGGGCATGGATGGTCCAGGTGAAAGCATGCGTGCCGCCCGGAGCAACGCTACCGCTCACGCAGGCTGGGCGGTTGGGACCCGGCCACTCGGGGCCCGCAAAGGGGTCGGTGTGATCGCGTGGAACCGTGGTGCCGATGCATGTGTGACTGTCCCAGGCATGCGTGCCGCTGTTGCGAAGGGTGATGGACACCGAGGCCGTGGTTGTCGCACGGATGGTCAAGGGACCGACGGACGCATACGGAAAGGTCTGGGAGACAAACGTTGCGCCGTAGGCAGGACCGCTGACCGTGCCCCCGCCCGCAAAAGCCTGAAGATCTGCAAGCGTGCCGTTGAACCTGTCGCGGTCAACCGACTGCCCGATGCCAGGGACGGAGCCCACAGAAGGGCACCCCGCACAGGTCCCGTCGGTGTACTGCCAGATGTGCCAGTCAGACCAGCCCCCGGGGACGGTCACGCAACCCGTGGTGTACCCCGAGACCCAAAGGGGATTTGATGGAAGGGTGATCGTATCCGCGAGGTACGAACCCCCATCCCAGAACCATGATCCCGTGTAGATCATCGGGACCTTGCCGGTGTCCGATTGGACCTGGCTGACCAGCGCCCGGAGGACGCTCGCCGCGGTGCCAGCGCTCACGCAGCCGGCGTGACTGGAGTTGCACGCGGGGGCCACGGAGACCGGGCACATACATTCCACGTCGATGGTGACCGGAAGGTCACGGCTGCCGAGGTGACCGACTGCAGCCGCGATGGCAGCGGCTTGCGAGGCCGCGGAGTCCGTGGGGCGAAAAAAAAGGTACGCACCGCGAATCATGCCGGCCGCGGCGATACCCGACCAGTTGCGGGCAAAGTCAGGATCGACGTAGGTGCCGTCCCCGACGCGCGCGATGGCAAATTCCCGCCCCGAAGCGTGGACGGCGCCCCAGTTGATGGATCCGCCTTGAAACTCGGAAACATCGACGCCCTCGACCGTGGTGCTGTGGCAGACCGTGAGCCCTTCGACGGTCTGGGCTTCATCGGGAGATGCAACGCATCCGCCCGAGAGCGCAACCGCCACGGCCACGGCCACGGCCCGAAGTGGATGAACGGCCCACGGACGAGACGAAGCCGAAGCGTCGAACGCAGCGAAAGCCATGGATACCTCGCGGGGAGTAGGTAAAGGATCGCGAGCCGAAACCATGGAGACTGTATCATGCCTGGAAGAGAAGCTTTCGGGTGGGAAGGCCGTGCCACCCCAACGTCGTAGGGGTGCTATACGTGAGGTTGCCATGGACCCACAGCTCAAGGCTCTACGGGAACTGTTTGCCGCAATGGACTCGGTGCTCGTGTGTTTTTCGGGTGGCGTGGACAGTGCGTTTGTGCTCGCGGTCGCGCTGGATGTGCTCGGCGACCGTGCAGTTGCACTCACGGCCGTATCCCCGTCGGTTCCGATGTCCGAACGAGACGAGGCCGCTGCCTTGGCGCGAGAACTCGGCGCGGTGCATGTCACCAGAGATTCATCAGAGATTGACGACCCGAAGTATGCCGCCAACCCCACCAACCGTTGCTACCACTGTAAATCCGAACTGTACCGCGTCGCCGCTGACGAAGCCCGCGGCCGCAAGATCACCACGGTGGTCAACGGAACCAACCTTGATGACCTGGGAGACTACCGACCCGGTCTCGATGCGGCGCGCGAGGCCGGCGTGCGGTCTCCTCTGGTCGAAGCCCGGTTGACCAAGTCCGACGTCCGACGCTGTGCGCAGGCCGTAGGCTTGCGCGTGTGGGACAAACCCGCCGCAGCGTGTCTCGCGTCCCGGATTCCGTATGGCACGGCGGTGACACCCGAGCGTCTGCGGCAGATTGACGCCGCGGAGGGCGCCATTCGAGCTTTGGGGCTTCGGCAGGTGCGCGTGCGCTACCACGGCGACGTCGCACGCGTCGAAGTGTCGACCCAGGAGATCGACCGGGCCTTTGCGCTACGCACCGAACTCTCTGCAGCGTGCCGTGGGGCCGGCTTTGCGTTCGCAACGCTCGATCTGGATGGCTACCGCACGGGATCGCACAACGAGGTGGTGCGCTTGCGGGTACTCCCCGCGTGAGGTCTGGGCACGTCCGAACGGCGCTCGTCCTGGGTGTCTTGCTGGCGGGGGCAGACGGCGCCTCACAAATCGTACCGGGCTTTGTTCCTGGCCATCCGGCGAGGGAGCGGGCGAGCAAGAAAGACCCAAGGGTGCGTGCCGTACCGCCAGTGCTTCGTCCCACCCTGTGCACGCTCTTCAACGTACACACGCTCGAAGCCCTGGCCCTCGACGCCGCGCCCGCCCCCGATGAAATCCCTTCGATCACGCAGTTGTTACGCGATCGCGCGACCTGGGAAGAGCACGCCATTGCTCCAGGGTGCATCGCCACGGTACGCGCCGCCGTCGCAGCCTTTGGGGCGCGTCGCGTGGAGGTCATCTCCGGCTACCGCAGCGACAAGCTCAACGAACACCTCCGCAAGAAAGGCCACCACGTCGCCGCGCGCAGCCAGCACGTCCTGGGCAACGCCGTAGATTTTCGCCTTGTGGGTGTGCCCACCCCCGCCCTGCTGCACTTTCTGAGGTCTGCCCACGACGGTGGCATCGGAGCGTATCCCCAGTCAGGCTTTGTGCACGTCGATGTTGGGCCACGGAGGCAATGGCGCGGGGAGTGACACCACGACGCGAATGTCCGCGTCGGCCTCACCATGCTACCAGCGATGGAACGCTGGATGACCTTCGCGTACGGCGACGAATGTCCCTCGGCAGGTCGATGTCACTTTTCCATTGGCTTCGAGCGTCGCCTCGACGATCACCTTGTCTCCCTCGGCCGATTGCACATGGGCCTTCAACTTCACCGGGCCGCCCGTCGGAGTCGGCCGACGGAGCGTCACATGAAAGTCTGCCGTCACCGTGCACGGCGGGCTGTCCAGTCCACGGGCCTTCATCAAGTGATGCGCCGCCGTCCAATTGGAATGGCAGTCCAGCAGCGATCCCACGATCCCGCCATTGAGCATTCCCGCAAACGCCTCGTGGTGCGCTTCAGGCTGCCACTCGGCAACCAGTTCATCGCCCGCTCCCCCCGAGACAAAACTACGGATCCGCAAGCCTTTGGCGTTGGCGGGGCCACAACCAAAGCATTGATTGTCCGGGGCGTAACACTCCTGGAGGCACTTTGCTTCGGTCATCTCTTCACACCCTCCACCGTGGCGCGTACAGGGGAAACAGCCCGTTCCGCGGGTTCATTCCCCGCACGTGCAACGGCGTCGACCCGTACGCGGGTGGCCACGGGGCTATCGATCGTGACAATGGTCTCCAAGACCTCCATCCGTTTCCGGAGGTCGGCGTTTTCAGCCGCGAGGACATCCAGCCGGTCGACCACGCGCTTGTCACCGCCCTGGGCATCCATCCGTCGGGCAGCCAGCCACGCCCGCGACACAATCGCGGAGATGGGAACGGCAAATACGATCGCGACGATGAGAACCTCGGAGCCCATGGCCGCCGGGAGCGTACTTCGTGTTGCCACGTACCACCAGGGGCACCGCACCCCCGGACGATCCCGAAGTCCATGGTACGGGCCTGCCCGTGCTAGACCCGGGCCATGTCTCGCCCGACGGTTCTCATCCTGGATTTTGGCTCGCAGTACACCATGCTCATTGCCCGTCGCATTCGGGAACAAGGCGTCGCCTGTGAAATCGCCCCTTGCACCCTCCCCCTTGGCGACGTCACCGCAAGGCATCCCCGGGCGTTGATTCTCTCGGGCGGGCCGTCGAGCGTGTTCGACCCCGGGGCCCCGACGGTTGACCCAGGCTTGTTCTCCCTTGGGGTTCCCATCCTTGGGATTTGTTACGGCGAGCAGCTCGCAGCACAGATGCTCGGTGGCACCGTGGCCCCGGCCACGACCCGGGAGTATGGTCTCGCAGCGGTCACCGTCCACCGCGCCGAGGGAATCTTTCAGAGTTTTGCACCCGGCGACCTGCTCGATGTCTGGATGTCCCACGGTGACCGTGTCGAAACCCTCCCCCCGGGGTTTACAGTCCTCGGAAGCTCGCCGGGTTCACCGTTTGCCGCCGTCGGAGACCCTGCACGTAGGATCTACGGTGTGCAGTTTCATCCCGAAGTGGCCCATACGCCCCGCGGCGAAGCGATTCTCTCTAGCTTTGTCTTCAACGTCGCCGGCTGCACCCCCGACTGGAACCCTGGAACCTTTGCCAACGAGGCCATTTCCCGGGTGCGTGCGGACATTCCGACGGGACGCGCAATCTGTGGGCTTTCAGGGGGTGTCGACAGCGCCGTCGCGGCTGTTCTCTGTCACAAGGCCCTCGGCGACCGGCTCACTTGCATCTTCGTCGACAATGGACTCTTGCGACGGGGTGAGCGGGAAGACGTACAACGGGTCTTCGGCACGGCGCTGGGTCTCGACCTACGGGTGGTGGACGCACAGGAGCGCTTTTTGTCAGCACTCGCGGGAATCACCGACCCCGAGGCCAAACGCAAGACCATCGGCCGTGTGTTTATCTCCGTGTTTGAAGACGAAGCCAGAAAGCTCCCCGGGGTTACGCACCTGGTGCAAGGAACTTTGTACCCCGACGTGATCGAGAGCGTGTCTTTCAAGGGACCGTCGTCGGTCATCAAGAGCCACCACAACGTCGGCGGTCTCCCCGAGCGGATGCACCTCGCCTTGATCGAACCACTGCGTGAGCTCTTCAAGGACGAAGTCCGTGGCGTGGGGGAGACCCTGGGCATCCCGCGAGAGATCCTCTGGCGACAGCCTTTTCCCGGTCCCGGTCTGGCCATCCGCGTGCTCGAAGCGGTCACTCCCGCGGTCTTGGAGATCCTCCGCGGGGCCGACGTCATCGTCGAAGCCGAAATCCGTGCGGCCGGGCTTTACGCCTCGGTGTGGCAGTCCTTTGCCGTACTGTTGCCTGTACGCACCGTGGGCGTCATGGGGGACGAGCGCACCTACGACAGGGTTTGCGCCCTGCGCGTGGTCGAAAGCTCGGACGGAATGACGGCGGACTGGGCGAGACTTCCGTACGACGTGCTGGCGCGAGTGTCGTCGAGGATCACCAACGAGGTCCCGGGGATCAACCGGGTTGTGTACGACATCTCGTCCAAGCCCCCCGCGACCATCGAGTGGGAGTGAAGGGGCCGTAACCTACCGCCGTCGAGCTCCCCGATGGCCCTGCGTGGGCGGCAACAATACCGAGCGAAATACAGCTTCGGTAAACGGTCGTGCCAGCACGCGAAAACACTCGCGGCGCGCGAGCAGCATGAGATCCCAGCCCCGAAGCACCGGAGACATCAGGGTGACGCGCTGGGCTTGCGAAGGCGCGATGCCCGCAATGGCCTCCCGCACTGCAAGGCAACCATAGTCCGGGAGCTCGGCGTCACACAGGATGGCTGTGAAGCGACGGCCACGGGCGATGATCCCGATGGCTTCTTCACCGCTGCCGACGGCCGTAAGCTCCCACGGGGGGCGCACCATCCCAGTGATCACCGCATGGAGTCCTTTGTCCATGGCGATGACCAGGAGCTTTGGAGCGGCATCGACGAGGGGCGTTGCCCTGCCGCCAGGCCTGGGTAGCAAGACCCGTTTTTTGACGAGCGCCTCGGTAGAGTCACGGAGGACGTCGCGGGCGGTGACGCTGGCGGGATGTAGGTGCTGCACGGAGGTAAATGCCCCCTCAGGCCACACGCCTTCATCGAAAACGACATGCGCTCTGGGAACGGCCCTGCAGCCTGGGATGACCGCCCAAAGGCTGTTTGCGACCCACGCGACGTTTGCGTCGCGCAGAGATCGCCAACTGCCGGGCCTTGTCCGGGCTGGGAAACAGGCGGTGCGAACCTCCGTGGTGAGCCGGGAGAATATCGCCGACGCTAGCCGTCCGTGACGACACGCATCAGGCCCGATGCCAGCACGGGTGCCGAACGGGGTGCACCTCGCGCCCGGGTGGTTGTAGCATCCCGCCCGTTGGCGACCGAGCCGGCGACGCGCACGGTCGTAGACGGAGGGATCCATGAAGTTTTTTATCGACACGGGGGACACGCGGGAAATCCGGGAAGCAGCCGCCATGGGGCTCATCGACGGGGTGACCACCAACCCCTCGCTGGTCGCCAAGACCGGAAAAAAGTACCTGGATGTCGTTCGCGAGATCTGCGACCTGATCGACGGGCCCATTTCTGCCGAAGTCATCAGCACAGCCTACGACACCATGATGGCCGAAGCTCACACATGGGCGAAATTTCACAAGAACATCGTCGTGAAGCTTCCGCTGACCCTGGACGGACTCCGGGCCGTACGGTCGTGCTCCCACGAAGGGATCCGTACCAACGTAACCCTGTGTTTTTCACCCAACCAGGCGCTTCTCGCCGCCAAAGCCGGGGCGACCTACGTCTCCCCTTTCGTCGGTCGCCTCGATGACATCTCCGAAGATGGCATGGACGTCATCGACAAGATCGTCACCATCTACAACAACTACAATTACAAAACCGAAGTGCTCGTGGCCTCCGTGCGCCACCCCGTGCACGTCGTCCAAGCCGCTCTCATGGGTGCGCACGTCTGCACCATTCCGTACAAAGTCATCGAGCAGTTGGTGCACCACCCGTTGACTGACCTCGGCCTCGCCAAGTTTGTCGAAGACGCGCGCAAGATCCCGGTGTGAAGGTATCTCCCATCTCCCATTGCCCAACGGACGCGGTCACTGCGGGTGACCGTGCTCCGTCGGCGCCCGTCCAAACGGATCGTTGATAAGATCGTCCATCAACGCCTGGGTATCGTCTGCCCGGGCGCCCTCCTGGCGGTCGATCTCCACCCTGTACAGCGTTCCGCCGACTTCTTGTGCGCGGACTGTGGTGAGCCATCCGCGCGTGCGTCCGCGGGTGCGCCACTCGGCTGCTCGTTCACCGTGGGTGCCGTGCGTACGCCATACCCGTAAACGGCCAGCGTCGTAGCCCCCGTCGGCGTACCGCTCCATCACCGCCCGCGCCCACCCCGTCGTGCGTCCGTTGGAGGCCGCAAACTCCCGGGCGTCCGTCGCGTACACCCTGGCATCCGCGACTTCGTCATGGGCTCCGTAGAGCCGTCGCCAGGCCGTGACCAGGCCGTGTTCTCCACGCGGGGCCAACGGCGGCCGTCGCGATGCGTCCAATCTCGGCCGCCATCCGTCCGGGTGTTCCACCGGGGTGACCTCGGCGCCGACCGCAAAGCTTACGGGCTGCGCGGGCGGTGAGACATCCGGCGCACCCTCCCGCCACGCGGTCAGCAACGTCCCATCGCCGCGGGTGGTGAACAAGGTTCTCCCGTCGGGACCAAACGCCATGGCGGCGTGATGTTCATGCAGTACGGCAAGGGTCCGTGGCGCGGTCCCCGAGATGTCGTAGATCACCAACGAACCCGGTCCCGCGAGCGCGAGCACGGTGCCGTTGGGAGACACCGCACTGCGAGATTCTTCCCCGTTTGCCGCCAGCGGTAGCACGGTACGCCCCGACGGAATCGCCACGACCGCCCGGCGACCGTCCGCCCGGGTAACCAACGCAGATTCTCCACGGACGGACAGTGTCACCGTGCGAAATCCGGTGAGAGCCGCCGCGACGGGGTCAAAGCTTCGGCCGTGGGCATGCCGAACGGCGACGTCCCAGCGACCCGGGGTAGACTCCCGCGGGACAATCTCGCGACCGTCGTCAAGAATCACCCGCGGTGCATCGAGGTTGTACGACACGGGGCCGAGGTACCGCCCGTCGCCCAGCGCGAAGCGTCCGAGGCACCATGCCAGGGTGTTTCCACGGTGATCGAACACCAGGTCACCGGGGGGTGTATAAGCTCGGCACGCGCGGCGAAAGAGCACTCCCCAGGGTGCTGCGGGCGCGGGCGGTGGCTCCACGGCGCGGTGGGTCGCGTGGCGGGCGTCGGCAGGGCGGGCGGCGATGACCGCCATCACGAGACTGACGGCGGCGATGCACGCAGGGATTCGCATGGGAAACCGACGCTAGTCCGCGGGAGACATACCCGCCAAGAAACCATCGAACCGCTGCGTGTGACAGCAGGCACGCGGGGAACTTCACGGCGGTGGTACGGTCACCGCGACCGTGCCAAGCGCACGTCTCGCACGCCGTAACGCAAAGCCCCAGGCAATGGCCATGGCGAGGCTCACAACCGCCAGCGCGAGCGCCCACCCCGCGAGAATACCCTTGGTGGCCATCCAGACGGTGGTCATGGCGTTGACCACGGGCCCCGCGGTGGCCAGCAGCGTGAGCCACCGCAGCGCGGTCTGCGAGCGCCGAAAGAGTAGTACAGACACGGTGATCCCCGCCGTGCCCACCGCGAACAACGTCATCGTAGCGAGGGTGCCCTGGGTCGCAGCAATGCTTCTCAACGCCCACGCTTGGAGCATTCCCTGGACGATGAAGTTCGCCACGGTCCAGCGCAGGGCATCGGCCCATGCGGCGTCGACGACGGGGCTCGGTGGCAGGACGGGCACGGGCAGATGGTCAACGGGCGTGCCGCAGCGGGTGCACGCGGGGGACGCCGACAAAGGGGCTCCGCAGGAGGGACAGATCGCGGCGGTGTGCTCGGAGACAGAAATCGGCTCACGGTCGTCGAAGGGAGACATCGGCGCGTGCGAGACGGTACACCGTGCCGGACGCGGTGACGAACCGAAGAACATTCTACGCACATACGGGCGGACGAAGTGCCGATGGTGTGGGAAGATCCCTCCCTGATGGCCATCGAAGGTCGGGACGAATTAGACGTGGCGCGTGCGCGGCGGATCGCGTGGCGCCTCTGGAACCCTGCAAGCGCAGACGCTCTCGCGGTGGTCGCAGCCTCGGAACCGTCTCTCCGGGACGCCGACGTTGCAGCCCCTGCCGAAGCGTCTCGCCCCGCGGAGCCCCCCGAGGGTGTGACCGCTGCCGAGATCGCTCGGGCAGAGTACGTACGCGTAACCTGCGAGTCTCTCGCCGATGGCGTCGATCGCGCGTGGGCGCTGACGGATGCTGCCCAGGCCGCTGCGGCCACGGGGAGGCTCGTGCGGCGAGCGGCTTCTCTCGGCTTGGACCTCTCGGCGATCAGTGCTCGACCCTTGCAGAGCGTTCGGCTGGCCCGGCTGGCCGTGCGGCACTACCGACGGCTGACCCGCGCCGCGCGCGCGGCCTTTGTCGAGACCTTGCTATGGCTCGATCTTGGTCACCGCGAGGCCGCAGACCTGCTGTTGGACGTCGCTCGGCAAGGCAACGTCCAGGTCGCGGGCACGTTGCAGTTTGTACTCCAGGACGGTTGGGAGGCCGGGCGCGCGCGCGCGAGCTTTGTCATCCTGCTCGGGGCCGTGCTGGACGACGAGGCATACTCTTGGACGTCAAGGGTGATCGCCCTCGACTGGCTGGCCATGGTGACCGCCCGCGAGGCCGTCGAGTCCCTGCAGTGGATGCTGTCCCAGCCGCACCTGGGCGTACGGTCCCGGGCGCTGGAGATTCTTTTGCGGATGGAGTCCCGACCGCTGACCAGGGACGACGTGTCCGAGATGCTCTTTGACCTGCTCGACCACCCGCTGCCTGAAAACGCCTCGGGCGATGCCTGCGAAGCCGCCGAGAACTACGCCGAGAACCTCGCGGTCGCGGTCGCAGCCCTGCCCCCGCCCGAGGGCCACACCGTGCTCGTCGACATTCTCGTCCAGAGCGATGCAACCGATTGCGACAGGCCCTGTGGCCCGGGGTGGGCCCTGCGGGTGCTCGCCGCGGCGTACCCCGCCAAGGCCCTCTCCCTGGTGGACGAATGGCTCGCATCGCGGGTGCCCGCGCGCCGACGCCTGGCCGTGGAGGCCGCCGCGAAGCTCCCGCGCGAACAAGCCCTCCCGAGGCTCCGCGCAGCGGCGGCCGATGGGAGCGTCGAGGTCAGTGCCCGGGCGCGTGACTGCTGGCTCGCGGCCGAAGGTACCCGCTGTGTGCTTGGCCCCGTGGAGGGTGTCCCTGAATCGTTGCTCGAAGGACCCCCATCCGAAGCCATGGTCTCCAGGATGCTTGTGCTCCGCCATGGGTCGGTGTCCGTCCGGGCCGCCATGGTCGAAGCACTTCTTGCCACGGCGCCTGACCCCGAGGCCCTGGGCCTCCTCGCCTACGTCCTCCAACACGAAGACCTCTGGAATTTCATCCTGCGTCCTGCGTTGCCCAAAGACCACGACGGGTGGGTGCGGGCGATTCTCGACGGCTTTGGCGCCCGGGGAATCACCGCCCTTTTTGCACTCGCGCGTCCGTCCCCCCATATCCCAGACCCGTGGCTCGGCGCGCTGCTCAAAGCGCTGCGTGCGGGTACCGTCCCCACGGCGTTGTATCCCGCGATCACCCATGGCGCCGTTGCGTTGTGTGCGGGCGATGGCTTTGCCCGCGACGCCATTCTCCTCATGCGGGTGACGGGCTTTCCCGACGCCGTGCTGCAACCCCTGTGGCGCCTGGCGGTTGAGCGCGTTGCGTTTGCTCTCTCAGAAGCCACCGCGGCGCTGGTGTCCTGGCCGCCCGATCCCGCCCTGGACGACCGGCTGGCAAGCGAGATGTCTGCCGCCCTTGCTCGAAAAGACTATCCACGGATGTCCAGACTGGCTTCTGTCGCAGTGCCACGGCATGTTCCCGGGTGCAGCGACGACCTTCGCACGGCGCTTGAAGCCACCGAAGAAGTCACCACGGATGTCGACACCGAAGCCCTGTGCGCCATCTCCTACTGGCTGTTTGCCAACGGAGAACTATCGGACGCCTGGGTGCTCGACACGCTCGCGCACCCCGAGCTCCGTCGCTTTCAGTTTGCCGTGTACCGTGCGTGCAACGCCTGGGGCAAAGACCGCACGGGAGAACTCAGCCGCCGCGCGTCGGTGCTCCTCCGCCGGGCGTTGCGCTCGGACGCCCGTGCGGGTGCCGCCGCCGCCGAGGCCGCCGAGGCCCTGGTCGACATGGGACTGTTGTCTGCCCGCAGTCGGGTGATTGTTCCCATCGCCCGTGCGGCACCCCCACGGGAGCGCATGCGTTTGTTTTCGGGTCTGTCCATCCACCGTGCGCCCTTGGGTGCCGTGTGGCCGGCCTTTGCCGAACTCTTTGCGTCCGAAGACCCCGAAGTCATCGACGACATCCAGAGCATCCTCATCACCATGGACTGGGACGACGCCTGGCCGTCCAAACCACGGCTACGCGCCGTCCTCCCCACCGTCAAAGACCCCACGTCCAAGTACATGATCGAAGAGATCCTCGGCCAATGGGAACTCAAAGACTACTGGGTCGACAAAGGCTGAAGGTCTCCGCCGTGACCATGGAGGTACGCCCGTGCGATCACGCCTTCGTCCACGTAGCCCCCGACGTGTCCCGTCGCGTCAAGCACCGGAAGCTGTCGTACGCCCTTGGCCAACATGGTCTCCAGCGCCATGTGCAAATCATCCGAGTCCCTCACGGCCACAGGCGGATCCATGAGATCCGACACGTTGACCACGGACATCAGTCCGGGCTCCTCGCGGAGGATTCCAAGAGACTCTTCGGTCACGATGCCCACGAGCGTTCCCGCGGCGTCGACCACGGGATACACGTCTTGCGTATGCGTCGCGTGCGCGATCGCCTCGCCCGTGTCTCCCGGGCTAAAGCATACAAAGTCGTGATCGCGGACGTACACCCCGGCGAGGGGGATGCGTTCGAGCACGTCCATCACGGCGCCGTCCCCCGGATGGATGCCGTCTTGTGCCAGCAACGCTTCGTAGATGGGCGTCGGGCGTAGCTTTCGGGCGATGCCGTACGCCGTCGCGTTGGCGATCATCAACGGGAGGATCAACGCGTACCCGCCGGTCATCTCGGCAATGATCAGCACCGAGGTCATCGGGGCGCGGACGATTCCCGCAAAAGCCGCGCCCATGCCGACGAGCGCAAACGCTCCGAGGGAGTTGTCTCCATGGTGGAGCAGTCGTACATCGACTTCGCCCATCGCCCCGCCGAGCATTCCACCGATGAACAATGCCGGCGCGAAGATCCCACCGGCCCCGCCGCTGCTGTACGAAAACACCGTCGCGATGACCTTGAAGACGCACAACGCAAGCATCACCCGCACGGTGAGACTCCCCGAGAGGGCGAGCGAGAGCGTGGCGTACCCCCCGCCGGTGACACCGTGCCGGTCAAAGAGTCCGATGGCTGCGACGGCCAGAAGCCCCGTGACAAGCCCTCCGACCGCGGGTTGAAGAAAAGCCGGGACCGTGGACTGCCGACGAAACGCCGCGCGCAGACCGAGGAGACTGTCGGTAAAAACCACGGACAAGAGTCCAGCAGCGACGCCGAGCAGGGCGTACAACACCAGGGACGATGCATGGTGGAGGCCGTATCCCCGTGGAATCTCGAAGACCGGGCTTTCGCCAAGGACGCTGCGTTCGATGGCGGCGGCAAGGGCCGCGGCGACGATGACGCCCGAGAGCACCGCGCGGTCGAGGGTGCCAACGACTTCTTCAATGGTAAACGTCACGGCGGCGATGGGGGCGTTGAAGGCCGCGGCGATTCCCGCGGCGGCGCCGACGGGGAGCAGGCGTCGGAGGCTGCGTGGAGAAACGCCCGCGGCGCGGCCGAGCGCCGTGGCGATGCCCGCACAGATCTGGACGGTCGGTCCCTCGCGGCCGAGCGACGACCCCGTGCCGATCTGCAACGCGCCGATGACAAACTTGCCGACGGAATCCCGTAGCCTGAGTTGCTTTCCGCGGGCGCCAAACGTTGCTTTGACGAGCGGGATTCCGCTGCCGCGGGCGTTGGGGACGACAAACGCTAGGAGGATTCCTGCGACGGCGGCGCCGGCTGTGGGCGTAACCACCGTCCAGACAATCCACGCATGGCCCGGTGCAGCCATGGCCCGGTCGATGAACACCCCTTCGGCCGCGCGGATCGCGAGATGAAAAGCCACCGCGGCGAGACCGCACGCCGCGCCGATGGCCACGGTGAGAGCCAACAGCCGTTGCGCTTCGGTGGGTGCCCACCGCGCGACCGCGCGCAGGACGTACAACCGCCACATACGCAAGAAACCGCGGAGTGAACGCCCGGCGCCTTTGCGCCGCAGGTCATGAAATCCAGTCAAGCGAGGTCCCATGCACGCGCGGACCTTACTCCGTGGACGGCTGCGATGCCATTCGGCGGGCGTTGGACGACGAAGTTCCCCGCGCTCCGCGGGCGTCCTCACGGGTGGCCTCTGGAGCGCGGGGGGTTCGTGCTTCGGTCTAGGCTTTCGGCGTGGTGCCCGCGGGCACGATCACCACGTCTGCTGTCTGCGGGTGGTTGGCTGCGTGGGCCTGGGCCGCCCGCGTTGCCGTCTCCGCCGCCTTCGCGGCTTTTGCCACCGCCCGTTCCGCCTTCTGCTGTGCCTTGAGCGCCGTCGTCTGGGCCTTGGCGGCGTGCTCCGCCGTGACCACCACCTTCTTGCCGCGTTGGAGCGTCCCTTCGATCGTGGCGACCTTCGCCGCCAGGGTCATATCCTGCAGGGCCTGGCCTTCGGCCGCGTGGCGAACCACACGGCTGTCCGACCATGCGATGTGCGCAGACTGTTGCCCACAGAACTGCACGGTGGGAAGGATCCCTTCGAGGTCGCTTTTGACCATCGCGAGGGCCGCGGTGGCCGCGAGGGCGGCTTCGATGGTGTCGGCACTCACGCCGGAAGTGAGGTCTGGGTACTGCCGCAGAAGCCCGGCGTACTGCGCCGCGGCGTCCTTGTGCTGCGCCGAAACCGACACCGCCCGCGCCTTGTCCGGGGTGGGAAACGCCCCGAGCGTGTCGAGGAGCGCCGTGACGATCCTCGCGAAATCCCCGCGGAAGGTCTTGGCCGCGCTCTCGACCAGGTACAACTGCTTCGAGGTGATGGCCATGGACGTCCCGACCGCCGGCGCGTTCGGCACGACGGGGACGGTGGCCGACGGGTTGACCGTCCCCTCGCTTCCGGCCTGTGCGGGGGCCACGTTCGGGTTGTGGTTGAGAACGCCTACGTTGTGGGTCTTACGGGTGGTCATCGTCGCACCCTCCTTGATTGCCCTCTGACCGGGGGGTTGTGTGGATCCCGGTCTCGGACACGGAGGACGCATCTTCCCCGAGGCGCACTGGGGGTTACCCGGTCCGCATCGGAGCCCGATGGCCCTCATCCTATAAAGGACGGCGGACCCCAAACCGAAGGTGACCCTTTGTCGAATTATGACTTTTGGCTGTTTTACAGGCAATTCCGCATGACGAATTGTTGTCGCCAGGGGACGGCGACCGGAAAGCAACGACGCATCGTGCAAGTGCCTCTCACGATCGCTCATGCTCGGAGATGAAACAGCTCCGCTCGGAGACGAAACAGCTCCGCTCGGAGACGAAACGGCTCCGCTCGGAGACGAAACAGCTCCGCTCGGAGACGAAACAGCTCCGCTCGGAGATGAAACGGCTCCGCTCGGAGACGAAACAGCTCCGCTCGGCGGCGAAACGGCTCCGCTCGGAGATGAAACGGCTCCGCTCGGAGATGAAACGGCTCCGCTCGGAGATGAAACGGCTCCGCTCGGAGACGGAACGATCGCGCTGGATCGTGGGTTGTCACACCGTTGGCGCCCGGTTGCTACGCGCTCGGACCGGGTCAGCACACCACGCTCTGGATTGCCGCCAACGAACTACCGCTGCGTCCAGAGCTCTTTCCTTTTCTGGTCGCGCGGTCAGGCCGGGCGTTGTTGGAATTTCTCGTCTGGGCGGTGGACGTCAAGGGTGCCGAGTCGGTCGCCGTCATGCTACAAGAATTACCTATGGCGACTGAACTTCTAGACCAGATCCCGCCTGTATCGACGGACCCCACGGAGCAGCGGCGTATTCACTTGGAGTTGTTGCGTCGGTGGCTGCGTCAGGTACCCGAGGCCGGTGACGACTTGCGCGCCGAGGGTGAAGCCAGGGGTGAAGCCAGGGGTGAAGCCAGGGGTGAAGCTCGGGGGGAGGCCATGGCGCTGCTGCGGGTGTGTGCACGTCGCGGGCTAGTGCTACAGGCCTCGCACGAGGCGCGCGTCAGAGGCTGCAAAGACATCGCCACGCTCGAACGCTGGCTTGATCGCGCGGTCACGGCCGCGACGGCAGACGAGGTCTTTGCCGACGACGAGATGTCATAAGGCAGTCCCTGCCCCGACGGATCGTCAGTGCGTGACGCCGACGCAGCCCATGCCGGTGTTGGTGGGCTGGCAGCGCTCGGTGGAGGAGCAATCGGCGTTGGTGGTGCATCCCGCACGGAGGACGGCCTCGGACCATTGGGCGATGTGATTGCCCGTCGTGAGGTCTTGCATCGGGAGCCAGAAGGCTGGGGCAGACGGGTCGGTTCCAGGGCTGGCGCCGATGCGAAAAGCTGCCATCCAGAGCTGCGCGGTGCGGTTGGCGGGCATGGCAGACTGTTGCTGGAGGCGTAGACCGTAGTCCCGCTTGCTCGCAAAGGTCATCCATACGAGAACCTGGCCCTGGTACATCTGGGCAAAGGGGGCAAACTTGGGCCAGGAGTTGCCGAGATCGCCCGTGCCGTCGGCCGCGGCGAGAGAAACCGGGCCGTGCGAACCATCCGTGGGGACAGCCCAGAGGTGCGCGTCGATGGCGTCGTACGAACTCGCCGCCGAGCGATTGAACAGCACCCATCCCCCGTCGGGTGAATACGCCGGGTAGTAGTTGTTTTCTCCCGAGGCGTGGACGAGCGTGGTGGGCGCGCCGAAGCCCGTACCAGACCAGGAGAGCACCATCAGGTCGGCGGGGGCGTTGTGTCCGGGTTGTCCAAACAGAAACGGCACGGATGCGGGACGGGAGAACACGGCGTGCTGGCCATCCCGCGACCAGTCGGGCATCGAGCCCACAAAGCCACCGGGGAGACCCGGCGCAACGGCCCCGGTGGTCGCGTCAGCCACCCACAGATGGGCGCCGTCGGAGACGAGGAGTCGCAGGTCGTCGGGTGAAAAGCTCGCGAAGTTGCCGCCAAAGGTACTCGACAGTGTGTGCCGCGAGGCGACGTCAAGGGTGGACATCTGTGCCGGTCCAGGGATGAAGCGCCCGACGGCCGCGCGGCGACCGTCGCGTCCCAGGACGTGACAACCGACACAGTTGAAGGGATCGCCCGTGAGGTACACCTCGGGGGCGGCGCCCGCGAGGTCCCAGTCGTAGCGCAGGACGTTGCCGCTGGCCGCAGCCCAGTAATAGATCCCGCCGTGGAGCACCGTCGCGGTCACGCCGAGGGTCTGTCCCGCGGTGGTTCCGTAGGCAGTCCCCGAGGGGTCGGTTCCGCGGACGGTGAGGGTGACCGAGCCGCCGGGCTGCGCGACCCGGGCGACCTCGGCAAACTGGGCGGTGCTGAGGGCGGTGACACAACCGCCCCCGACGGCGTTGCAGTCGGTGTACACGGTCACGGTTCCCCGGTCGCCGGCAAAGACCACGGCAAACTGGGTGTTGCCCGCGCCAGGGATGAAGTGAACCTCGAAGCTCGGGAGGTTGGGCGGGAGAATGGTGCCTGCCGTGGGGTACACAACCGTGGGTGCGCGCGAGGGGTCGACCGAACCGCCAAAGAGCCCTGCGGTGGCCGCCGTGGCGCCCCCCACCGTGAAGTTCGTATCATGCGGCGTCGTGTCGGCATCCAACGTCGCCCCCATCACGTCCAACGCGGGAACATCCGGCGGCGTCCACGGCGCGGTGTCCATCGCCCCCACCACGCCCGCGTCCGTCTCCGTGCCCACGTCGATACCCGTCACGGTGCCTGTATCCATGAGGGTGCCTACGTCCGTGCCCGTGACGGCTCCCACGTCGGTGCCCGTGCTCCCGTCGTGCCCAGGGAGGACGCTGCCGTCACGGCGCGACGGGCCGATGTCCGTGTGAACATTGGCACCCGTGTCCGTCGCCCGCGCGTCGTGTCCCGTGTGCAAACTCGCATCCACGGTACTCCCGCCGTCCAGCACCACGTCTCCCGCCCCCGTCGAGCATCCTGCCAACACCACGGCGGCACAGGCCATGGCGATCCGCAACAGGTACCAACCGTGTGTCCAGGGCGCAACGCATGAAGGTGTCATCCGCGCCATGCTACCCGCGCGGGCATCCGGGCGAAAGCCACGGGCTAACCCCCTACGGTCTCTCGCAGACGTTCACGCAACGCACCGTGCCGTTGGGCTTCGCGGGTGGTCTTCACGGCGATCTTGACCGCGTGCTCGCTGCCCACGAGCACCACCAGACGCTTTGCCCGGGTGATCGCCGTGTACAACAGTGCCCGGTTGAGAAGCACATAGTGAGAAGTATGCAGCCCCACCACCACGGCTTCGTACTCACTCCCCTGGGCTTTGTGCACCGTGGCCGCGTACGCCAGCGTGAGACTCTCGGCCGCGGCCGGGGTGTACACCACGGGACGCCCGTCGATCTCGACCACAAAGCCTGTTTCATCGGCCTGGGCGATCGTGCCCACGTCGCCGTTCCACACGTCGAGGTCGTAGTCGTTGCGTTGCTGCATCACTTTGTCGCCGACGGCAAAGCCCCGTCGGCCTTTGGGCGCGCCCGGGTTGAGAGCAGCCTGCAACGCTTCGTTGAGGGCCTGCGCACCCAACGGGCCGCGGTGCGTGGGCACCAGCACCTGCACATCCCGCACGGGGTGTAGCCCAAACGCCTCCGGGAGCCTCCGGGAGACCGTGTCCACCAGCAACGCAGCGGCTTTGATTCCGTCGTCGCATTTGACAAAGTACAGTTCTCCCATGGGCGGTGCGGTCAGTCCGCGCGCCCGCGGTGGCGATGTCCTCGGGACGTCCCCACGAAGCACGGCGTAGGCTCCGCGAACAATGGCGCTCGCGGTCGCCTGACGAAACACTTCGGTCAACCGTACCGAACGGATGCCCGGGGTCGCCAGGAGGTCGGCCAGCACCGTACCGGGACCCACGGGCGGAAGCTGGTCGACGTCACCCACAAAGACCACCCGCGCGCCAGGCCGCAACGCCAGCACAAGGGCCGCGGCGAGTTGAACGTCTAGCATCGAGGCTTCGTCGATCAACACGAGGTCGGCGTCGAGGGGGGTCGAAGCGTTGCGCACAAAGCTCTGGAGCCGTGGAGTCCATTCGAGCGCGCGGTGGAGGGTCGAAGCCGGGTGATCCGTCGCCTCGCTCAGCCGCCTCGCCGCGCGGCCCGTGGGTGCCGCGAGAACAACCTTTGCTCCGACGGCGTGGTGCAGGGCAACGAGCGCACGCACGGTGGTGGTCTTGCCGGTTCCAGGGCCGCCGGTGAGCACCATGACGGGGGAGTCTAGCGTGGCGATCACGGCGTCGCGTTGGAGGGTGGCCAGCGGCGCGAGGGCGTTGGCGACCGCGGGTGCGCGCAAGACCCTCGGATCGACGGGTGCAACGCCTTTGCGAACGACTTCGCCAAGGCGTCGCGCGAGGGTTACTTCGGCCGTGTGCAAGGGTGGCGGATACACAAGCCCGCGGTCGATGATCGTGAGACCACGGGCGGTCAACCGGGTGATCGCTTCGAGCACGACCTCTCGGGCGACGCCCAGGCGATCGGCGAGAACAACGAGTTCGTCGGGTGGCATGCCCGTGTGGCCCGAATCAATGCCTTCGAGCAGGAGGTACAAAGCAGCGCCCGCGGCACGGCGTGGGTCGTCGTCGGCGATCTTGAGCTCTTTGCCAATGCGGTCTGCGGTCAAAAACCCGATGCCGACGACCTCTTCGGCGAGTCTGTAGGGGTTGTCGCGCACGACCCTGGGGGTCTCGGCGCCAAAGCGTTCCCACACGCGGCGGGCGAGGGCCGGGCCGATGCCCACGGCTTGCATGAAAGCTTTGGATTCCACCTCGGCACGCCGGGCCCTGAAAGCTTCTTGGATTTTCACGGCGCGGGTCTGCCCGATGCCTTCGACCTCCCGCAAGCGTTCGGGCAGGTCTGCGATCACATCGAGGGTAGAGCTACCAAAGCGATCGACGATCCGCTGGGCGAGCTTGGGGCCAATGGCTTGGACAAAGCCCGAACCAAGGAGTCTCTGGATGCCTTCGGGCGTGCCCGGGAGCTCGGGTACCACGGTGAATGCGCGCAACTGCCGTCCGTGCGCGCGGTTGTCCTCCCAGCGGCCGGTGACCCGCACGGGTTCGCCCTCGGCGACGTTGCCCAGGGGGCCCACCACGGTGAGTTCTGACCCGTCGACCGCGGTCAGCCGCACGACGGAGAATGCCTGGTCGCCGGTTCTGTAGGTCACCGTCCGTACGACGCCGCGCACGGTCACGGCCGTGTCGCCTGGAGAAATCGGGAGCTTCTCTTGCGGGCCGACCATCGGAACCAAGCTTATGACGGCTGCCCGTCCGGGCGTGCGGGATAACGATGGATGCTTCAGCACGGTCGGGTCGCTGTGTATAGAACACGGCGAGTGCCAAACGGGTTCGCCGACCGCCAACGTGCGCTTCGTTGTCCCACGTTGTCGTCCCGTGATGGGTCAACACACCCCGACGGGTTGGTTTTGTTACATAGAGCGGGACTGCCTTACCGCAGGTGGTCGGGCCCACCCGGGGTGCAGGTCGCCAGGGCGTCCCACGACCACGCCGCCGGGTCGTCGTCGGACAGGTCCATCGCCGCGCGCACCAGCCCTACACCCAGCGCCGTTCCGCGCCGCGGGTCTCCACCGGGAACGTAGGACATGAGCGTTCCCGATGGGTCTTCAAGGGTGATGTCCGTGCCTGCTGAACGCAATCCGTGGCGTGAGAGGGGTCCGGAGAGGGCGATCAAGCTCGCACCCGCTGCCACCGGCGGATCACCCTGCGCTGGAACGCCCAATGG
>VFSW01001340.1_pt1 | contig 37494 bp, 38 predicted proteins | sample 5358111 | NCBI WGS metagenome assembly VFSW01 (sample SAMN11554181, study PRJNA540505) | mine drainage metagenome | isolation source: sediment from site ElyBrook_90M | place: USA: Ely Copper Mine, Vershire, VT | collected 2017 | reverse complement strand
GAGCTTTACAACCCGAAGGCCTTCTTCACTCACGCGGCATGGCTGGATCAGGGTTTCCCCCATTGTCCAAAATTCCCCACTGCTGCCTCCCGTAGGAGTCTGGGCCGTGTCTCAGTCCCAGTGTGGCTGATCATCCTCTCAGACCAGCTACCGATCGTCGCCTTGGTGAGCCTTTACCTCACCAACTAGCTAATCGGACATCGGCCGCTCCTCCAGCGCGAGGCCTTTCGGTCCCCCGCTTTCCTCCTCAGAGCTTATGCGGTATTAGCACAACTTTCGCTGCGTTATCCCCCACTCAAGGATACGTTCCGATGCATTACTCACCCGTTCGCCACTCGCCACCAGGGTTGCCCCCGTGCTGCCGTTCGACTTGCATGTGTAAAGCATGCCGCCAGCGTTCAATCTGAGCCAGGATCAAACTCTTCAGTTCATATCCTATTTAAACTTTTGCCCAGCAATGCCTTCGCATCACCAAGCCTCACTCAAAGTAACCTAACGGTTATTTCTTCGTGAGTACTACGATTATTACTCCCTCGTAGTACCCACACCTATCGGTATCAAATTTTTAAAGAGCATTTCGTTTCGCTTGTTTAACTGCGTTTAAGCAACGAAAGATCGCCATTATACATGGCCCACAGACGGCGTCAACTGTTTCTTTCATTTTTTTAAAAAGGGCCAATAATTCGACTGTGTCAACGCGATTGGTCACCGCGCGTTGATAGGGTGTGGTTCTTGTAACCGTCTGTGTAGTGTTACAATGCTGCGCCCCTCAGAGGGTTTATTTGCCAATTGTTTTTATTATTAAAAAGGAAATTACCATGATTCGTTCCGCCGTTATCGCCGCTTTCTTGGCCGCCTTTACTGCCACCGCCTTCGCTGCCGACGCTCCTGCATCTGACGCACATAAGGATGCGCCTAAGAAATAAGAAAAGAAGATGAAGAAACATCATCACGCCAAAAAGGTTGAGAAGAAAGCCGAAGAAAAGAAAGCCGACGCTCCTGCTGCAGACAAGGCCGCCAAGTAAGGTTTTTGCTAGGCGAAAAAAAAGCGACCTTCGGGTTGCTTTTTTTTCGTGTAACGCTGCACCTTATACGTGTTCAGGGTAGAGAAGCACCTCTTCCCCCCCATCAGGCATTAGTGGACAGCGAACGACTGGTGGCATTGCCTTCAAAATCAAGCCAGCACTTTTCCTTGAAATCATACAACTTGCATAACTGCGCCGTCTTGAAGTACCACGCCCACGAGAAGTTCTGAATAATGATGCGTCCAGGCAAATGGGTCTCAAGAAACTTTTGCGCCTCCTTCAATCGATAAAGGGGAATCCCCATATCCAGGTGGTGTGCCGTATGTTCCATGATGTGGTGCATCAGAGCACCCATGTTGAACCGAAAGATCAAATGTACTGTCGTCGTTACGAAAGGTTGGGCTCGCATCCATTCCACCTTGTTGTCATACCACGCAACGCTGGTATGGGTATGGTGGGCATAGACCACAAAGCCTATCATGAAATTCCAAAACACAAACGGCATCACAAACCCAGCAAGCTCGGTGAGCAGAATGCTTTGATGGGAGTTGACCGCCATGAGGGCAAGCCCCCCCATCCATAGCGCAGCAAAAACCGTCACTAAAACTCCGTCCCAGACAAAGGCGGAACGACGCGCCCCCATATAGGTTTTGGCCGGGAAGTACATTCTTAGCCACCACATTTCAATGAAATAGTACAAACCAGGTGCCCATCCACTCCGATAGAGGCGCTCCAGCCACTGGCGCGTCGGCGACAACGCCTGATACTCTTCTACGGAAAAAGGCGCCCACACGAAATCGAAACCCTTAAGATTTGTTTGGCCATGATGTACCAGGTTATGCCCAATATCCCATAAGCTGTAAGGTGTCAGTGAGGGCAAAAATGCCAGACGGCCCAGTATCCGATTGAGACCGCGACGGGGAGTCAAACTCTGGTGGCACGCATCATGACCCAATATGAAGAGTCGTCCAATAACAAACCCAGCCACCATTCCCATGCCCATTTTGGCCCAGAAAGATGAAAACCACACCGTGGCCCACAGAGCTGAAAAGAATAGTAAAAAATCGAAAGCAATCATGGCAACGGGAAGTAATGTCCGTTTACCACACAAAGGAATCAGCCAAGAGCGCACGGTCTTTCGTCCAGGGAAGGGCGACTCAGGCGCAATTATCGGGATCAAAGGCGTTTCAAGGGTTGGAGTGTTTTCTACCATAGTTCCTGTATTATCCAGTTTTAGCCAATAATGCCATACATTCTAACGGATTTCGCTAACATTTGTATTTGATCAAGCGCAAACCCGTGTATTCATCTTATCTTCACGAGGAATTTGCATGCCATTGCTCCCTCCCCTTAACCGTCCCATTTGTCAATGGAACGGTCAACGCGTGTGGATCATCGGCGCCAGTCGTGGTATCGGTGCTGCGGTTGCTCAGCGCCTGGCATCCCTTGGCGCCCATTTATATCTTTCCAGCCGTGACTGCACCCCGCTAAACCTCTGGCATGATTCTTTACCTCAGTCCCAGCAAGAGCACGTCATTCTTCTTCCGATGGATATTGAAAATTCTCAGGAAGTCAGTCATGCCGCACAGAAAATTCATGGGGCCTGGGAACATATCGACCTCGTACTGATTGCAGCAGGAGTGTATGACGCACTTCGAGCTACAGATTTTTGCCTTGAGCAACTCCCCAGCGTACAACAAACCATCGGCATCAATCTGCTCGGCCCCTACCATGTTCTCGCCGCCATCCTACCCCGCATGCGCACTCAACGCCATGGCCATGTAGCGATCATCAGCAGCGTGGCAGGATACAACGGATTGCCCCGCGCACTGGCCTACGCTCCCAGCAAAGCTGCCTTGAACAACCTCTGCGAAGGCTTGTATTTTGAATTACGCCCCCTGGGAATCGGAATATCGCGCATTTGTCCCGGATTCGTTGCCACCGATATGACTGCCCAGGCGGACTACACGATGCCGGCCCTGATCAGTGCTGATGATGCAGCCAATGAAATTATTGCCGGTTTGGCGCGGGGAGCCTTCGAAATCCACTTCCCTCGGCACTTTACCTTTCTGCTCAAAGTATTGCAGTGGCTCCCACGGCGACTCTACTTTCCCCTACTGGCCCTAGGGGTAGATCGGGCTGAAAAACCTCGTTGACGAAACCTACAAAATGGGGTAACTTTGAATAATAACCACAACATATTGTGGTTTTTTTAAATTTCTTCTGTTTTTTTATTTTGTTTCATTTTTTGGCATCCCTACAAAAAAAATCGAGGAGTCCCATGCTGACCGCCGTCAAATCTGCCGCCCAGACCCGTGCTGAAGTCCCCCTGCAACCCGTCTCCCTCGACATCTGGGACAAAAAATACCGTCTCAAGAATAAGCAGGGTGAAGCCGTAGATGCGGACATCGACGATACCCTAAAACGCGTGGCTCAAGCGCTCTCTGAAACGGAAGCCACTCCGGAAAAGCGCGCCTTCTGGAATGAACGCTTTCTCTGGGCTTTGCGCCGCGGTGCAGTTCCCGCCGGTCGCATCACTTCTAATGCCGGCGCGCTGGAGCACAAACCCGCGACCAGCACCATCAATTGCACTGTCTCCGGAACCGTGGAAGACAGCATGAATGGCATTCTGGAAAAAGTTCATGAAGCTGGCCTAACGTTGAAAGCCGGTTGCGGCATCGGCTACGAATTCTCCACCTTGCGCCCCAAAGGGGCCTTCGTCGCTGGAGCTGGGGCTTATACTTCCGGACCCCTGTCCTTTATGGATATCTATGACAAAATGTGCTTTACCGTTTCCTCTGCTGGGGGTCGACGTGGCGCACAAATGGCCACTTTTGACATTTCCCACCCAGATATCGTGGACTTCATCAAGGCCAAACGTGAAGCAGGACGTCTGCGTCAGTTCAACCTCTCCTGTCTCATCACCCGTGAATTCATGGAAGCCGTAAAAGCGGATGATGAATGGCGCCTGGCTTTCCCCATGAGCCATGCTGAGGCTGATACCTTGGGGCTTGCCGAAAATATTGTGTGGCGCGAATGGCCCAGTCAGGAGAAATATGTCACCCGCGATGATGGAAAAGTTGCCTGTCGCATTTACAAAACGCTCAAGGCAAGACGGCTGTGGGATGTCATCATGTCCTCCACGTATGATTATGCCGAACCTGGCTTCATCCTCATCGACCGTGTCAATGAAATGAACAACAATTGGTGGTGTGAAAACATTCGTGCCACCAATCCTTGCGGAGAGCAACCCCTCCCGCCCTATGGAGCCTGCTTACTGGGTTCTATTAATCTGACTCAATTTGTACGTGACCCATTTACGGAACAAGCTCGTTTCGACTGGAATGAATACCGCGAAGTGGTACGGGTTTTTACCCGCATGCTGGACAATGTCGTAGACGTCAACGGTTTGCCCCTGACTCAACAACAACGGGAAATTACCCACAAACGCCGTCATGGGATGGGTTACCTAGGACTGGGGTCGACCCTGACACTGATGAAAATGGCGTACGGCTCCCCAGAATCCCTGCACTTCACTGAAGAGGTCACCCGCATCATGGCGGAAGAAGGGTGGGAAGTGGGACTGGAACTGGCTGCAGAAAAAGGTCCGGCCCCCATTATGGAAGAACTTTTTACCGTCACCAGTGCATTACTCGCACAACGCCCTGAAATGGTGACGGACGGCTGGAAAATCGGCGATCAAGTTCCGGGAAAGGTCCTTCTCGGACACTATAGCCGCTACTTCCAGCAATTTCCCGAGTCTTTGCGTGAACGCATCGCGACTCAGGGAGTGCGTTTCACACATCACACCTCCATCGCGCCCACCGGGACCATTTCCTTATCCTTGGGTAACAATGCCAGCAACGGCATTGAGCCTTCCTTTGCCCACCATTACAGCCGTAATGTCATCCGCGAAGGAAAAAAATCCAAGGAAAAAGTGGATGTGTTTTCCTATGAGCTTCTGGCCTATCGCAGTCTCATCAACCCCAAGGCCATGCCTTTTGCTACGGATGAAGATACCCGCCTGCCTGATTATTTTGTCGACTCATCCGTCATCCCTGCCAAAGCTCATGTAGATATTCAAGCTGCCGCACAAAAATGGATCGACAGTTCCATTTCCAAAACCATCAATGTCCCCACCGATTATCCCTATGAAGACTTCAAGGATATTTACTTCTACGCCTATGAAAAGGGATTAAAGGGCTGCACCACCTTCCGCTTTAATCCCGAAGCCTTTCAGGGAGTGCTGGTCACCGAAAAGGATCTGGAAAACACTACTTACCGTTTTACCCTCGAGGACGGTTCAACCGTGGAAGTCAAAGGCAATGACACCATAGAATACGATGGTGAATTGCATAGTGCTGCCAATCTTTACGATGCCCTCAAAGAAGGCTACTACGGAAAATTCTGAGGAACCTACCATGACATTAAAAATTGACAAGAAAATCGTAAGTTATAGCGTCGTCAGCGAAGAGACTGCTGCCCCCCCCGCCTCTGCCCCTGCAGAGGTTCACCAATTGGGCGAACCTCTCTCGCGGCCAGACAAATTGGTGGGCAATACCTACAAGATCAAAACCCCCGTCACCGACCACGCCTTGTATATCACCATCAACGATGTGGTGATGAATCCAGGCACACCTCAAGAACACCGTCGCCCTTTTGAAATTTTCATCAATTCCAAAAATATGGAACATTTTCAGTGGATCGTGGCACTCACCCGGGTCATGTCCGCCGTATTCCGCAAGGGTGGTGATGTCACCTTTCTGGTAGAAGAGCTACATAGCGTGTTCGACCCCAAAGGGGGATACTTCAAAAAGGGCGGAAAATACATTCCCAGTTTGGTGGCTGAGATCGGCGAAGTGTTGAAAGAACACTTGTACGAAATCGGCATGCTGCAGAAACCCCAACAGGAGTCCCATCAAAAAGCGTTTATCGACGCAAAACGACAGGAATATGTCGAGCGTCAAAGCGGAGTGTCTCCTGCTGGAGATACTGGCTTCCCAACGGGGGCAACGCTCTGTGCCAAATGTTCTACCCAGGCGGTCATCAAAATGGACGGCTGCCTGACCTGTCTCAACTGTGGCGACAGCAAATGTAACTGAGAAAAAGTGTTTCTCGCGGATGGGTAGGCAATCTCTGGAAAGCCTTTTATACTGCATCATCTTGGTATAAATTTTTTTCACCCCCCCCTCTATGAGAAAACTGCCTCCTCTCCACGCCGTCAGGATTTTTGAAGCCTGCGCCCGGGTGCTAAATTTTTCATTAGCCGCCCGGGAGCTCTGCCTGACCCACAGCGCGGTCAGTCATCAAATCCGCCAATTGGAAGAGTGGTTAGGGCAAGCGCTTTTCACTCGTCACGCCACCGGCGTTCATTTAACCCCTGCCGGGCAAACGTTACAACGAGCCGCCACTCAAGCTCTGGTAACTCTGGAAGAATCGTGTCACCAACTGCTTTCTGCACCGCCCGGACAACTCCTGACTCTGGCTGCGCCAGGGAGCTTCATGGCTCTTTGGCTGATTCGGCGACTGGAAAACTTCGAACAACAGCACCCAAATCTCCGGCTCCAGCTACAAACTCAGGGAAGTTTTCATGACTTGGCTACAGATCGCATCGATGCCCTTGTGGTCAGCGGTCGCCCCCCTTGGCCCCACGGAGTAGAAGCTCAAACCCTATTTTCCGATCGTGCCGGCCCAGTATGCGCTCCCGATTGGAATCCTTTTCCCAAAACCGCCGCTGAACTTCTCGGGCAACCCCTGCTCTACACCCTATCGCGGCGCAGTGCGTGGACTGACTGGGCCGAATTGAACGGTTTGGAAAGCCCTCGGCTGCATCTTGTGCGCCACTTTGATAATCTGCAATTGATGCTGGAAGCGGCTGTCGCCAAATTAGGCATTGCCATTGCCCCAGAACGACTGGCCCAGCGTGAATTGAGTCAAGGTCGACTCATTGCGCCCTTGGGCTTCACCCAAGGACCTTCAGAATTTGCCATATGTACTCAACAACACCGCGCCAATGAACCTACACTGCGAGCACTGAGTCAATGGATGGTGGCACAGGCACAAGACGAACCCCCGCTACCGCAAGTATGAGTCGGGAGTTATTTTTCAAAACTCATTGATTTAGGTCTTTCCCTTCCCATGCTTAATCCCTTTGTTCTTGCCTGTTTCAGTTATGCCCTCATGCTGGTGGCTTTCTATCGGCCAAGACACCGTTATTTTCATATTCCCGTCATGGTGGCCACCATCGTATTTGATGTCTCGATGCCGATATTTTTATACACTCATCGCCATTGGTGGCATCGATTGATTGAGCAGGATGATATTTTTTCCTTCGGCATATGGATGCACTTTGGTCTGTTGATTACCCTCTATGCCTTGGAAGCCGCACAAATCTGGAGTGCGCGTAAGATCCTGAAGGGCGATCCTCTTGCCCGCACCACCCACCATATGCAAGCCCGCGCCTTACTTCTGGTACGCGCTCTGGTATTGGTAACAGGCGGTGTTCAGGCCGATCCTGCGTGAACCATGCTCCATTTTTCCGCCAATCTGAGCTGGCTCTATACCGAGGCCTCTTTCTCCGAAAGATTTGCTTTGGCCCATGCGGATGGCTTCAGCGCAGTGGAGTGCCTGTTTCCCTATCAGCATCTCGATGCTCATCATCTGACGGAGCAACTCCAGCAATTCAAACTCGATCTCGTATTGTTCAACACGCCTCCGGGGGACTGGCCTAAAGGCGACCGGGGCTTGGCCGCCCGACCCGAGCGCAAGAACGAATTTCGCCAGGGATTTGTTGACATTGCGTTGCCCTATGCCATCGCCACTCGCTGCCCCCGACTTCATATCATGTCAGGATGTTGCTATCCCCATGATGACCTCCTTCTACTCCAAAACACTCTTCTGGACAACCTTGCCTGGGCCTGCCATCAAGCCGCTGTCCATGGACTCGCCGTTACCCTCGAACCCATCAATCCGGTAGATATGCCTCACTATTTTTTGACCCGTCAAGCTCAAGCCCATCAACTGGTAAAATGGGTCGGCGCGACCAATCTCGGAGTGCAAATGGATCTCTACCATTGCCACCGAGTGGAAGGCCATATCCTTGAGCAAATCCACCGCTGGCTCCCTACGGGGAAAGTCAAACATATGCAAGTCGCGGGATTTCCTGGGCGCCATGAGCCCATTCCAGGAGACATTGATTATCCTGCCGCATTTCAGCTCATCGAGGCACTCGGTTATCAGGGGTATATCGGATGCGAATACCAACCCGCCCAAACCACACAGGCCGGTCTTCCCCTATGGTGGACCCCCGAAAAATTTTCAGCCGCTTCTGGCAAGAAGGATTAACACGATGTATCCATTGACCAAACGGGGGTTAGATCTCATGATTTCATTCATGGCATCCATTATCCTCGCCATTCCTTTCATCGTCGTCGCTCTGCTGGTGCGATTGACTTCCCCAGGACCCGTACTATATTGGTCCGAACGGGTTGGTCAATATAATAATATTTTTTCCATGCCCAAGTTTCGAACCATGCGCGTAGGAACTCCTGCAGTTGCGACACATCTCCTGACCAACCCCGATCAATACCTAACCCCCATAGGATCATTTCTGCGCCGCTCCAGCCTGGATGAACTCCCTCAACTGTGGAGTATTCTTACGGGCGATATGAGTCTGGTCGGCCCCAGACCGGCGCTATTTAATCAAACAGATCTGATCGAGCAACGCAATGCCTGCGGAGTTCAGGCATTGGTTCCAGGATTAACGGGTTGGGCGCAAATTAATGGCCGAGATGAAATTCCCATAGTGCAAAAAGTTGCATTGGATCAGTATTATCTGGATCATCGCTCCGTAGCCTTCGATATCCAGATTCTGTGGCGCACAGCGATTCAGGTACTACGACGCGAAGGCGTCTCTCACTGACGACCATAGACATCGCCAAAACGCACGATATCATCTTCTCCCAGATAGCCGCCCGATTGAACTTCTATGATTTCCAAGGGGATCGTCCCCGGATTAGCCAGGCGATGAACCTCCCCCTGGGGAATATAGGTTGACTGATTTTCGTGGAGCAGGAAAGTTTTTTCACCGCAGGTCACTTCTGCTGTACCTTGGACCACGATCCAATGTTCGGCACGATGGTAATGCATTTGCAAACTCAGACTGGCTTTGGGCTTGACCTGAATGCGCTTGACTTTGAATCGTTCCCCTTCGTCGATGCTGTCGTACCATCCCCATGGTCGATGTACCTTACGGTGCAGGTTATGTTCTTCGCGTTTTTGTTGCTGCAGTGCCGCCACCACCTGTTTGACTTGCTGGCTTTTTGAACGATCTACCACCAAAACCGCATCGGGAGTTTCCACCACAATCAAATGATTAACCCCCACGGTACTCACCAACCGATGGGTGGCGTGAACCAGCGTATCACTGGTATCCATCAGCAACGTATCTCCCTGGGTGACATTGCCCTGTCCATCAGCCTCGTTCGCCAGATACACCGCATCCCATGCCCCCAAATCATTCCATTTGGCCTGCAATGGAATCATGCGAATGGGAAATGCGGAATTGGGGCAATGTTCCATTACGGCATAATCCACTGAGTCGCTGGGAACATCCATGAAGCAATTTTTATCGGGACGAATAAAAGGGACATCGATGGTACGCTGATCCCATGCTCGTTGTACCGCGTGCAATATATCCGGACGAAAAGCCTCTAATGCCTCAAGCCAAAGGCTGGCACTCAACACGAACAAACCGCTGTTCCATGCATAATCCCCGCTGTCCACATAGCTCTGAGCTGTCACTGCATCCGGTTTTTCGGCAAACTGCACCACGGTATAAGCACCGTGAGCATTGGCTTCCCCTCCTCGACGGATATAGCCGTAACCGGTTTCTGCTCTCTCCGGGGGAATTCCCAAAATGACAATAGCCCCCGTTGCCGCTTCACGGATACTCCGTCTGAGGGCATCGATGAAGACTTCCTGACAACCGACGGTTTGATCTGCTGGGGCCACCACCAGAATCGGATCCTCCCCATGTTCAAGGGCTTGCATTGCAGCCAGTGTTAACGCGGGAGCCGTATTTCGCGCCATGGGTTCGAGCAGGAAGTGCGCTCCATTCCCCCCCACACGCAACTCATCCAGTTGATCCCGTGCCAGAAAGCGATGATCCTCGTGCATCACCAAGAGCAAATCAGACAGCTGGATATCTGCATCTGCCAACGCTTGTGCCCGAAGTGCAGCCTGTTGAAAAAGACTTTCCTCCCCGGTCAAAGCCAGAAACTGTTTGGGGAATCCTGCTCGGGATAATGGCCACAGTCGGGTTCCCGAACCCCCACATAAAATCACCGGAACTACAGAATGCATAAAAATACCTCTCACGAGAATTGATTAAAAAGTCACAGTACCGCCAGGCTTGAGCTCCAGCACTTTAGTCCGAATCGGACCAAGAGCCTTTTCAAATTCTTCTGGGGTTCCTGTCAGCAGGGGAAATGTTCCATAATGGAAAGGAAGGACGAAACGCGGACGCAGCCAGTAACGAATGGCATAAGCTGCATCGGTGGGCCCCATGGTAAAGTGTCCGCCGATGGGAATCAAGACGAGGTCCGGACGATAGTAATCCCCGATAAACTTCATGTCGCTGAATAACCCCGTGTCTCCCATGTCATATATCTTGAAGCCATTCTCCAACTCAATGACAAATCCCACTGGCTCACCGCCAACATGGGTTTCATGCTTTCCTGTCTCTGGATTGACCCAGTCGAGTTCCGAACTGTGTTCAGCATGCACCATGGTGATGTGAATATTGGGCCCCAGAGGGGAAACCGTCCCGGACTTATTCATCATCACCGCAAGATCAGAGGGCAATACACCCAGCGCTACTAGAGACTGATTCATGCCCGCTGGCCCAATCAGCGGTATGTGCAATTTCTTGGCCAGTGCGGGACCATCACCCAGATGATCCATGTGCGCGTGGGTCACCAGTATCAAATCTACTTTCCCTAGGGCATCCAGATCTTTATACTTTTCTGGGGTTTTGGGATTCTGAGTGATGAAAGGGTCGATGAGAATAACTTTCCCACCAGGAGTCGTTAACCGGATCGCTGATTGGCCCAGCCAGAGCAGTTCCACTTTTGGCACGGCCCCCGTCCCATCGGGTTGCCGAATTACGGGGGTCATTTCGGCATGAGTCAATCCTTGCACTCCCATAATCATCAGACAAACCCAGAAATAGCTCTTCACCCTCACACCCAAATTCATGGTTTACTCCTAATATCTTGGAAAGTTCTCGTTCAATTTCATTCCCGTCTTAAAATCAGCAAGCGAAGAGGACTGACTTCTCTGTCATCACCACATCATCCAGAACAAAATCCCAGCCGCAAATTAGCGAATGGCGCAACCGTTGAAGCATACCTCAATAGATGGGATGTCGTGAATACTCCCCTCCTCGGTAAGTGTTTCCTGGTCAGTCTCTGGTGGGGCTGGGAGCTTTCCTAATGGCCTGACTCGGTGACCCGCGCGCTGCGAATGCCTGCACCACGCGCTTGAAAACCCTATTGAAGAGAAAGACAGGTTATCTCTCCAACCACTATTCGATACCTAACCGCTGAGTGCCGGTACGCATGGAGGCATGGGGATCATGACCACACTGAGAAAGTGACGGCTCCAGTGGTCAGAAACGAGAGATCATGTTTGAGAAGATGTGGCGTGATATGGTTAATTCCCCCACGGGGGATTTTGCATAAACCAGGAATTCTCGCAACATATTGTTTTATTGGTAGGCCGTGCGGGATTCGAACCTGCGACCAACGGATTAAAAGTCCGCTGCTCTACCAGCTGAGCTAACGACCCAACGAAGCCCGCAATTATAGTCAATCAGGAAGAAACCGTCAATGCTCTCGCAGTCTGACCTTGGCTTTGGCTGCTGCCGAACTCTTGGGATATTTGGCAATGATCATTTTCCAGGTGGCTTTTGCAGTCGCCGGCTCCCCCAACCCCATCCAAGCTGCGGCCAAATTCAGCAGCCCATCGGGCGCTTTGGGCGACTCGGGATAAGACTTGTAGAGATGCTGATTGCTGACCCGAGCTCCTTTGTAATCTTTGAGTAGCAACTGATTCATTCCCACCCAATAAAGCGCATTTGGCACTTTTTCATCTTTTGGATTGGCCTTGAGAAAACCCTCAAATAATTTCAGAGACTTAGCATAATTTCCCGAGTTGAACACATCAAGAGCCGCATCGTAATCTGAGGGAGGTGCCTTAACTTCTGCGCCTCCATCGGCAACCGACCCCTTGGTTCCAGAATCGGCTGATTTTACCCCGGTTGACGAACCATTTTCCGCCGCCACTTTCGGTGCGGAAGGATTGGCATCTCCCGCTGCAGGAGGAGGAGGGGTGCCGACACCCGCGTCGGGTGCCCCTTCTGGCTTGGGCAAAGCGCTCTCAATGACTTTGAGACGGGAATCTAGGTCAACATACAAATCATGAAATCGCTTGTCTTCCGCATCCAGTTGGTTGGCCAGACTATCCACCCGACCGCGCAACTGGGCCATATCCTGGCTCAAACTATCCAGCCTCATCACCAGGTCGGGATAGCCCTGCAAAGCAGATTCCATCCGCGTCACCCGCTCATCCAGCGTTTGCTGTTGACGACTCAGCACAGACTGTTGCGTTTTGAGATCCGCCACGCCTTGCCGTGCTTCTTCATCCGAGAGCAAACCCGCGTGCGCCGGCAAAGACCACGTCAGTCCACCCATGATCAATGCCACAGAAATTTTTAGGAAATGATTATTCATGTCCAGTATAAATAGGAAACCCGGCGAAGGTCGTCCTCGCCGGGCCATGCACAAAAGAATTACTCGCCTTGATAAACGATTTCAGTACGGCGGTTTTCTGCCCAAGCAGCGGCATTATGGCCAGGATTCACTGGTTTTTCCTTACCGAAACTGACGGTTTCTACTTGGCTATCCTTCACGCCTTTGGCCAGCAAAACTTTGCGGACGCTGTCGGCACGACGTTGGCCCAAGCCCAGGTTATATTCACGGCTACCACGTTCGTCACAACTTCCTTGAAGAACTACTTTAGCCATACCGTGGCTGGTCAAAAAATCGCCGTGAGCATCGACCACGGGCTTGTACTCGTCGGTTACCGTATATTTATCAAACGCGTAATGAATGGTGCGCTGACCCAAAGCACCGCCCACACCCTTTGGAGGATACATGGAAACAGTAACGGGTTCCTTAGCCAATGGAGCTGCCGGAGCAACAACAGCTTGCGGCGCTTCGGTTTTTTGGGCTGCTACAGGAGCAGGCTTTTCTTCGGGGGTACTGCTACAAGCGGCCAAGAAACTGGTTACAGCCAAAACGAGAAGGGTTTTTTTCATGATTATCCTCTATTAAAATCGGGTCAACGGCACACATGGGAGCGATAAACTCTCAATGAATCAGTATAACGCACAGTAGTGACAATTGGTTTACTGCAAGGGACCCCAAACAGGTTCATATACATCGCCCGTCTGCGTGGTGAGTTTTTGGCGAATTCGCCCATCCGTACTGACTACCGCCAATACGCCTCGACCTCCCACTTGGGTCGAATATAAAATATATCGTCCATTGGGCGCAAAAGTTGGCGATTCATCCAGTGTGGTATCCGTCATGACTTGAGCCTGCTTGGAGGCAAGATCCATCAACATAACGTGGAACGCCCCACCGTCACGCTGAACATAAGCCAGTTGTTTGCCATCTCTACTGAGCCGTGGAGAAACCGCATAAGTACTGCCAAAACTCAAACGCTCTGGAACTCCGCGCAAATCATCCAAAGCGATACGATAGATCTGCGGCCCGCCATCTCGGTCTGAAGTAAAATACAACATCTGCCCATCTGGAGAATAATAGGGTTCGGTATCGATACCTCCACTCACCAGCAATCGTTCGGGTGCATCGGAGCCATCAACCGCAATGCGGTATATCTGCGAATGCCCGTCCTTGGTCAATACCACAGCCAAATGCTTGCCATCCGGGGTCCATGCGGGCGCACTGTTGCTCCCCTTGTAGCGGGCCACCACCTTACGAGTTCCCGTTGCCAATGTTTGCACCACTACCATAGGGCGATTGAGCTCAAAGGTGACATAGGCCATACGCTGTCCGTCGGGAGACCATTTGGGCGACATAATGGGCTCATTGGTATTAAGCATGGTTTGTTCATTGAAACCATCGCTATCGGCCACTTTGAGACTATGCGCTGCTCCACGCTGGGTAATGTAGGCAATACGCGAACTGAACATCCCTGTGTACCCAGTGATATTTTCCAGGATGGCATCGGCGATATGGTGTGCCACCATCCGGTACTGATCGCCTGTCCCCTCAAAGGATAAGTTCAGATGAGCCATGCGCGTAACCACTTCTACCAGTCTGAAATTTGCCTTGACGTGATGGCTGGCGGGGTCTTCCTGAACATTGCCCACCACCACGAAATTCGCATGCTGTGCCTGCCAATCCTCCCAATGTACCGTGTCCACATCTGCCGGCGCGGGATTGACTCCATGGGTATCGAGAGGGTCAAACAATCCCGAACGCTTGAGGTCGGCAGCGACAACCGCCGACAAATCATGAGGACCCACCCCATCTCCAGCAAAGGGCAACACGGCAATAGGAGTTTGTTGCGCTCCCTGGGTCACCACCTCCAATGTCATATCGGCCTGTGCCCAAGGACTGAGCACCAGGAATAACATACCAATTGCGGGAAGAAATCTAATTTTCATGATGAATTTGTAAGTGAGTCAGTCGGAAAAGACGGCGTAAAGCCACATCGGCCGGCAAAGGCAAAGGTTGTGAACGAAGAATACCGCGAATGACGGCTTGATCATAGCGCGAGTCTCCACTGGACTTTATCACGCGAACCGGTTCCAGCACCCCGCCATCAGGCAGAATGGTCACATCCACCTCGAGTGCCAATCCGTTCGCCACCCCTTCAGGAACTTCCGTGTTGGCGCGGATCTTGTTAATAATGGCAAGTTTATAACGATCTACCGCCGCCGCCTGGGCAGCCTGAGCATTTTGAGCCACCTGTTCTGCCTGGCGCCGACGAATTTCGGCATCTACCCTCAATTTTTGGTCTTGACGCTGTTCTTTCAGGGCTTCTAGACGCTCTTGACGCAACTGATCCAACAACATTTTATCCCGCTGCCGCTGAATCTCCTGACGCTTCGCTTCCTGCGCTTCCTTCTCTTTTTTCTCCTTCAGGGCAATCTCGGCTTCATGAGATTTCACGCGTGGTGCAATTTTAGGCGCAGGTTCTGGAGGGGTGGGGGTGACCGGAGCCGGCACCGGGTTGGGAGGGGGTGGGGGGGCAGGAGTCTCTGGAGGTACGGGAACCGCTGGAGTAATCTTATCGGTGGTGGCAGGTTTGGGAATATCTGCCCAGAGTTCCGCCACCATGGGCGCCGGTTCGGGATGGCGCTGCCAGGAAACACCGAATACTAAAACGCCGATAAACAGAGCATGCACCACCAGCGCCAAAAGCCAAGCCCAGAGGCGCACACCCTTATCAACATCGACGGGAGTACGAGTCAACCTGAACGCCCTCGCGCCAGCAAACCGATTCTTTTAACATCGGCTTTTTTCAACAAATCCATTACCTGCAATACTTCCTCGTAGCGCACTGCACGATCTGCCGCAATCACTACCGGACGTTCGGGATCAGCTTGTTGCATCGTTACCATTTGCGCCACCAGACGATCACGCGCAATGGGTTCATCTTCACCTCCATGACGGGAATCTCGCACACTCAAATGACCGTCAAGATGCAAAGTCACCTGTATCGGATCTTGAGATTGCGCCAAATTCTGTCCCACAGAAGGCAAGTCCACCTGCCCGGGATTGATCATGGGTGCAGTCACCATGAAGATGACCAGCAACACCAACATCACATCAATGTAGGGAACCACATTGATTTGACTCATCATGCGCCGAGGTTTACGGGCCATGATCAACGTCCGTTAACCGCAGGTTTAAATTGTCGTTGCAGGATATTGGAAAACTCTTCCATAAAACTTTCAAAGCGATTCGAAAGGCGATCGGTATCATGAGCATAACGGTTATACGCCACTACCGCGGGAATGGCGGCAAACAATCCCATGGCAGTCGCCACCAAAGCTTCAGCAATTCCCGGGGCCACATGGGCAAGCGTCGCCTGCCCCACATTGGCTAACCCGCGAAAAGCGTTCATGATTCCCCAAACCGTACCGAACAATCCCACATAGGGGCTGACAGATCCCACGGTAGCCAGAAATGCCAAATGGGACTCCAGTTGATCCGTTTCTCTCTGGAAAGTGGCTTTCATGGCGCGCTGCACCCCACTGGTCACAGCCGAGGTATCCGTTGTACCCGATTTTCGATGACGCAAAAACTCTCGATAACCCGATTCAAAAATGCGTTCCAATGCCCCCACCGACTCTCCGTGTTGCGATGATCGCTGATACAATGCGGCGATATCATTGGTAGCCCAAAACTCTTCCTCAAACTTGACAGTTTGCCGACGTGCTTTACCGAGAGTCAGCATCTTGGTAAAGATATAGCTCCAGGATAGGAGGGAAACCAGCAACAGCAACCCCATGACGATTTGTACCAATACACTGGCCTGAAGCACTAGGCTGACCAAAGAAATATCCGAAGTTATATTCACCCTTCAACCCCCAAAACAGATAACAAGGTAGCGGGTATGGCTGCCACCGTAAAATCGCTCAAACGAACACAAGCCACCGTGACTTGTGCCCGTACCAGTACGTGTTCCTTGCAAGACACTCGTTGATCAAAACGCATCAGACCATGCCGAACCCCGACAAGTTCAGCCCGAGCCACCAGGTCATCCCCCAAACGCGCCGGTCGCAAATACTTCATATCTACCTGGCGAACCACGAATAGAACACCCAGCTCTTGTGCCACACGGTCATGATTGAAACCGGTGGACTGAAGCCACTCCGTACGCGCCCGCTCCATGTAACGCAAGTAGTTGGCATGGTAAACCACCCCGCCAGCATCCGTATCTTCATGATAAATACGCAGACTCACTTCCGCACGATAAGCATTCATGCTCGCTCCTCATACTCGAGAAGGGCTGACTCTCCAGGCTTGAATATGATCCCAAAGTGCTGGTAGGCCAACGGAGTCGCTCTACGTCCCCGTGCCGTGCGCTGGAGATACCCTTGCTGAATGAGATAGGGTTCCAATACGTCCTCAATGGTATCTCTTTCTTCACCAATGGCTGCTGCCAGTGTGTCTACCCCCACTGGGCCCCCGGCAAACTTTTCAATGACCGTTTGGAGCAATTTGCGATCCATCAAATCCAACCCTTGGGCGTCTACTTCGAGAAGATGCAAACCCGCATCAGCCACGGCACAAGTCACAGGGCCCGTCGATCTGACCTCAGCATAGTCACGCACCCGTCGCAACAAGCGGTTGGCAATCCGTGGGGTTCCCCGTGAACGGCGAGCCACTTCACGAGTCCCCTCATCTTCCATATTCATATCGAGTAGCCGAGCTGATCGTGCCACGATTTTAGCCAATTCGTCTACCGTATAAAACTCCAGACGCGCCACGATGCCAAATCGATCACGCAAAGGATTGGTCAGCATCCCGGCCCGCGTCGTCGCTCCCACCAAGGTAAAGGGTGGCAAATCCAGTTTGACCGAGCGGGCTGCTGGCCCTTCGCCAATCATGATATCGATCTGAAAGTCCTCCAGCGCCGGATAGAGAATTTCCTCCACCACAGGGCTGAGACGATGAATCTCATCGATAAATAAGACATCGTTGGGTTCCAGATGGGTCAACAGTGCCGCCAAATCCCCCGCACGCTCCAACACTGGACCGGAAGTCTGTCGCAGATTCACCCCCATCTCGCGCGCAATGATATGTGCCAGCGTAGTCTTCCCCAATCCCGGGGGACCAAACAACAGCGTATGATCGAGGGGTTCCTTTCGACGGCGTGCCGCTTCGATGAAAACCTCCAACTGGGAACGGACCTTCATTTGCCCCACATATTCTTCCAGTTGACGTGGGCGCAAAGCACGCTCCAGAGTTTCTTCCTGGCGCGACTCCACTTTCCCTGCCATCAGACGCTCTTCTTCAATCATTGGGACCTTTCAACCGAGCATGGAACATGGGGTTTTACCCCTCCTTTCTGGCAAGTAAGCGCAAGGATTGACGAATTCCTTCTTCCAGCACCATCCCTTCGGCTGGCAACTGCTTCAATACCCAACTCACTTCGCGCTCATGATACCCCAATGAGGCCAACGCATGCCCCAGTTCCGCAGCAACACTTGATGCGTGGGACACAAACACGTCAGTAGCCGCCGATGATGGCGCAAGTTTTTCTTTGAGCTCGAGCAATAAACGCTGCGCAGTTTTCTTACCGATGCCCGGAATACTCACCAATCGGTCAACTTCCTGGCGTTCGACCGCATGACTCAATTCGGCCACCGACAACCCAGATAATACTGCCAAGGCCAAACGGGGCCCTACCCCGGAAATTTTCAAAAGTTGACGAAAAGCCGCGCGTTCCTCTTCGGTTATAAACCCATAGAGCAACTGCGCATCTTCCCGCACGACAAAATGGGTGAACAAAAGTACCGATTGTGATGATGGAGGAAGTTGCGTGAAAGTGCCCAAGGGAACTTCCACTTCATAGCCTACCCCATTCACTTCCAGCACCAGTTGCGGTGGGGTTTTTTGCACGACTATCCCCGTCAGACGGCCAATCATGATGACCTCTTCTGCATCTCTGGCACATGTGTCCAGCGTCTGGTGCGTGTGCGGACAGCGGCAAGGGGAACATTGTCTCCATGAGCATGACGAATAGCGCAGGCTAACGCATCAGCCGGATCTGTGCTGGGAACTTCCGCCAACCCCAAAAGACGACTGACCATCGCTTGAACCTGATCTTTGCCCGCATGACCATGGCCCACTACGGCCTGCTTGATCTGCAACGCAGTATATTCGTGAACCGCCAACTGACAGGTTACGGCTGCGGCAATCAGGGCCCCGCGGGCCTGGCCAAGCAACAGTGTGGTCTGGGGATTGACATTGACAAAAACCAATTCGATGGCCATCACCTGAGGCTGATGACTGGCTATGACACTCTGTAATCCTTCAAACAAGACTTTGAGCCGTTCAGGCAATGTGGCGGTGGTTGAGGTGCGAATCGCTCCGCTGGCCACATAACGCAACGGCTTTCCCTGTCCCACATCCTCAATGATCCCAAATCCGGTACAACGCAACCCAGGATCTACCCCCAGAATACGCAGAGGCACTGGAGTTTTCACTCCGTCACAAGCGCGGTGGTATACACGGCTTGAACATCGTCCAGAGATTCCAGGGCATCCAACAGTTTCTGCATCCGCACCGCTTCATCTCCAGCAAATTCAACTTCATTCTGGGGTTTCATGGTCACTTCCGCGAACTCTGCCTTGAATCCTGCGGCTTCCAGAGACGCACGCACTGCCGAAAATTCATAGGGAGGAGTCTGAACTTCCAAACTATCATCATCGTGGCGGATGACATCCTCTGCCCCGGCCTCCAAAGCCACCTCCATCAACCGATCTTCATCCGTCCCTGGAGAAAAGAGCATCTGTCCGCAATGGGTAAACAAAAAGGCTACTGAACCATCGGTGCCCAAATTCCCTCCGAACTTGGTAAAAGCATGACGCACATCAGCCACTGTACGGGTACGGTTATCGGTCAAACAGTCCACCATAACTGCAGCGCCATTGATACCATAACCCTCGTAGCGCACTTCTTCGTAGTTGACCCCTTCAAGATCGCCGCTCCCGCGCTTGATGGCACGTTCGATGGTGTCCTTGGGCATGTTCTGATCATAAGCTTTGTCTACGGCGAGACGCAGCCGTGGATTGCTCGCTACGTCGCCCCCCCCCATTCGGGCAGCCACGGTTATTTCCTTGATCAGACGGGTAAAAACTTTCCCCCGCTTGGCGTCAGCTGCGGCTTTTTTATGCTTGATATTGGCCCACTTGGAATGTCCTGCCACGATTGCTCAACCTCTGAATGATAGACTGATGAATGAGGATTATTTTACCACGGTCAGTGCAGCCTCGAATATGATCGCCCACCATAAGACTGGCAAAACCCTACAAGCCTAGGTCATGAGACTTATAATGTGGGACTTTGCCTCGGCACGAAGAGAACAGGATGGATATGACCCACAGCGAACCCAAAACACCCACAAGACTGAAGGCTGGGGAACGGCGACAGGAAATTTTACAAACACTGGCCACCTTGCTGGAACAACCTCGCGGTGAGAAGATCACCACCGCTTTGCTGGCTTCCCGTTTGAGCATTTCAGAAGCCGCTCTGTACCGCCACTTTGCCAGTAAAGCCAAGATGTTTGAATGCCTGATCGAGTTCATTGAAGAAACGCTGTTCACTCGAATCAACCGTATTTCCACAGAAATTCATTCGGGTCTCGGCCAAGTGGAAGCCATCCTCTCCCTACTTTTGGCTTTTGCCGACAAAAATCCAGGGATGACCCGAGTGCTCACTGGAGAGGCGCTACTTTATGAGAACGAGCGACTGGATGCACGCGTCAACCAGTTATGCGACCGCCTTGAAACCTCATTGAGGCAGAGTCTTCGACTCGCCACCACTCACGGGGAAATCACCAGTGACCGTGGCGTGTCCGTTCAGGCCAACCTATTGATGAATGTGGTACTGGGACGTTGGCATCAGTTCACTGCCAGTCATTTTAGGCGCTCTCCCACACAGGACTGGGATATTCTTTGGGCATTATTAAAGCCCATGACCCGCATGTGAACTATTTGGCGACCTGACGTTCGCGCATTTCTTCCAGTTGCTTGCAGTCGATACATAAACTGGCCGTGGGGCGGGCTTGCAAACGATTGAGCCCGATTTCCACCCCACAGCTATTGCAATAACCATATTCGCCCGCTTCGATTTTAGCGATGGTCTCATCAATTTTCTTGATCAGCTTGCGTTCGCGATCACGATTGCGCAACTCCAAAGCCATATCAGATTCCTGACTCGCCCGATCATTGGGGTCGGCAAATACCGTGGCTTCATCCTGCATGGTATGAACCGTCCGGTCAATATCTTCCCCCAATTCCGACTTCCAGCTTTCCAGCAAAAGACGAAAATGCGCCAATTGCTGTTCATTCATATAATCTTCCCCCTCTTTAGGAACATAAGGGGAAAAATGTTTGAGCGTGGCTTCAACCATGGCAATTCACCGTTTAGTCATTCCATTACACTGTGCACTCGTTCCCATCCTAACACGACAGATCAAACAGGCGCGGCAGGAGGTTCGAGCAATGCTTTGAGGCTTAAGCGCAAGCGCCCTTTATCATCAGCTTCCAGCACTTTCACCCGGAGTTGCTGCCCTTCCTTTAGATAGTCGGCGACCGCATTGACACGTTCATGGGCAATCTGGGAAATATGTAGCAAGCCGTCCCGACCTGGCAAGACACTGACAATAGCCCCAAAATCCAACAATTTCAGAACCGTTCCTTCATACACCCGCCCGACTTCCACTTCTGCCGTGATATCTTCGATGCGCTTTTTGGCCAGAGCACCGGCTTCCGAACTCAGGCAAGCAATATTCACCGTCCCGTCTTCCTGAATATCGATGGTGGTTCCCGTCTCTTCTGTCAGGGCGCGAATGACTGCCCCGCCCTTACCGATGACATCGCGAATCTTTTCCGGATTGATTTTCATGGTGATGATGCGCGGAGCAAAACTCGACAGCTCCTCACGAACCATAGGCATGGCCTGTTTCATCAAGCCCAGAATGTGCATCCGCCCTTCGCGCGCTTGAGCCAGTGCCACCTGCATGATTTCCTTGGTGATCCCGGTGATTTTGATGTCCATCTGCAGCGCAGTAACACCACGTTCGGTTCCCGCCACTTTAAAATCCATATCTCCGAGATGATCCTCATCCCCAAGAATATCTGTTAATACCGCAAAACGATTCCCTTCCTTGATCAAGCCCATGGCCACACCAGCAGTATGCGCTTTCACTGGAACACCTGCATCCATCAATGCCAGAGACCCCCCACATACGGAAGCCATGGAACTGGAACCATTCGACTCGGTGATTTCCGATACCACACGTAAGCTATAAGAAAACTCTTCCGGAGTGGGCAAAGTCGCCACCAAGGCCCGTTTGGCCAGACGCCCATGACCGATTTCACGGCGTTTGGGGCTGCCCACCCGCCCAGTTTCTCCGGTGGAATAGGGTGGGAAGTTGTAATGCAGCATGAAGCGGTCTTTATACTCTCCTTGAATGGCATCGATGATTTGTTCATCGCGCCCTGTTCCCAAAGTGGCAATGACCAACGCCTGAGTTTCACCCCGAGTAAACAGCACCGAACCATGGGTCCGCGGCAATACCCCCATACGAATGGAAATCGGCCGGACCGTGCGCGTATCGCGCCCATCGATACGCGGTTCGCCGTCAAGAATCTGGTGACGCACAATCCGCGCTTCCAGATCACCAAACAAGCTGCGCATGTGATTTTGTTGGTCGGCATCCGCGTCGGCAGACAACAATTGGGGAAGTACTTCACCACGAATGGCATCTATACGTTCGGTACGGGCCTGCTTGGCCCGAATCCGATAGGCTTCACGCAAGGGGTCCATGGCCAGGCTTTCGAGGCGTTGTACCAAGACCTCGTCGCGCACGGGAGGATTCCATGCCCACGGCTCACGCCCCGCTTCATCAGCAAGTTCGTTGATGGCATCAATAGCCACTTGCATTTGTTCATGACCAAACACCACTGCGCCCAACATCACTTCTTCGGACAGTTCCGTGGCTTCAGATTCCACCATCAGTACCGCATCTGCGGTTGCCGCTACCACCAGATTCATCTGGGAAGTCGCCAATTCACTGGACGTGGGGTTGAGCACAAAATTCCCATCCTGGTAGCCGACTCGCACTGCCCCAATCGGCCCACTAAACGGCACACCAGACAAAGCCACTGCTGCCGAAGCCCCTATCAGGGCTGGAATATCGGGATCAATCTCGGGATTACACGACATCACCGTTGCCACGATTTGAACTTCGTTATAGAAGCCTTCCGGGAAGAGTGGGCGCAAAGGACGATCGATGAGTCGCGAAGTCAGGGTCTCTTTTTCTGAAGGACGACCTTCACGCTTGAAAAACCCACCGGGAATCCGACCGCTGGCGTAGAAACGCTCTTGATAATCCACTGTCAACGGAAAAAAGTCCTGCCCTGATTTGGCTTTTTTCAATGCCACGCAAGTGACCAGAACCACCGTATCTTCCATGGTCACCATCACCGCCCCGTCAGCCTGACGCGCAATCTCGCCAGCTTCCAGAGTGACTTGATGGCGCCCAAGGGTAAATGTTTTACGAATCGGATTCACTCGTTCATCCTCAATGATTTTTTATAAAGCAAAAATGCGGTGCGCGCGTCAAGCATCGCACCGCATCTCTGGAATGGAACACACCACCCTGTGATTACTTGCGCAAACCCAGGCGGGCGATCAGTTGGCGGTATCCTTCCACATTGGTACGCTTGAAGTAGTCCAGCAGGCTGCGACGCTGGCTGACCATCTTCAGCAAACCACGGCGTGAATGATGATCCTTGACGTGGGTTTTAAAGTGATCCGTCAACTGATTGATACGACCAGTCAACAGAGCAACTTGCACCTCCGTCGAACCCGTATCGCTGGGGGCTCTCTGATACTCACTCATGATCTGCGCTTTTTGAGCGGCGGTTGCAGCCATGTCTATCTCCAAATGCTGTGGGGTTTCGTCTGAAAAACCTCGGATTATACACAATCACAACAAAAATGCCAATATCCCAAGGAGGTTCATGATCCTGGGATCATTCATCCGTCAATCATCCTCTCCCAATTCCGGATTCCATCCTGTGGCACGCGCCCTCTCCATGGCTGCGCCGTGGATGCGCTGATGCCGCGCCTGAAGCTCTGAAGGCAAACGGCTAGGCAAATGCCCGTATTTCTCCCACGCCACGGACACCTTGTCGTACAGTTGCTGAATCTGCCCGCCACTCCACCCTGCACCGTCTTCTTCTTCAGGAACCAAATCAAACACCCATGCGTCCTTAAAAACCTGCGCCAGATGCGTCATGCCCCCATTGATATCGGAAAACACGCCCTTATATCGTTGATCCATATCATCCTTGAAAATTAATTACCGCGTCAGACCAGCATACAGCAGAGGAAGCTTTTCTGGGAGGCGTGCCACTTGATCCACCACCAAAAAATTTTTGGCGCCAAATATTCTGGAAACATACTGATCGGCGCGCGGGTCCAGACTCAGACAGTAGGTTAGAATTCCAGAACGTCCCGCTTCTTCCACTGCTTTACGGGTATCGTAACGCAAATACTGAGGATCGCGCACATCCACATCGGCGGGCTCCCCATCCGTCAGGACGAGCAAGAGCTTCTTGGCAGAACGCTGGGAACGCAGATGCTGTGCCGCATGTCGAATGGCAGCCCCCATGCGGGTAGATAACTGACCCTTCATTCCAGCCAATCGTGCCTTGGGAATATCATCGTAAGGTTGATCGAAATCCTTGAAACGGTAATAAGATACGCCATGTCGACCATCCGAACAGAACCCATGGAGGGCAAAGGGATCGCCTACTTTATGAATGGCATCTGCCAATAGCACCGTGGCCTCGCGCGTCAAATCCAGCACCGAATAATCTTGTCCGGACACTTTGTCATTGGTAGATTCAGACAAGTCCAGCAAAACCATGACAGAAATATCGCGCACCTTACGCACACTGCGCATCATGATGCGCGGTTCGGGTTGTAACCCCATACGCAAATCGATGGCACTGGCGATGGCCGCATTCAAATCGATATCATCCCCTTCTTCCAGTTTGCGCAATCGCGTCACCCCTTGAGGCTGCATCGCATCCAGAATATATTTCATTCTCGCAATCAATTGCTTGTTGCGAAAAGCAATGTCCTCTATAAGCCCGATATCGCCCCGTTGAGGATGACGTTCAAGCACCGTAACCCAAGCGGGGCGCTCCAACTGAATCTGGTAATCCCATTCGGCATAATGAAAAGGGTCTGAAACCGGCTCTTTTCCTTCCCGCTCATTAAAACTCACACCATCGTCTTCATAAGGAAAAAGTTCGGACCCCAATACCCATATTTCCTGTGCATCGTCCCCGGCCAATTCGGTATCGACCTCATTGACCATTTCCATCAAATTGACTTTGCGCCTCACTTGTCGTGGCGCATCATAGCCTGCAGCCAATGCCGCATCGAAATCAAAGCCGTCAAACTCCCAGATAAAACGATTATCATCCCGGTACAGGGGGCGCTGCCCATCGGTTCTGGGGTTATAGGCGATTTTTTTGCCGCGAAATTCATGGGCCAAGGTCACCCCGATATCCCAAGAGATTTGGTTGTTTTCCAGATCGTCCACCATGGCAAACAACATCCGTCCATGACTGATCCAGGGATCCGGATCCGCGTATTCGGGATCGAGGAGGGCTCGACTCAGGCGATTGAAGTAATCTCCTGCCGTCGTTGCCGCCGTCGCCTCAGTGGTGTGACAGGACGCCCAGATCTGTGCAAGCCCCGGAAAACGCCGGATGGCCAAGGCTTCCACACGGGCATCTTCCACCACTTCGATAAGCGCCATTTGCAACGGGTTAAGATTCTCGGCTGAGATGGGTGCCGTAGTCGCCACCCAGTGCGCTGCGCAATGAGCTGCGGCGGCCCGGTATAAAGTCAGGCCGGAAATCCCCTCATGATCGTCAAAAGCATCGGGAACATGGAAGAAATAGCTTTCAATATAAGGCTTGTAGCCTTCTCTCCGCTCAAAATCTCCGGAGGTGGGCCGCATAAAAAAATCTCTGCCCCATAACGCACGCAGATACATATTGATGCGCCGCTGAATATCTATAAACAGCGTTCCCTTACGTTCTTTTTGAAGCATAGCCTGCGCTTCTTTGGAAGCCAGACTGAAATACTCAATTTGAGCCGCATAATCGGTACGGTGGGCATGGGCTCCCCAGGACGCCCAACGCCGCAACCCTCCCAGCGTCAGTTGACCCAGCAATACCTCAAGATTGTCGAGCAACGGACGAATCCCACGCGGTGCCTGACCCAACAAATGATTGAGAAACTGCAGATACCCCAGAAAAAGATCGCCGTCGCCCAATCGATTTGCCGCCACAGGAGCTGTAGCCAGGAGTCGTTCAATCACGGCTCCTGACGTCCTCGAGGAAAAGCCCAGGGCAATTTGGACCAATTCCGTCAGACACTCCTCACCCACGACACGCGCCACCTGAGGTGCGGCTTCGATCCAACCCAATACAACCTCATTCCCTCTGCCCAAACTCTGGAGAGCCGCAGCCCCCTTGAGGTAGTTGTCTAAACCACGAGAGGAGAGGGCTCGGGTAGCCTCATGCCACTCATCCCGCAATCCTTGCTGACAGGGCGATGGCAAGTCGGACAATAATTCCTGATAATCTTCGAGATGAATTGCCATGGAACCCCGCCCCCATCAAAAGAATGTGGTTACTGCAGCATCCAGCGCGTCGCGCATATCGGGATCATCGGTGATGGGTCGAACCAATGCCACACGACAGGCATTTTTGGCATCGACTCCTGCAACGATCAGGCTGGCCGCATAAATCAGCATCCGCGTCGAGATTCCCTCGTCCAGACCGTGCCCCTTCAAATTTCGCGCCCGTTCAGCAATCGATACCAATTTGCTCGCCACCTCAGCGGTAACAGCGGTTTCATGATCAATGATCTCGGTTTCAACATCGTGAGCCGGGTAGTTGAAATCCAGCGCACCAAAACGTTGTTTGGTGGACTGTTTGAGGTCTTTCATTAAACTCTGATAACCGGGGTTGTAAGAAATGACCAACTGAAAATCAGGATGCGCCTTGATCAATTCGCCCTTTTTTTCCAAAGGCAGGACTCGACGGTTGTCCGTCAGCGGGTGAATCACCACAGTGGTGTCCTGACGCGCTTCCACCACTTCATCCAGATAACAAATGGCTCCGTAACGCGCAGCAATGGCCAATGGGCCATCCTGCCAACGCGTTCCTTGCGCGTCCAGCAAAAATCGACCCACCAAATCAGAAGCGGTCATATCTTCGTTACATGCCACCGTGATCAAAGGCTTGCCCAGGGAGTACGCCATGTGCTCGACGAAGCGTGTCTTACCGCACCCCGTAGGCCCTTTCAACATCATGGGCATACGTACGCTGTAAGCCGCTTGAAAAAGCTCTACTTCATCCGCCACGGGACGGTAGTAAGGCGCCGTACTAATTTGATACTGGGAAATGATGTCACTCATAGCAAATTCCTTGTCTGTCCTGAAATCAATGATGTAGACCCAAGCCTCTTGACTGGCACCGCAGCGACTGGGTTCAGCTGGTTTCCCAAAAAAAACCCCCGCACCTCATAGAGAGGCCACGGGGGCGGATCTGACAACTCCCCCGTTACACAGTCTTGCCGCGGAAGATCACCATGGAAGCACCTTGGGACTGACTGAAGTTATCATAACCCACAAGGCGAATATGGTTATCTGGATTGGCACGCCGACACGCTTCGGCTTCAGCCAACACTCTTTCCACATCGGTTTCACCGAACATCGGCAGTTTCCACATATACCAGTAGGAATCCATCAGATACTCAGGCTCGATATGCTCGATGGCTGGATTCCAGCCTTTTTTCACCAGATAATCCACTTGCTTGCGGATATTATCCGGGCTCATGGCTGGCAAATAGGAAAAGGTTTCGAACTTGCGGCTGGCAGGATCGCTCAGGCGCGATTTGTAATCCATCACTTCACTCATGACTCATTCCTCAATTAAGGTTTGCAAGGCCGAGGGGCGAACCCCTGCGGCCTGGGGCAGATTTATTTGTGGGCCACATCCAGTTTGTCGACCGTATCGAACTCAAACTTGATCTCTTTCCAGGTTTCCATGGCGATCTTGAGTTCTGGACTATGTTCGGCAGCTTTTGTGAGAACGGCTTTTCCTTCTTTTTCCACCGCGATACCCTGGTTGCGCGCTTCAACACAAGCTTCCAGAGCAACACGATTGGCCGCCGCACCTGCGGCATTGCCCCAGGGGTGACCCAAGGTTCCGCCGCCAAACTGCAGTACGGAATCATCGCCGAAGATGTTCACCAGGGCAGGCATGTGCCATACGTGGATCCCGCCGGAAGCCACGGGAAGCACGCCGGGCATGGAACCCCAGTCCTGATCAAAGAAAATCCCGCGCTTGCGATCTTCCTTGACATAACTGTCACGCATGATGTCGATCCACCCCAAAGTCGCGTCACGATCCCCTTCGAGTTTGCCCACCACCGTACCTGAGTGGAGGTGATCACCACCGGACAGACGCAGTATTTTGGTCAAGACGCGGAAATGGATCCCGTGGTGCGGGTTGCGGTCGAGCACAGCGTGCATGGCACGGTGAATGTGCAACAACATCCCGTTATCCCGACACCAGTTGGCCAAACCGGTATTGGCGGTCAAGCCCCCCGTAAGGTAATCGTGCATGATGATCGGGGCACCGATGTCGCGCGCATATTCAGCACGCTTGTACATTTCTTCTGGGGTGGGCGCAGTGACATTGAGGTAGTGACCTTTCCGTTCACCCGTTTCCCGCTCGGCTTTCTCGGTGGCTTCTACCACAAAGTCGAAACGCTGCTTCCAACGCATAAAGGGCTGGGAGTTGACGTTTTCATCGTCCTTGGTGAAATCCAGACCGCCACGCAAACACTCGTACACAGCACGACCGTAGTTCTTGGCCGACAGACCCAGCTTGGGTTTGATGGTACAACCGAGCATTGGACGACCATATTTGTTCATCACATCCCGCTCTACCTGAATGCCATGGGGAGGACCGCCACAGGTCATGACATAAGCAATGGGGAAGCGCACGTCTTCCAGACGTAGGGCACGCAGCGCTTTGAAGCCAAACACATTGCCCACCAAGGAGGTGAGCACATTGACCACAGAGCCCTCTTCGAACAAGTCGATAGGATAGGCCACGAAAGCGTAATAACAGCTGTCATCACCAGGCACATCTTCGATCTTGTAGGCACGGCCTTTGTAATAGTCCAAATCCGTCAACAAGTCGGTCCACACTGTGGTCCATGTTCCCGTTGAAGATTCTGCTGCCACTGCAGCAGCGACTTCTTCACGATCCACACCAGGTTGCGGGGTGATCTTAAAACACGCCAACAAATCCGTTTCTTTCGGGGTGTATTCAGGGGTCCAATAGGTCTGGCGATATTCTTTCACACCAGCATTGTATTTTTTCACTGCCATGGTTTTCCTCCGTAGGGTTAACTACACTCAGGGTCTTGCTGTGGTGTATATTAAAGCATTCGAAACATAAGTAAATTAAATAATTCTAATAAAAACCATCAAACTTTATTATTATAGAAACCGCTCTTGCTTTACCGCATCCGCTTGCTTTGTATCAGATGCTGATCTGCCAATTTCAACAAATCCGTATAAGACCGCATCGTCGTCAAGTCACTCTCGGCAATTCCCATGGAAAACTCCAATGAACCCGTCTCCAACTTGAGTTGGCCCGTTGCCCGCATAAGACGATGGCGCAAAATTTCCAAGTCTGCAGCAGTGGCTAAAGGACAGATAACCAGGAACTCATCCCCCCCCAAGCGCACAGCCAGATCTTCCTGACGCACATGACGTTTGAGAATGGTCGAAAAAGCACGCAACGCCGAATCTCCCGCATCATGACCATAAAGATCATTGATTTTCTTGAAATTATCAAGATCTATCACCAAACAACTGAGTTTGATTTTGCGCCGCTCCACTTGAGCCCAATGCCGTTTCAGAAAAGCGTCCGCCATGCGCCGGTTGGCCAACCCCGTCAACGGATCGGTCAAGGTCTGCAAGTGTAATTTACGCGTAGTGAGCACCAATTCGGCAAGCAGTTTACGATGAGCATCGCGCTCTGCTTCCAGCGTCTGGAACAAACCGACTTTGGCCGCCAATCTCCCCACTTGTGCCAACAAGTACTCAGGGTTGACAGTCCGGGGGACCACTGCGTCCACTCCCAGCTTCAAAAATTCGATCTGTGTCGCCTCATCCAAATCTTCTTGAATCACCAAAGCTGCGCGCGCCGAATCCTTGACCCAAGTTTCAAGAAGTTTACAGCCAGCCTGTGGCGGCTGCCACACCAACAAAATATTCACGACCTGGCCGATCAGCAGTTGCCCCACCTCGTGGAGGTTACTACAAAAATCAACCGCATATTTCCGTGCTTGAAATATCTCTGTCCACGCCGACAATTCGGGTTCTGGGACCCCCACCAGCAACAAGGCCAATTGGCCCGAAACCGGTTGCTCTTCACTTGCAGAAAGTGCTGCTTGATTCATGGTACGCTCACCTTGAGAGGCGGATTGTGGACACCATTCGCCCCAACGTTTTTGCAGATTGTCCGCCATCTGGACCACATCACCCTCTGCAACGTCCTGCCCCAAACGCGCCAAGGCTCCGGGCAACAAATTCAGTAATTGTGCTCGATTCCCCTCAACCAGAGATGCTGAAGCTTCCCAAGCAAAATTCAGAATTTGCGCCATGATCTGTCGGCGTTCTTCTCCCAACCGCTTTTCCGGCTCAGCCTCGGACAAGCGGATGGCTTCGCTCAATACTTCAGGAAATCCCCATTCGTGCAACAAAGCCATGGTGATGAGCTGATGATTGATGCCCAATTGGTTTTTTTCCAGCTCGAGCAACTCATAGGACTCGCGCTTTTGACACAGCATATCGGCATACGGCTGCGGGTAAAATCGCAACAAAGCCATCTGACCCGAATGCGCCAACAAAGCACAGGTAAACATGTCGGCAGCGCAGGCCGGAACCTTTGGTCGATCAGACAACCATTCCGCCAGCACCCCAGCCGCCAATGAGCGGTAACATATGTCGAGGTAAGCCCGACTGTCTGGAGTTTTACACGCCAAAGCCTCGTCAATCACAGAAAGGCCGATTGCCAAACTCGCTACGGTTTTCAAACCCAGTCGAACCAACGCATCTTCCACTGCCGCCACGGGTCTTCCTGCAGCAGCGCCCGCACGATTGGCCATAAGTAACACCCGCGCCGTCAGCGCCACATCACCCTTGATGACGGCGGCCATTTCGCGTATGTCCGCATCTTCGGTCTGAATCAAGGAGTACAGCTTCAAAGCCGACGAGGAGGGTGAAGGCAAATGACCCAAGGCACGAATCTGCAAAAGGAGGGACTCGTCGACCAGATCGTCAGAATTAAACTGGTCTTCTCTCATCATACAAGCCACACCGACATACCCTGCCCCACTCGATGATCAATCGCTCTATTATCACCGTAATCGAAAAAAGTTGCACCTCCTCCATGCAATCAACCACAGCCTTGAAAAGAATGCAGTACAATCAGGACACGCGCCTGGAAAAGGGTTTTTTCCTGTGCACTGCAACCCACAACAAGCCCATCTGGAGAACCGCATGACCACCACACTGTTACGCCAGTCACTGGCGACCTTGGCCTTGCTGACGGCGAGCTCTTTCAGCGCTTACGCCAGCGACAGCATCCCCAGCGAACTCACGCTGGAACACCCTGACCATCGCCATGTCGCCAACAACCCCGGACTTGAGCTTGACGCCATGCAAGCTGCTTGCCCCGTTAGCATGGTCAATGCTTCCCCGGGAAAGGCTGCAAAGAACATTCAGGAACGCCTCCTCCGCACCGTTGATGGCGTCATCATCGAGACGGATGCGGAAATTACCGGCGTGCCTTTCGGCACCGGTTCCACCAGTATCCCCGCCACCTATCGGTGCGAATACCGTGACGGACAACTGGTTCTGGGAATATGGACCAAAGGCCTGATCGGGAAATGGACCATCTTCCAGAATCCGGAAATCACCCAGAATGAACTGGGGATTCCTTGGCCGGATTATCTAAAAAACGACTGATTTCCCAACTCAGTGAGTATGGCCGTGTTCACCGTGAACATGGCCATGGTGCATTTCCTCTTCGGTCGCGCGCCGTACCCCCTCGACCGTGCATTCGAACAGTAAGGTCTTACCCACCAACGGGTGATTGCCATCTACGGACACGGATTCCTCAGTCACCTCCGTAACCACAAACAGATGGCTTTCCTGTCCGTCTTCTCCGCCCTCAAACTGCATACCCACTTTGACCTGGGGAGGAAACAGGGAACGGGGTTCGGTGCGCTTCAGCGAGGGATCATACTCACCAAAAGCCTCTTCAGGACTGAGGGTGAGAGAACAGGAATATCCTTCTTTCTGCCCCTCCAAGGCTTCTTCCACCAAGGGAAAAATCCCATCATAACCACCATGCAGATAACTGATGGTCGGATCACTTTCCTCGAGGAGAGTCCCTTGTTCGTCCCGAATGGCAAACGCCAGCGTGACGACTGAATTCTTTGCAATAATCATAATTTCCCAAGTTCCTTAACTAAATTCAACACTTCAACCACATGGTCACGGCTGTTGGTCACCGGTACAGCAAATCGTACCACCCCCTGGAGATCAATAACATACGTCACACGATCCACATAAGCGCGCTTGAATCCGGCCGTTTCTTTTTCATGCAGGACATCGTAGCGCTGGCAAACCTCGCCTTCCACATCCGCCAGGAGACGAGCATTCAATCCATGGGCTTCGCAAAAATCGGCATGACATAGAACATCATCCCGCGAAACCCCAACAATTTTCGCACCGAGCTTGCGAAAATCGTCTTCGTGATCACTGAAGCCAATGGCCTCCTCGGTGCACTGGGGAGATCCGTCACGGGGGTAGAAAAAAAGCACCACGATCCATTGACCCCGGTACCCTTCTAAGGACACCATCGCCATTTCCGAATCGGGCAACTCAAATGATGGAGCGAGTTCTCCTACCGATAGCATGAGGTATCTCCTGTAACTATGGCGCATTCTACCTGAAGTTATCGCCGGAAGAAAAAATCCTGCATCACGGTACACTTCCCGAAGTTTTTGCCTTTTCCACGAAAGAATAGAGCAATTCCAACGCCGTACGAGGACTCAGTTTATCCGGCTCCAAGACCCGCAATTCCGCGATTAGCGGATGCTCGCAAGGTACTGCGACCTGCGCCAACGCACGTTCCTGATACGCTTCCCGGGGAGGATGAAACAAATCACCCTGGGCAGACTGTTCTGCCTGTGTTGCCTCAAGAAATTGCAGGTAATCCCGCGCCCAACGCAGGGCCTGCCGCGGGATTCCAGCCAAGGCGGCAACCTGCAAGCCATAGCTGCGATTCGCCGCCCCCTCTTCAAGGGCGTGCAAAAAAACAATGCGATCATGATGTTCCACCGCATCCAGATGCACATTGGCCACCCCTGGCAATTCTCGTACCAGATGGGTCAACTCAAAGTAATGGGTAGCAAACAGGCAGGCGCTGTGGTTCTTTTCCAGCAAATGCCGCGCAATCGCATGGGCCAACGCTAACCCGTCGAAGGTCGAGGTTCCTCGCCCGATCTCATCCACCAGCACCAGACTGGCCGCAGTGGCGCTGTTAAGAATGTAAGCAGCTTCTGCCATTTCCACCAGAAAAGTCGAACGCCCCGAAGCCAGATCATCCCCGGCACCAATGCGCGTAAAAATTTGGTCCAGCGGCCCCAGACGTACCCTCTGCGCCGGAACAAAACTCCCCGTATGGGCCAACAAAGCGATTAGTGCCGTTTGGCGCATATACGTGGATTTCCCCCCCATGTTGGGGCCCGTGATGAGCAATAAGCGGCGTGCAGAATGCAAATCCGTATCATTGGGGACGAAGCGCTCCACCTGTTGCTCCACCACCAAATGCCGCCCCCCACGAATTTCCACTCGAAAATCGTCACAAAACTCTGGCTGCACCAACCTCAAAGTAGCCGCGCGCTCGGCCAAACAAGCCAGCACATCAAGCTCTGCCAAAACCGCTGCCAATTGCTTAAATGCGGGCAAATACCCCAGCAATGCAGAGATCACCTTTTCATACAGCCATTTTTCACGAGCCAGAGCGCGCTCCCCCGCTGCCAGCGCTCTTTCCTCAAAAGCTTTGAGCTCAGGGGTAAGATATCGTTCGGCATTTTTTAGCGTCTGACGACGGTGATAGTCTGCGGGAATTCGCTCACGATGCACATGAGTGACCTCAATATAAAACCCATGCACACGGTTATATTCAACTTTCAGTGTAGGAATGCCCGTACGCTCCCGTTCTCGCAATTCCAATGCCTGCAAGAAGTCGCTGCAATCTGTCTGTATGGCCCGCAATTCATCGAGCTCCTGGTCGAACCCCGGAGCAATCACCCCTCCCTCGCGGATTAACGCCGCCGGCTCCAGAGCAATGGCCTGGGTCAGCAACGCGACTACCCCCGGAGGAAATCCACGCAAGATTTCTTCCATTTGCCGCAAACGCTCACTGCCCCCCCCTTCCTGTTCCAGAAAACCCAGAATGGCAGGTAAATTCCGCAGCGTTGCACGCAATGCCATCAAATCCCGAGGGCGCACCGTTCCTAACGCAATGCGTCCCCCAACGCGCTCGACATCCCCCGTTGGCTTCAACAAGACCTGGAGTTTCCGCGCCTCATGCCCATCTCCCGCACCCAGCAAGATCCGAATGGCCCCCTGGCGCTCCACCAGCGGCTCTCGCTGACGCAGCGGATGATGCAACCAATGCCGCAACAAACGACGCCCCATGGAATTGACACAGGTATCCAAAGTGGAAAACAGTGTGGGAGCCTCTTCGCCACGCAGAGTTTCCGTGATTTCCAGATTGCGCCTCGTGACGCTATCGAGTCTGACCCACACCCCAGAGGATTCCACTTCGATACGATCGATGTGCGGCAAACTCTCTCCATGAGCTTGACGCACATAGGACAACAAAGCACCTGCTGCCGCCTGCATGGAGGGCGACAATACCCCAAAACCGGAAAGATCATGCACCCCAAAATGTTCACACAGCGTCCTCAACCCTGTAGCCTCATCAAACTGCCATGGAGGAAGCGTCCGGACTACCCATCGACCACTCACGACAGACATCAGGTCAGGGCATAAGAGCTCTCGTGGCTGCAATCGCTCCAACTCCGCCCCCAACCCTTCTTGTGAACACTCCATCACCGCAAACCTGCCGCTGCTCAAGGTCAACAACGCGACACCCACCTGCCCCTCATGAGGCGCCAGCGCCACCAAAGGAGCATCCCGATGCTCTTCCAACCACGCTGCCTCGGTCAAGGTCCCCGGCGTGACTATACGCATCACACGACGCTCCACAGGACCTTTGCTGGTGGCTGGGTCCCCGACCTGTTCGCAAATCGCTACCGATTCCCCCAACTGCACGAGACGCGCCAGATAATTTTCTGCCGCATGATAAGGCACCCCCGCCATAGGAATGGGCTGACCGGCTGAGCTGCCCCGATGGGTGAGAGAGATGTCCAGCAAACGCGCCGCCTTTTCCGCATCTTCATAGAACAACTCATAAAAATCACCCATTCGATAAAATACCAGGCGATCAGGATGCGCTGCTTTGAGCGTCAGATACTGACGCATGACGGGGGTATGGGCAGAGAAATCCATGGACCTTCAATCCTTAATGGTGAAATGACCTGCTATAAGTCATCGGTGACAAGTGCGATTGATTATAATGCAAGGGCCCATTGTGATGCCCTCCACTAAATTTATCCCCATGACCGCCCCAGTTCCCCGCTCCTTTACCCCCTTGGCTGAAGCCTTGCGCCCACACTCTCTGGACGAAATCATCGGTCAGTCCCATTTGCTGGGCGCGGGCAAACCCTTACGCCTGGTTTTTGATTGTGGAATCCCTCATTCCATGATTTTATGGGGCCCCCCTGGGGTGGGGAAAACAACATTGGCCCGATTGACGGCTACCGCATTTGAATGTGAGTTTATCGCCCTGTCAGCCGTATTCTCCGGCGTCAAAGATATCCGCGCAGCGATGGAACAAGCCCAACTGAATTTGACTCAGGGGAAGCACACCCTCCTGTTTGTGGATGAAATTCACCGGTTCAACAAAGGGCAACAAGATGCACTGCTGCCGTACGCCGAAAGTGGGTTAATCACTTTCATAGGGGCCACCACAGAAAACCCGTCTTTTGAAGTAAATTCGGCTTTGTTGTCTCGTGCGCAGGTCTATGTCCTGAAATCACTGACCGAAGAAGAGTTAAAACAATTGCTGCAGCGGGCGCGGGAGAAATCACTGGGTCATCTTCAGTTTGACGACTTAGCCGTCGATACTCTCGTAGGCTATGCCGATGGCGATGCGCGAAGGCTTTTGAACTTACTGGAACAGTGCAGTACCGCAGCCAGTGCTACCGGTATCACATCCCTTGATGCCGCCTTCATCCAGAATGCACTCACCTTAAATTCTCGACGGTTTGACAAGGGAGGGGACAATTTTTACGACCAGATATCGGCGCTCCACAAATCGGTTCGAGGCTCCCATCCAGATGCAGCACTCTACTGGCTCTGCAGCATGTTGGAGTCGGGAGCAGATCCACGCTATCTATCCAGACGAATTATCAGAATGGCATGGGAAGACATTGGTCTGGCTGATCCAAGGGCCCTGCAAATAGCCAATGATGCCGCACTGACTTTTGAGCGACTGGGTAGCCCTGAAGGAGAATTGGCCTTGGGGCAAGCGGTGATCTACCTCGCGATGGCCGCCAAGAGTAATGCGGGATATACGGCCTACAATCAGGCACGATCGTTTGTAAAACAGGACAAGAGCCGCAATGTTCCTGTTCATTTGCGCAATGCACCAACAAAACTGATGAAAGAACTGGGTTACGGTCATGCATACCGATATGCCCACGACGAACCCCACGCTTATGCCGCCGGAGAACGCTATTTACCAGACGACATGAAAGAACCACGCTGGTATAAACCCGTCTCTCGCGGCCTGGAAATAAAGATCGCGGAAAAGCTTCATTTTCTGCGGACACTGGATGCATCCTCAAAAAAATAACGGGGAATCAGTGAGCGTTTATTCCCTCGACCCGATTCCCCAATAAAACACAAACTCAAGAAATTCAGACAGCAAAATCCGATTTATTGCGCCCCGCAGAAATGGCTTGATTCAACCACTCCGGACGCCGCCCTTTACCCTTCCAGATCTCGCCATTAGGACCGCGATACCGCACCGTACCTGCCTTATTTGCCCCTCGACTTCCTGCCGCTGTTGAAAACCCCAGATCTTTAGCGGTTATTCCAAACTGGCGAATTTTTTCGCGAATTTCCATGACTATCGCTTGAATTTCTTGTTGCCGGACAGATTCAGCCTGCCTTCTCAACTCTTCAGCCTGTTCCATCAGTTTTTCATAAGTTGCCATGATTATCCCTCTTCTGAAAATTCAATTTATTGAAACTTCATAACCGCATTACCTCTTCATATAGGCAAAGCAGAGTACTCATAATATATCACAAAAAT
>VFSW01001339.1_pt1 | contig 37505 bp, 36 predicted proteins | sample 5358111 | NCBI WGS metagenome assembly VFSW01 (sample SAMN11554181, study PRJNA540505) | mine drainage metagenome | isolation source: sediment from site ElyBrook_90M | place: USA: Ely Copper Mine, Vershire, VT | collected 2017 | reverse complement strand
GTTAATAGATAATCTAATACTATTCTGCTCGTGATACAATGGTTTCAGTGATAATGCAATTTATAGCCAAAAATCCACCATCAATACTCATACTCGCAGGTATTTTGCTGCTCATATTATACGGCTTTACAGGCATTCAAGTTTTCAGTAATTGGTCTTGGATACTTATACTTGGTGTCATATTGCAAATACTCTGGCTATTAGCTAGATACCCACACATTTTGGACAAGCTCGGAAGATAATATGGATATTAAGTCTTTAGTTGCAGGCATCCTTTTCCTCTTTATCGGATTTATGATGCTAACTACTGTTGTTCCTACAGTTCCAACGTCTAATGGGCTTGAACTAACAGTGGTTCTATACTTTAGTTATGGATTTATGTTTGTAGGTTTTATAGGCATCATTTATGGGCTCTTTGGACAACCATCATCCAATTCAAGAAAGCATTAAACTCTCTTCCTTTGCATCGCCAGCTCGTTCACTTCGTTCACGAGGGCTCGCACGCTTGCAACCAAGCTTAAGCCAACAACTTGGCAGTTTAAGGAACCTAAGCGGGTCGCTTTTGAGTGGGGGGCAAAAGCGACAAGGACGAGCCGCCCTCGGAGGCGGCGAGGACCTACTACAGCTGAAAGCTTCCGTGCGCGTAGTTGCAACTTTATGGGAAGTAGCTCGACGACAAAAATAGGTCTTGAATTTTTGTCGAGGTAGCTTTACTACACCAGAATGGTTTAAATCAGATTAAGTCAGGTGTAGTGATTTAGCAAATGTAGTGTAAACCTGATTGGCTGGAACGTCCTGGGGGAATATTCAAAGGAAGTGTGCCAGCCATACAATTTCCTGTGGAAAAGCCAGCATTTGCTGTGTAAGTAATATTTACATTATAGGAAACCATATTTGGAAGCGAAAGATTGAAGGCACCACCAAACTTTACATTTGCTAATTGTGGTTGGAGAGAAGATTGATTCGAGGATATGAATGTAATTTTTGAAGAGAGTGCCGCTGGGGATGTTTTAGTGTAAGCCGTGCCATTCACTTTTATAATTGAAGCCGGAGTTTGGAAAACTAAAGCATATTGTTTATTAGGAGAGCTTTTGTTAAATGTCAAAGTGCTATTTGCAGTCCCTTTTTGCCATGAATAATTACCGACCCAGGTCGCAACTACCTTGTAAGTTGCATTGCGGTTAGGCAGCGAAGTGGAAAATTGCGTACCTGAAACTGAAGGATTACCTACAGGAATACTATAACTGTTATTTGAATTATAGAAAACTAATTGAGTTATTGATGTGCCAGCGCCCGTTGCATTTAAAGAACCGGAGATTGGGACGGAGGTCGCTGGAGGTTGCATGGCTATAACATAAATGACTACAAGAACCACTACTATACCTACAAGATGCCACTTATATTTTGAAAGAAAACTCGGTCTCCTACGCGTATTACTTTCGTTCTGTTCGCCCTCCATAGACAAAGTATATGATTGTTAAAATTATTAATGATTTGCATCAAATTGTAATATATTTTTCTTTAGCTTGGTTGCCTGCTGAATCGAAAATGCATTATCTATCTCTCTATAGAGTTCCTGTTTTGTTGTGTTAATATACGTCATGGTTGTGCTAGTGTCAGCATGTCTGGCGAACTTGCTTGTTAGCACAACGTTACCGTTTGTCTGCTTTGAAAATGAAGTTATGGCATAATGCCTAAGCGAATGGCTTGTTAGCCTATGTAGTTTTCTTGGTCGTCTATCAAAAATAGACTCGTCGCTTACGTCATAGACCTGATCCAAGCCGGCTTTAGTGATAAGTTCTCTAAACGCATTCTTCACATAGAATTGGCTCAGATACGGCTCTGTTCTGTTGCTGAACTTTGTTGCAGCCTTGAAGAACAGATAACCTTGAGCCTGCTCTATGTTCACGCCATAAACTCGTATATACTCTAGCGTTTGCCTAAAAAGTGGCACTGGAATAAGCAGCGTATCAATTACTCGAGCCTTCTCTGTCTTTAAGACAAGCTCTCTAGTCTCGAAATTGATGTCTTTTACGTTTACTTTTACTGCTTCGCCAACTCGCAGGCCTAATATTGCCTGATAAGAAAACAATAGCCTAAACTTATCGTCATCTATGGCTCTGAAAAAGACTTCCAGCTCCGACGCTGTGAAGCCTTTATTGAGCGAGCCATACTTAGGCTTCTTGTTTCTGGCGTATTTCTTCAAGAAATACTGATGCATGAGAGACTTCAAGTTTCTGACCTGATGGTACGATAGCTCTGGCAAATTCATCTGCACTACTAATTTAAGCTTTTCGTATTCAGATTGGCCTGGGATTTGAACCCAAAGTCTTTTAAGCTCTGGAAAACTGCACCCAGTTTTGTCGTCGAAATTTTTCCTTGCCCTTGCCGGGATTTGAACCCGGGCCTCAAGCTCCGCAAGCTCACGTTCTGTCCAAGCTATACTACAAGGGCATGCACTAGCTTTTAATAATCTATCATCAGGTTATTTATTAAGGTTTTGCAGCATCTATCTAGTGTTTTGGATGACATATACAACTTATCTTACGGTAATAATTCCAGCATTGATAACTATCCTTGCTACTTATGTATCGATTCTCTTTCTCAGTTCCTATATGCTAGAGTCCGGAGTCACATTCACAGAACTAAACAAGAAAGCTAGGATATTGCCGAGCAGCGGCGGAGTCGCTGTCGCATTCGGTTTTGCAATCGGCATTCTTTCATATGTCTTTGGCGGCAGTTTTGTATATGTGCCTAAGGCATCGCTCGAATCGCTTTTTGCTGTTGTCATATCGGTGACCCTGATAGCGTTCGTAGGGTTTCTCGATGACATAAACGTCAGGACCAAGTTTACAAAAGGAACCGGGATGAAAGACGTAAGAAAGGGCTTGAAGCAATGGCAGAAACCATTGCTTACCTTTGTCGGGGCAATACCCCTGGTTGCAATCAATGCGGGACAGTCCACTGCTGTGCTGCCGTTCATAGGAATGGTAAACTTAGGCATCATATATCCAATAGTTATAGTGCCCCTCGCGGTCGTGTTCGTTGCGAATGCGGTAAACCTTCTTGGCGGCTTTGACGGTATGATAACCGGGACCACCTTGATTGCTAGCCTTGGACTGCTGGTCTACAGCGTCTTCTTTGGCACTTACACCGGGGCTATAATATCCGGAGTCCTGGCAGCGTCGATATTCGTGCTTTTCTTGTACCACAAGTACCCTGTGAAGATACTGCCGGGTGATAGCTTTACCTACGGTGTGGGCGCCGCAATCGCGGCTGCGATAATAATAGGAAACATGGAGGCATTCGGCCTCATAGTCATCCTCCCCTTTGTAATCGAGTTCCTATTCCATCTTAGGGGTAAATTCAAAACAAGCGACCTTGGCATTCCGCAGAAGGACGGAACAATGAAGCCGAGGTATGGCGGCAAAATATACAGCTGGACGCATATAATAATGAACCTGCGGCCGCTGCGAGAATGGGAGGTTGCCCAGTATATGTGGGTCGTTGAACTTCTTTTTGTCGTCCTCGCCTTTGGACTAAAGATTGCAGGAGCACTTTAATACATCGTCTTTCTGACACTGCCAATCTCCAGCATCTTTTTCTCCAACCTTTTTTTTGTAGTCAACGCCCTTTTCCTAGCCCTTATCCTGGTTAGGACCGCATTTCCTGAACCTCCATTCTTTGCCATATTTATGTCCGAGTTGGTTATCAGCCTTGTCCTCCCAGCATAATTCGCATAGATCCTCGCATCATTTATGAGCTCATTGACTGTGGATTCAAGCTCCTGCTCGAGACTTTCAATGGCCCTTTCATTTATGCGCTCCGCGCCCGCCTCCCTCAGGAACTCCTCTATGTCGTAAAGACTGAACGCCCTATTCTTCCCCAAACCTACACCCTCACAATACGTGAAGGAGTTAAGGAAAAAGAATGTTTATAAAGAATCCGTTTTATTCTGCTATTAGTGGCACTTTCCGTTTTAAAAATCAGATCCATTTTGGCCTGCCAGGGCCTGGTCTCCACCCCATTCGGACACGGGCTAGAACGGAAGGGTGTGGAAATAGGCAAGATACACTATATACAGTAAAATCATTACAATCGGTATTGATACGTTATCGTCAATGCCGAGCTTCATGCTTTCCACAAACGCCAATCCAAGCCCAAAAAGTATCGAATAGAGCCCTATAAACGGATATCCTATGAGCGCAACCACCACGAAGAAGGAAAGGCTGCCAAGGACCGACTTATCCTTATTGTAGAAAAGCCTTGGTCCTTTCATATTTATTCCAATGATCGTGGCTATTGGGTCCGCAAGCATCAGCGCTCCAATACCAATTATCATGAAATGCTGGTTATGTATGAATCCGAGGAGTAGGGTCACGCCTATTCCAAGATAAAGAGCGCCGAGCCCGTACAGCGCTCCCGGGCGTTCTATCGAAATTAGCAATTTGTACAGGCTGCCATTTTTCCTGTCGCCGAGCAGGCTATTATAGACATATCCCACGAGTATAAGAGTTGCGGTGACATAGACCGCATAGTAGAATGGCAGATAGACAAATAGTGCAAGTACTATCAATCCGAGGAATGCATGTATAATATCCCTCTTGGTCTCTAAGGATTTTCCAGCACGCTGGTGCTGATATTTGAGGAGAATGGCTTCATTTCTGTAGAATACGCCAAACCCCGTTCCTATTGCAAGCATCTGTATGAACGGATAAAGCAGTGGCCCATAGATGTACGTCATGTAGAAGAACTCCGCGATTATCAGAGCAATATAGACAAAAAGTCTTTTTGTCTCCTTTATGTAATAGAATGGAAGGATGGAGAACAACACCGCAAAATTGAGCACAAAGTATACCGCGGTTTCATTAAAGAGTTCCCGCAGCGCCGATATTATTACTAGGCCAAGTATAAAGCTTGCCACGACCGGTACCAGCCCCTTAGGCAGCCTTTTTTCTCCTATAAGGTCCCTTAGGTACCACAGTAGAATTATTGTGTTGATCAGGGCAAATAAAAATATACCGGTATCCATGCAATCAATTCACGCTATAGATATTATCCACGATGCGACTATGAAACCTACTGCTATTATTGCCGGAACCAGGATTCTTGCGATTCCCATTACGGAGGTTATCACGGCTATCATTGTCTCTCGTATATTCGGGCCCCATACGCGGAACCTCTTGATTACATCTTTTTTGTAGTGCACGCTTACAATCTCGGCGTCGTCCAGTGCCTGCCTGACTGCGCTGTCGAGCAGGAGAAGCAGCGGCTTCAACTTTGTATCTCTCCCGAGCACGTTGCTCGCGTTCTTTTCGAGCGAATTTACATAATGCGTGTCCGTTGTGTATACTTCCGCATCTATCCCATAGGTTTTCTTGACATGCGCCACAATATCATTTCTGAAGTTTGGCAATATATTGTTCGAATTTAGCTGTATCATCGCGTGCTTGAAGCCGTTGAAAAAGAATATCATCACATTCAGCTTTCCGGGTGCCAAGTCAGTCGGCCTTCCAAGCGCATCATACACGTTCACTCCTGCAACGCCCACCTTCACCCTGTTTACCTTATGGATCGGCTTGCCGATTTTTTTGATTGCAGCTACATACTCGTTCATGAACCTGGAGTTCGGGGTAACGCCCTTGAGCTCATCCGCCGGCGCACTTTCGTATCTAGAGTTGTGCGCATCAACAAGTATCATATCACGGCCATCCCTTTCAAGCAGCTCCCTAAATATCGTACCAACCTCCGGGGCTATATCTTCAGTTACAGCCGGGGCACGCGTAAATGTCGTTATTCCAATGTTCCCCATTGAAATCATCGAAACCGAGGAGCTTTTGTATGCGCTCCTGTAAAACTCCATGCGTCCGCGGATATCCACCATCTTCGCGCTTTTAATGCTCTTATCCAGGCATTCTTTCAATGCGGATATCTGCGAATTTGACACCGGATTATTGTCCTCGTTCACTGTTCCATGCAAGGCAAAGAACGGTGCGCCATATTTTGAATTCGCATACCTCTCCAGCTGCGACGGAAAATCGCTTCCACCCAGGATCCCAAATGGGCCGTAGTGCAGTGCTGGCGCAAATAATATTGCCTTTATCGATTTGTCTGCCCTCCTAAAAAACACCGTCCGGGCATCAACATCGGAAAACACTCCGAACTTGCTCCCGCCAATGGGCTGCGGCATAAGCGTGTCCATATCAAAAAGCCAGTTCTGCACTGCCTGCGAGAAAATATCTATGCCGCCCAAGCCCAGGTTTCTTTTTATCGGATTGTCAAATATGTAGAGTATTATGTAACTTATCCCAATAAAGATGACGATTCCCGCAAGGAGCTTCACCAGGATTGTTGTCAATCCTATTGAGAATGCGAATGCGAAGAACCCGCTTGCGGAAAAGAATGCCAAGATGTTGAGGATCGGCTGAACGAGGGCAAAAAAGAGCGCCTTTTTCCTCTGGCCCAGCACAACCTTGTCTATGAAGAACCACCATCCATATATGCTTGCATCGCCAACCAGGACAACTACCGTTGCTATTTGGTAGTTTCCCACTATTTGGTATATGGCTCCGGCCAGCATTACGAAAAGCGAGTAGGCAAGCGCCCCGAGGAATGTTATGAACAGCAGATACTTTATGCGCAGTTCCTTATTGAAGGATTTGAATATCACTACGGTGACGAGGGATGGCAGCAGCACCATCAATATGCCACCGAAGATGCCGCCCGCTATTATAGAAACTACGGAATCCGTAATATGATGGTAGTTTGCAAGGGCAACGGATATCATTCCTGTTGCTATGCTGAGCAGGAACAGCAGACTGAATATTATTGGAGTGTCTGGCAGCCTCCTTGAGAAGAAGTGCAGTTTATTTATTGTGCTATCATTGCTTCTCCTGATCTTCATATAAACACGTTATGAAAAGCGTCATTTTCCATATCTTCTCTGTCTTTGCGAGAATGTCTGGATTGCTTTTCTAAAGTCCTCTTTGCAAAAATCCGGCCAGTACTTCTTTGAAAAATAAAGTTCAGAATAGCTTCCTTGCCACGGCAACAGGCCCGATGTCCTAATTTCCCCCGATGTCCTGACTATGAGGTCGACGTCGGGCAGGTTTGCGCTGCGAAGGTGCCTGCGCACAAACTCCTCATCTATCTTTGCGTTTTTGTTGCCCTTAAGTTCCTTTGACATCTGTTGCATAGAATATATCAGATCCTCCCTTCCCCCATAATTTATCAGCATGTTTATCGTAAGGTCCTTGTACGTGCGCGTCCGCCTTTCAATATCCAACAACGCATCCCTGAGCTTTTTCGGAAGCGAATTTACATCGCCTATTATCCTCAATCTTGCCCTATTATCCTTCAGGTCCTTCAATACCTTTTTGTCCGTCGCAGCCTTTAGGTACAGGCTGAAGAGCACCTTCAGCTCAATATTGCTCCTGTTCTTGAGGTTCTCTGTGGAAAGCGCCCACACGGTAAGGGTTTCTACCCCAAATTCCTTAGACCACTTTGCAAACTCTATGAATCGCTTTATTCCAATGCTGTAGCCATCGAGAATATGAAGTTTATTGAACTTCGACCAGCGCCTGTTACCATCTGGTATCAAAGCTATGTGTGAGGGCGCCAATAAACTCTTTTTCATGATATCGCTCCTTTTGCCGCTGAAAGTATTTAATACCGGTAAATATTAATATGATTGAGTATCGCATGCTTTTAATTATTTCGCTTTCGCAATATAGATTACAAGAGGTGGGAACATATTTTCATACATTGAACAATCAGTGGACGAGATCCTAGGCAACGAGGAGGCGATAGCCCAGCTCAAGCAGTATGCGACGGATATAGACAACAGGGTGAGGAGGAAGCCCATACTTATATCAGGGCCATGCGGCACCGGCAAGTCCGCATCGGCAAGGCTGATTGCAGAGCAGCATGGCTGGAACATAGTTGAACTCAATGCCAGCGATTACAGGGACAAGGAATCGATAGACACGCTTCTGGTGGCAGCATCGCAGGCAAGGACCATATTTGGGAAGACCAATCTTATACTCCTCGACGAGATTGATGAGCTCGCCCCACGGTTTGACAAGGGAGCGAACACTGCGATAGCAAATCTTCTCAAAAATGCAAAAAGCCCGATTATATTTATAGCAAACAACAGATGGGAGAGAAACATCTCCTTCCTTAGGAATTCGGTGGACAACATAGATTTCAAGAAGCTCACGAGCCTTACAATAGCCAGGATACTTGAGAGATTCGTAAAGAAGAACAAGCTTAACGTGGAGAAGGAGATTATAGATGCCATCGCCACCCGCTCAAACGGGGATGCGAGGAGCGCGCTGAACGACATAGCAGTGCTGGATAACGCGGGAAAGGATTCATCAGAGATAATTGGCATGAGGGACAGGAAAGCCGACATATTCACCACGCTTGACAAAATATTCCTCTCCAATACCTATTCCGCTCCCATCGCAGCGGCAGCCAACTCCGACGTGGAGAACGACATGCTGATAAAATGGATAGACGAAAGCCTGCCAAAAAGGTATACCAACAGGGAGGACCTTGCGGAGGGATACAATATGCTATCCATGGCATCTATTTTTGCTTCCAGGGCATCAAGGTCACAGTACTATACCTATTGGAGGTACATGAATGCGTACATGACCAGCGGAATAGCGCTATCAAAAAAGTCATACCCGGACCGCACAAAAAGATACACATTCCCGAAGACGATAATGGACCTAAGCCAGTCCAAGGAGAGGAGGAGCACAAGGGTCGAAATAGCCAGGAAACTGAGAAAAAGGCTGCATCTCAACCTCGCACGGATAATAAAGCTCGAAATGCCCATAATGGCAACTATGGCAAAGGAGGCGATAGATCTGAAAAAAGAGGACGCCTACGACTTTTTCATGACAAAATTCGGCCTCGAGCAGAAGGAGGTCGACTGGCTGGTAGATAACCTACAGTCCTAGGCAGCCCCTATCTCGTTCAGTATCAATGCAATTATGTGCTCCTGGCGCTCTTTGTCCACCTTTATGCTGAATGCAGCCTCGTGCCCGCCGTACGAATGTATGTATTCTGTTGCATTTTTTAGCCGCTCCAGTTTTTTTCCGAGGTCCAATTTACCAACCACATCCCTGTGCGCCCTAACCGATATGTAACTCCCATGGTAGACGAAAGTGGCCACATCGCTACCCTCAATTCCCTCCATCCTGCTCTGCAGCCATGAGCTGTACCTGCCCATCATCGGATAATCTTCATTTTCCCTAGTCACAGAGGCAAATTTCAGGACAAATATTTTTACCCCGTCCTTTGTTGTGTATTTCTTTGCCTTGCTTACACCCTGTTCAATAGCATCGTTGAGCAGCGAATTTGCATGTGCAAATGTCTCTGCGAGCCCTTCGGCGTCTTCTATAACGGATTTTATCTGCTTGGGCGTGACATTTGCCTCATAGGACTTTTTGCTTGTCAGGTAATCCAGCACTATCGCAAGCCTGTGCGCGCTTTCATCCCGTTTGCTTGCATACTTGCTATAATCTCCAATCAAGGAAGCCCGCTTCAGGGCGCCGAAATCCATCCCCGAGATGATTTCTGCGAAATTGCACGAAAGAAAGCCGGCTGTGTAGTCCGAATCCCCGCCAAAATCCCAAGGGTTTATGTAGTTGCCCAAAAGTTTTTTCGGAAATTCCCTATATATCGGATGATGGTCAAGCCAGACGAAATCATTTCTTTCAGCGCCGAGGCCTATTGCCTCCTCGCTTTCCTGTGAAGTGCCAAAGTCTATTACTATGACAACAGGTTTTTCTATGGATACCGAAGAATTAAAAAACGACGAATCAGAGTGAAAAGATTCTGCCGTGTAGGCTATGCTTTTGTTCATGCGCCAGGCTATATTCAATCCCTCCAATCCCAGTCCCGTACGCAGGCCTTCCAGGGCATCATATAGAGCAACCGCCCCGCTGGAGCCATCGCAATCGTTGTGAAACCTCACCACCACGGGGGCCCCGGAGATGCAGCTTCTGACTACAAGGTCGGCTGCGTTGTCCAGAGCCGGCACCATTTTGTCTGTTATGGAGTCCAACCCTCCAATCCCGCTTTTATTGGGCTTATTTTTCTTTGTGGTCAGGTGCCTCAATGCATTTTTATATTCAGCAGAGCCCGCTTTGCCAAAAATTTCTACCTTGCCACCATCGATCTCGACGCTGTCCATCGGTTCAAGGACCAGATTGCTTTTTGTTGCAATTGCCCTCTCTCCTATTATGAAGTAGGTGTTTTCGGAAGGATTCTGGGCCAATTTGACACTCGTCACTATTCCTCGCATTTCATCTTCTCGAATCAAAATCGCTCGTTCTGGTCAACCGCAAATACCCTGAAACCCTTTTCGGTTATTTCATATGGGGCAAAAGAGAGGCTGTGGTTTGTCCTTCGCATCTTTACTATCTCAAGGTTCAGAGTTCTTCTCTCATTGTTCTCACTCTGATACATTACAAATATTCCATCAAATATGAAGAACTCCTGGGAAAACTGTATGTTCGCCCTTTCGGAGGTTCCCAGCTCGACCGTCAAAAATGCGGTCACCTCAAGCTTCCTCAGCACCGCCATCAGGCCAAGCAACGCCCTGCGGTACGTCAGCACATCCTGTTCACCTGATGCGAGCCTGAGCAAAGAGAGCGAATCCACTATGACAACCTTTGCGCCCGCCTCTTTTATTGCATTCTCTATGTCGGTTACCACCTTGGCAAATGAGCTGAACAGTTCTTCTTTCTCCCCGCTTCCTATAATTGGCACAGGGATATCATCCCCCAATACTGTGAGAGTTTTTTTTGCAATAAGGTCATCGATGTCCGTGAATTCCGTAAACGCATTTTTTACGTTCTTAAGAAGGTCATCAACCTTTTCCTCCAGCGTGATAAAAAGCGCCTGCCTCCCCAGCTTTGCACTGCTGTACGCTATTTCGAAGCACATCAATGTTTTTCCGGCGCCTGGGCCCCCAGCCACGAGCACCTGATTGGTTACAGGTACTCCCCCAAATAGCATGTTGTCCAGTCCGGGTATGCCCGTAGAAATCTTTTCGCCCGTTGATACCATGGTATAATAATAAAAATCTAGCTTTTAATACTTACTTGCTGAGTAATACTAGCGGCGATTTTATAGACAAGAAAATATTATACATAGGCCTGGCAATGCTGGCAATTGCAATGCTGGTCTTGATCCTCAACCTGTCAAATACCGCCAATATAACGAGCGGGTTCTCAAACGTTCTGGTGGCGCAAAATATTACGGTGCCAAGCGATGGGTTTGCGCCTCTCGTGCTGAACGCAAGCAACATGTCGTACTTTTTCATAATAGCGGCGCTCAATAAGCCGGCAAACATATATCTGCTAAATGCAAGCGGATACTCCGCATGGAAAGCCGGAACCAGTTCCAATCGCACGGGCCTTGCGGAGGCCATATTGCTTGAGGGCAGGGGTGCATTCGCCGTCTATGCAAACGCAGTCAATGTAACGATACCTCCAAGCGTGGGGCTATCTTCAGCTCCGTTATACATATTCAACAAGTCGGGGTTCTATCCGGCCGGCAAATATTACTTCATTGTCGACAATACGAACGGAAGCGCATCTACTGGAAGCCCGATCCAGGAAAAAGCTGTTTATCTGCCGCCTTTGACAAACAGCAGCATGGCAACTGGCGCGTTTTCATCCCTTGGGAGCCAGATAGCACAGGAAGTGATTTACGGCGTGATATTCTTTGTACTCCTTGTTGCTGGAATAGTGGTGCTGTTATACGGATATTTCAAGAAACCAAAGGATGTGCAGCCAGATCACCCCGTTTCCACTAAGCTGCCAACGAACGCGGATCAGGCGTATGTGGACAGGCTATACAAGAACATCGAGAAAAGCAAGAAGGCCAAAAAGAAAAAGGCTTAAATATGGAACTGACGAATACAATATATCTGATTGACGTAGTGAGAACAGATTGAATGGATGGGTTGAAGGAGAGGGTGGCCGGAGAGATTGCGCTTTCGGATAGCCCGGGCAGCGCAATGAAAAAGTGGAGGGAACTCTTTGGAGTTACACAGGTGGAACTCGCAAAACAGATAAAGATATCAACATCGACCATAAGCGACTATGAGAGCAACAGGAGGCTCAGTCCTGGCGTCGGCGTTATACGGAGGTTTGTGGAGGCGCTATTCTCCATAGACGAGTCGAAGGGCAGCACAGTTAGGCAGAGCCTCGATAAATTCTCACAAAAAACAGAGGAGCAGACGCCGTTCTACCAGATCCATGACTTCATCGCCCCGATAAGCGGGGTAGACTTCGCGCGGATAATCGAGGGGAAAGTACTCTCAAACCCCGGATATCTTGATTCGTTAAAGCTTTTCGGATATACCAGGGTTGATAGCCTCAGGATAATACTTGAAATGTCGCCATCAGAATACCCAAAACTTTTTGGATCGACAACAGAACGGGCGTTCATATTCGAGCACGTGTCCACGGGAAGGTCGCCTCTGGTTGTGATAAGGGTGGCCCCAATAAAGCCAAAAGTGGTGGTGCTCCACAACGTTACCACCGTGGACAAGCTTGCGATCAAGCTTGCCCAGGTCGAGAAGATTCCGCTACTTGCAACCAAGCTTGATATCAAGGAGATAGACAGCAGACTCAGCAAAATATGATTGCATGACATCGACAAAGCATAAGCATGTAGCTGTACCGCCCCCAGAAACGCAGGAAATTTTAAATAGACGGATGGTTGAGCTGGCAGTACTCCTGGGCAGATCTGAAATGGCGAGAAGGGCGATAGCGCTTAATCGAAAACCAATGCCATTGTTTGTTCTCAGGGTCGGAAATTAGCCCCAGACGTCAGCGCTTATCCTTTCCGCCGGTACATTAAGCGCGGCAAGCGCATCCTTTGCGGCCTTTACGAACGCTAGCGGTCCGCATATATAGCACATCCTTTCAGGGAAATCCGGAGCAACTCTCTGCACCATCGCGGAATCTATATGCCCGGTCAATCCTGTCCAACCATCCCCCTCTGCAGGCCTTGTAACGGTAACATTGAGCTTGAACTTGAGCCGCTCTGCGAAGGAATCGAGCTCGGCCCTTCTTATTATCTCTGTGGGGAATTTCACGCTATATATCATTATTGCATCCGTCTGCGCATTTAGCATTTCCATGTGCCTGAGCATCGACATGAATGGTGCAAGGCCCGTGCCTCCCGCTATAAAGAGCACCTTGTCATCCCTGATGGGGTCAAACCTGAATTGCCCGTTCGGCCCCTTTAACATAAATGGGTCCCCTATCTGCGCATCCGCAAAATGCGACCTTCCAATATGGTCACCGTGCTTTGGCTCCTTTATTATGAAGAACTCCATCTCCTGCGCAGAAGGATCGGATGCTATAGAAAATGCTCTGGCGACATATCTTTGGCCATCGGCCCCAAGACCAGAGATCATCATGAACATTCCAGGATCGAAGGTTCCATGCGCATTGCCCTCCGGCCTGAACCTTATTATGAGCACTTCCGGTGTCTCATCGATTTTTTCACTGATTAAGTATTTCGCATCCATAATAGGGATAACATTCGGCATAAAATCACTTAACAATTGGCTGGATATTTTAAATAATGTTGCGGTATGCTGCCTTGCCCACCAAAATTCATCCCCATGCGTCTACGTTGTCTTTCTGCACGTCCACGCCATATTTTCTTAGCAGGTCAGTCAATTGTGTCGCAAAACTAAGACTTCCGCATATCAGCGCGGTGCGCTTTTGAATATCCGGCACCGCGGCAAGCGTATCATCCACTATATGCCCTGTTTTTCCCCTCCATCCGTCCCCCTCGACAGGCCTTGTCACCGTAATAATCACTTTTGCTATGCCATCCTGTTCCAATCGCGTAACCTGCTCCCTCTCTATAATTTCAGAAGGCGTTCTCACGCTCCAGATCAAAGCAACGTCCAACCGTTTTGTCATTGTGGCTATTTCGTCCAATATGGATCTGAATGGCGCAATTCCGGTCCCACCAGCAATTATAAGGAACCTATCCTTTTCCGGATCAATGTTGTTACCAGGACCAAAATTCACTGCTGGAAATTTAATCTGGGGTGCAGACAACAAGAATTTATCCCCCTCCTTCGCATCTACAAAATGTGATATATGAACATTGTTTCCATGTTTTGGCATCTTTATTGCAATCAGCTTTAGTAATGGGTTGCTCGGTGCGGATGCAACAGAAAATGCGCGCGGGGCATATTTCTTCCCGGCTTCATCCACACCCCTTATCATTACAGACCCACCCGGCTTGAATCTAACCGCCCCCCCAACCGGTTCAAATTGAAGGACCAGGGTTTCTGGGGATGCATCAACCTTCCTTATGAGTTTGTATTCTAGTGAATCAACCTTGGTTTTTGATTCTGCCATTCATTCACCTAACATCAAAGCTGTCTTTGTTAAATATTTAAACCAAACAGTTAGATCCATGACCAATATTTGATATATTGTCAGTTTGCCGATAAAAAGGCCAAGAGCTTTTCGGCAAACTCCCCCGGTTGTGCGTAGTGCGGCACATGTCCGGCATTTTCCACGAACTCAAGTTTGCTGTTGGGCATCTTGCTGTGCAGAATCTTCCCTATCGAGGGGCTGAGCAGAATGTCCTTTGCGCCCCAAATGATAAGTATCGGTTCTTTTATCCTCGCCATCATCTCATCGTCTATTTCCTCATCAACAAATTCAGAATCAAGAATACTTTTTATGACATAATCTTTGTTGCCTTCCGTTTCCATGACGGTCTTGAAGAGCGCATTTTTGTACTCCTCTTGCCTTTTTGCGGCTACGACTTGGTCGAATGCGATCTTTAATCCGGCTGTGTCCTCCAGGATCAATCCCCCAATCTGGTTTATTGATGCATAGTAAGCTGCCACCCAGCCGCCGTATGAGTGCCCCACAAGATATATATCATGAATATTTTCGGACTTGACAAAGTCATCGAGCGCCAATGACTGATTCTTAATAGTGTATTTTATGTGTGGTGCATCGGATTCTCCGTGTCCGAGCAGGTCCACCAAATAGATGTTCAAATCACTAGGCAATAATTCAGCCAGCTTGCCCCAAGACCGCGTCGAACTGCCCAGCCCATGGAGGAATACTATATTTTTGCCTGCTCCGGTATGGTGCCTGTAATGCAGTTCGCCAAATAAGGTTCTAGATTTTCCATCCACAAAATCTGTTTTGTAATCCATTGCAGCACTACACCTTAGGTTTTGCATAGAAGAAATGAATTCCCCTTCCCAACGCCGCCTCGGCCGCCTCTTGGATTCCCTCGCTGTAAGTCGGATGGGGGTGTATCGTATCTGCCATGTCCTCTATGTTTGCGCCCATTTCTATTGCAAGCGCAGCCTCCGCTATCATAGAATTTGCATCCGGAGAGACTATCTCAACGCCCCGCACGAGGCCATCCTCTTCATAGGCTATTTTTACAAAGCCATTCGTGGAATCGAGCGCTACGGCCCTTCCAAGTGCGCTTAATGGGAATTTTGTGACCCTTATCTCATCGCTTTCCTCCACCGTTCCTGCTATTGCTATTTCAGGATCAGAAAAGATGACGGCCGGCACAACGGTGTTGTCATACGAAGAGTTCTGCCCTGCGGCGACCTCGCCGGCCACCACCCCCTGCCTTATCGCCTTGTGCGCGAGCATCGGTTCTCCCACGACATCTCCTACGGCGAGTATGTTGGCGTCGTTTGTCTGCAGCCTGTTGTCTACGGTTACAAAGCCGCGTTCGTCAAGCGATACCTTCGTGTTCTCCAGCCCCAAACCCAAGGTATACGGCGATAGACCTGTTGCAACAACTATCAGCTCCGCACTTACCTGCTGTCCGTCGCTGAGTTTGATCGAATTTCCATCCCGGGATACGGGTGTCACACCGGCAATTATGTTCACTCCGAGATCCTGCATGCGCTTTGTGACAAGGTTCACCGCATCCCTGTCAAATTTTGACAAAACCCCTGACCGTGCCAAAATCGTGACCTTGGTGCCAAGTTTCGCGTAAAGTGTCGCCACCTCGACCGATACATACCCCGCGCCGACGATAACCATGCTCTGCGGGATATTATCAAGCATCAGGGCCTGTTTATAGTCGAGCACATTTCCGCCAAATTCAAATCCTTTCAGGGCGGCCGGCTCGGAGCCAGTCGCGATTATCGCCTTTCTGAACTCGAGGGTTATTCCGTCAGTGAGCTGCAGTCTGTTCGAGTCAAGAAATGTCGCCTCTCCCTTGAAAACATCTATCTGGTTTGACTTGCAAAGGAACGATACTCCCTCCTCCAGTTTTTTTGATACCGCCATCCTCCATTCAAGCATCTTCTTTGCATCGAGCGAGACCGAGCCGCTGATCCCGAACTTCTGGGAGTGCTGCGCAGAATAAAATATGTCTGATATGTGTATAAGCGTCTTTGACGGTATGCATGCGTAATTCAGGCAGTGCCCTCCAAGCTTGTTTTTCTCCACGAGCGCCACGCTCTTTCCAAGCTGTGCAGCACGTATTGCAGCAACATACCCGCCAACGCCGCCCCCGATCACTGCGACATCGACCTGCTGCGGAATTGAACCCATTACCATTTGCGCACCGGTTGAATATCTCTCCAAATAATTTTAAACCGTTGCATTTGGAGGAGTCTCATTTTTGGAGAAGTAAAGGAAGGCGTTCCATGATGGCTTTGGCTTTACGCTATGGTTCAACAGGCCGAAATTGTCAAGCTGGCTGTAGCTATCGGCAAGGTGGAACCAGTATATTCTTTTCACAAATGGATAAGAGGTGAAAAAGTAGAAGTCCTGGGTCAGGAACGAGGCCTGCTTCTGCTCCGAATAATTAACACCGACGGTCCAATTGTTGGACGGTATCCCCGTTTCGGTTATCCATATTGGCTTTTTCGTCATGTTTTCATAAAGGTTCAATGTGAAGTTGTCCACCTGCCGCATTGTAACATTATAAAAAGTGATTTGGCTGAGATTGTAGTACGGCTGTGTGTAGGAGTGCAAAGATACCGCATCGCAGTACTTTGACGCCCCGTAGCCCCAGACCTGCCGGTAGAAGGAATATTCGAGTTGCACCTGGTTCAGGGGATAGAGCTGGGCCCCTCCGAAGCAGACCACCGTATCGTTCGGATATCTTGATTTTATTATCATCGATGCGCTCCTTATCATATTGAAATAATTTAGGGCGCTCCCGTTTTCATATCCGTTCTCAAATAACGATACGAGCGGCTCGTTCCATATCTCCCACGTATGCACTTCGGGGTAGGAACTTAGGGCATTTTCTATGCTTGCATTCCAGTCATTGATGGTCCAATTGCACATGGAAACGCACGTTCCATTGTCTATCCGCACGCCAAGCGTCGCGTAATCCAATATTCCCAAATACTGCGCTCCCCTATTGCTCGTATTGGAAACAAAGCTAATTTCACCAGGTTCTAGAGAGATATCGGTCCTGAAGCACGATATTCCATTTTCTATTGCAATCAACATCGAGCTCATGTTGCCTGCGTTCACGCAGAACGACTGTAAAAACCTCCCCTCTGGGCGTCCGGCTCCCCGTCCGGCCGTACTATTCATGGACCACAAGACGACCGAAATCAATATACCTACTATGATTACTATTGCAATTGTCGCGGCGACCGCGTACTTGAGGTTCATTTAATCAGAGCATGTCCAGGAATTCCGGGTCTTCCAGATACTTGATCAGCGCGTTTCCAAGTTTGACCGCCTCTGCGCCGTCAACCACCCTATGGTCAAATGTTATGGTGAACGGGAGGACCTTCCCTATTATCTGTTTGCCGTCCTCTACGAAAGCCCAGTCCCTGATTGAGAGCATCCCTATTATTGCGACATCCGGAGGGTTTATCATCGGAACTGCAAGGAAACCGCCGCCAAGGCTGCCTATGTTGGTTATTGTTATCGATGTATCTTTCATGTTCTCTATCGCTATTGTTTTGTCCTTGATTTTCTGCCCGAGGACCTGTATCTCCCTTGCTATCTCCGATATGCTCTTCCTGTCCGCATTCTTTATCACAATGACCTTGAGTCCGTCCTCTGACTCGGCTGCAAGCCCAACATTGTAGTATTTTTTGACTATAATCTCCTGGGCATCACGGTCATAGCTAGCGTTGAAATTCGGATTCTCCCTCAATCCCTGAACAAGAGCCTTGATTATGAACGGCAGGAATGTTAGGTGTATGTCCATATCCTTCATTCTCTGCTTCTCCTTTGTGACGAGATTCCAGAGCTCCGTTGCATTGATCAGATCCATGTGGGTCGCCCTAGGGATCTTCCACGATTCCTCCATGTTCCTTGCTATCGTCCTCCTGGTCATGGATAGCTTAACCCTCTGAATATCATTATCGTGCCGAACAGCTGCCGTAGTTGTAGACCCCTGTGCAGTGACATCCTGCCTTACACTGTCCCCTGCCACTGATCTCACATCGCTTTCAAGCACCCTGCCGCCCGGCCCGGTTCCTGTCACCGTTTTCAGGTCAATATTTAAGTCGTTGGCCAGTTTTCTTACTGATGGTGCAGCGATTATTTCCCTTGATGCTGTTGTCTTTTGCTGTTTCTGCGCCGGTGTTGTGGACATCGCTTTCTGTTGCGGGCCTGCCGCTGCCGCTTGTTTTTGCTGTGAGGCCCCCATCGATTTCAATTCATCCGCAGTTCCCACAACCGCTATCGTATCGCCGATATGGACTATGGTTCCCTGTTTAGCTACAATCCCAACTATTCCACTTATCGGGGCTGGAGCATTGACGACAGCCTTGTCCGTCTCCACTTGAACTATGGACTGGTCCTCCTTGACCGCGTCCCCATCGTTGACCAGCCATTTCAGTACATGGCCCTCTGTGATTCCTTCCCCCACATCAACGAATTTAAGCTCCTTCATCGCTACACCGACATTATCCTATCTATTGCCTGCGAGACCTTCATTTCATTTGGTATATAGAATTGCTCATAGCCAGGGAAAGGATATGGAAGGCTTGCCGATGCAACCCTTGTGACCGGGGCCTGGAGCTCAAATATTGCCTTATCCGCAATTCTGGCCGCGATCTCTGCACCGGCACCAAAGGAAAGTTGTGCCTCATGGACAATCATCGCCCTACCGGTTTTTTTTACGCTTTTTATTATTGTGTTTTCGTCAAGCGGGTTTATCGTCCTGAGGTCAATTATCTCTGCATTTGTGCCCTTATTCTCCACTGCATTCTTTACCACGGGAACCATCGTGCCCCACGTGACTATCGTGAGGTCATCTCCCTGCTTGACAACATCTGCCTTCCCTATCGGAATTTCATACATGTTATCGGGCACCTCCTGCTTGAACAGCCTGTACAGCTTTGTTGGCTCGAGGAACAGCACCGGGTCGTTCATGTGCGCTGCCTTTATCAACAGCCCTTTTGCATCGTATGGGTTCGATGGCTCCACTACAATGAGCCCTCCAACGTGTGAATAGTATTCTTCTGGGCTGTCAGAATGGTGCTCCAGTGTCCTTACGCCGCCGCTGACCGGCGTTCTTACTATCATCGGAACGCTTTTCGTGGAACGCGACCTGCTCCTATAGCGCGCAGCGTGGTTGATCAATTGATCGAAGGCGAGGTACATAAATCCCGCGAATTGTATCTCCGGAATCGGAAGCATGCCTGCGAGCGCCATCCCTACCGATACTCCTATTATTCCCGCTTCTGAAAGGGGAGTGTCCATTACCCTAAGCTCTCCGTATTTTTCATAAAGTCCGTCGGTCACCCGGAAGACCCCTCCATCCTTGCCGATATCCTCGCCAAGAACCACGGCATTTTTGTTTTCCGCGAGAATCAGGTCAAGGGCATTGTTGAGTGCGCCGACCATATTTGTCATCATTTTCCATCCACCTCTTTGGCCTGCAGTCCACTCTGCCAATATCCCGCCGCCTCCGCGGCGTCCATCTCCTCCTTCAACACATCCGGCATAAAACTGTAAAGGTTCTCGAACATGCTCTTTGGATCAGGCTTGAAAGCCTCAGCCTTTTCCAACGCATCGTCTATCTGCTTGAGCTGCGCATCAGCCATTTCGCTCTCCTGTTTATCGCTCCAAAGATTCTTTTTCATAAGATAGGCCTTTATCCTCAGTATAGGATCCTTATCCTTCCAGGCGGCAACCTCCTCGTCGCTCCTGTATTTTGTAGGATCATCAGCCGTGGTGTGCATGCTCATCCTGTAAGTGAGACATTCTATTACAAACGGTCCGTTTGCGGAATTCGCGATCGCATCTTTTGTGGCTTTGTAGACCGCAATGACATCGTTGCCATCTACCTGTATCGCCGGAATCCCTGCGGCAATCGCCTTCTGTGCGAGCGTCGCCGTCATGGTTTGCTTGCTCCTTGGCATGGATATGGCCCAGCCATTGTTCTCTATTATGAATACAACCGGCGCTTTCATCACTCCCGCAAAGTTCATCGCCTCATAAAAATTGCCTTCCGAAGTGCCCCCATCACCCACATAGGTTACTACCGCGCCTCCGGCGTTTTTGTATTTTAACGCGTAGGCTATCCCTACCGCATGCGGAAGCTGCGTTGCGACAGGGACTATGTATGATACTGCATTAACTCCCTTTCCAACAGTGCTGCCCTCCTCGTACCCCCTCCAGTAAATGAAAAATGCCTCGAGCGACAGTCCTCTGGCGAGGAAGACCCCGTGCTGCCTGAAATTTGGGACAAAGAAATCGTTGTCTCCCATTGCAAGCGCGCTACCTATCTGGGTCGCCTCTTGTCCGAGTATCGGGGCGTAGGTCACCGCCCTCCCCTGCCTCTGCAGGCTTAGCGCCTTTGCGTCCAGCGCGCGTGCAAACGACATCCACCTGTACATGTCAAGTATTTTATTGTCGTCTACATCCTTTGGAAAGAGCGACATATCAAGCGATCCGAACTCGTCCATTATCTGCATGTAGCTTATGGTTCCGTTGTAGACCTGCTTCAGCACCAGCTCACCAATATTGATTATATGCAAAATAATATATGGCTTAGGTAGGGAGCCCTCCATCCTCGCAATCCATTTCCTTTCCGCACGTCAAACATTTCATTCTGCACGATTTAATCGGGATGAAGGTATCGTTCCTGCAGTATAGGCACCGCATCGGCTCACAAAAAGCCTTGTCATGCGCATGATTTATGTTTTTCTGTATTAAGCCACGATTTGCTGCCAGAGATCATCATCGAAATCGAGCAATGCAGCGAGGGGAAGAAGCAACGCTCAGGTCCTAGAACGCGCCCTGCCAGATAATCTTACTACATACGGCGAGATTTTTTCATCATCGATGAACTTCTGCATCCTTAGCACAGCCAGATCCATATTTATCTGCCTGTACTCCTCGTTTCCATTTGCCACGAGGACAACATCCTTTATACCGAGGTTCCTTACCGCAATCTCTATACTTGGCAACAGCTCGTCAATCCAAAGCGCCTGAAGAATGTATACGTGCCTTTCCTTCGGGTCCTTTCCTGCCTCCTTTATCAGGTCAGCAAATTTCATTTCTGACGGTTTGGAGATCAAAAGGGTTTTCTCTGCGTGTGGCATGTTTACATCAACCCCTACCAGCGCGGCAGTCACCGGCGTTCCGGTGCGCTCCTCCAATCGTTTTCGCTGCAATTCAGCATTAATAATCTCGAGCTCCGCTGCCGTTTTGTATGGGGCAGTTCTAAATTGATCAACAAGGGTCCGCATGACTCTATCACTTACCATTAGTTTCCCTGCCAATGCTCCATCCACTACGCCCATTGCCCCGCAATTCTTATGCGTTACTGATTCGGGTTTTGATCCAGAGCCATCACCTTCCTTTTTTGAGTCTAACAAGTTGTTGAGGCGATAATCCATGCAGGAAATACGGGGTATGTCCCCGTTCTCTCGCACTGCAGCTATGGAGTTCGCAAACACCTCCACATCCCCGCCAGCGTTTCTAAGATCTATAACCTTACCGGTCACTTTATCACACAGGGAATCTAACCTTTTTAGATATATAAAACAATCCCTGCATACATATTTTAATCTATTTTTCCCATCCCTATCGATGGAAACGGAGGAGCGCAAGCAAAGGAACGTGCTTGTTTTGATAGCGTTGCTTATGGGCTCCTTCCTGCTTGTTGCAGGTGCCATATACATGTTGAAGGAACTCGCGTATCTTTATGGCATAGACATAGGTGCAACCTATGTAATCCAGCAACTGGGCAGCAACATTGCATCATCGTCCAGCATAGCGCAGTTGATCGGTGAGATTACACTGTTGCGCTCAGGACTGTATGAATCATATGCATTGTCACTGATATCCCTGGCGGCTGCGTCATCCGCACTTATACTATTCGTGAGGAGGTACGACAAGGGGCAGAATTCGCAAAACACATATTCTATGCTCCATTCCGCATTTACCGTTGTCTATGTATTGCTGATATATGTGATAATGGCCAACCTCTATCTATACCTAAACGCGCTTTACATGTACATAATATATTTTGGAATTATAATGTCCCTGGCCGCAGATGCGTATATGCAATATGGTCTAAGGCAGGCGGCATTCTTCGGCCATCGACAGCGCGGAAAAACTTCGGTGACAATGGACCCGTCAAAACCATTCTCAAACCTCATCGCCTTACAGGATATATTCATGAATATGTCAGGGGAATTGAGGGTGGTGGATAAGCACTTCAGTTCGCCCGCGCTGGAAAACCTGCACAGAATAGCTGAAAAGAGCATCACCAATTTCACAAAACTGGTGATATTGACGTCGAAAGAGATGCTGGATTCGGGATTCGGGGCGGCGGTGACCGATTTCAGGAAAGAATTGGGCGAGAATGGCACGGGGCTTGAGGTTAGGTTGATGGATGACAAGGATGCCGTCGATCAGCACGAACGCTTCATGATGGATGAAAAAGTGGCATATAAGATTCCGCCGTTTAACATAATCAACAAGAGGAGCGAGCACATAACAAAGATAAATTTCGCGGAGAGCGACAGACGCTTCAAGTACCTCTACGGCAGGGCGATAAGCCTGGAAAACTACTTTGTAAAGAAAGCAAGGGACTCGCCGCCAGTTCAAGGTGCATAATTATGAGAGAATTCCTGCTCCATTCTAGGACCGGATATACTGGGGCCAACTTCAAGAGCCTGATGATGGGAGGCAGGTTGGACATAGTTTATCAATGTGTACTCATGGCCTTGTTCAAGTCGGCCGCGCACAGGCAGGATGTTGTTTTTCATGCGATACTGAACGGACCGCCGAATCCGCCAATGCACCTGGAAATTAGCGGCGCAGAGCTCAGGGATGTAAGGATAGATGAGAGAAGCTGGGAGAAGGTGCTGAAGAACGTCCTGAGTGGAAAGAGCCACCCAGGAATCGCTGTCGATAAAACTCCTTTCCAAAAACTAATCAAGGAAAAGAGCGCAGCAGGCTACAAGATACTGGTTCTTAGCAATGAGGGGAATGAAATAAACGGCGAAAAGCTGGATGGAGACATGCTTTTTGTGCTCGGCGACCACGTAGGACTGCCAAAGAATGACGAAAGCTTTGCGCTCAGGTATGGCACCAAGGTTTCCTTGGGAAGGGAGAAATATCTTGCAGCAAGCTGCATCGACATTGTAAACTACCATCTGGATCAGATATGACCGAAATTATTAAGATAAATGCCACAGCACCAGAAAAAAGCAAAATTGCTGCCGCAGCCAAGTACATAAAAAATGGAGGAATAGTTATTTTCCCAACCGAGACCGTATATGGCATAGGTGCAAATGCATTTGATGGAAACACGTGCGCCAAAATATTCAAAGTCAAGGACCGGCCGGTAGACAATCCGCTCATTGTTCATGTTTCCTCCTTTGAGATGGCGAACGATGTTGGCGTTATTCCAAAAGAATACACAGATGTCATAAAGAAAATCTGGCCATCTCCAATAACCTTCATAGTCAAAACAAGAAAGAAGTTTCCAAAGGAAGTGACCGCCGGATTGGAGACTGTTGCAATAAGGATGCCCGCGCATCCAGTTGCACTGGCGCTTATTATAAAGTCCGGTGTCCCGATAGCGGCGCCGAGCGCCAATCCCTCCAAGAAGCCAACCGCAACCAATGCAAACCAGGCGATAAAATACTTTGATGGAAAAGTGGATTGCATAATAGACTCGGAAAGGTCGTTTTTTGGAGTAGAGTCAACAATAATAGATTTAGAACGGTTTGTCGTACTTAGGCCAGGGCCGTTTACTCCGGAAGAGATAGAACGAGCATTTGGCAAGAAGATAAAAGTCGATAAAATTGCCAAGGGGGAAATCAACGCAGAGCAAGCAATAAGCCCTGGCACAAAATATCGGCACTACTCTCCCGAAACCCCTTTCTATCTTTTTGAAGGACAGATTGACTCACTAATAGAAGAACTGGACAATATTGAGCAAGTTCCTGAGTTTGCATTCATCGGCTCTAGCGAATCCTGCACCAAAATGTCGAAGGCGTTCGGTTGCAGTACAATTGATCTGGGAGGCAGGTCAAACATGTATGAGATAGCGAAAAACCTTTATGACGGAATAATCCTGCTGGATTCCCTGAAAGTAAAGTTTGGCGTAATCGAGGAATTTGATGAGGAAGGAATAGGCCTTGCTATAATGAACAGGATAAGGAAAGCAACATCTCACAAGACGTTCCCGAATGAAATAAGAAACCTTAAAAAGGTTTGATGAGCAGTATTTCCATGGCAAAGAAAAATGAATGCAAATACGGAGCTACGTGCAACTACGGAATGAAGAAAGGCAAATGAATGTGCGCAAGTGATTGCTCGTGCGGCTGCGATTGCGGAGATAAGAAATAATCCTCTAACAGCTTACGAAGCATTTACGATGTTATTAAGCTATTCCTAGCGCTATTTTACTACGACATAAGAATCTCGAATGCCCGTGCGCCGGAGCGTGCAACTGTATCTATAAATGCCAGCCGAGGCTCTTTGCAAATGCCTTGGAAACTGCGATTGTGGATGTACTTGCGGTGAAAAGGGCGGAGAATGAAACCAAAATTACATTCATAAATTTTTAGCATATGCGATTGTAGCAGAAAATAACACAATAAACATAAATACTACACCGAACAAGAGTCTCTTTAATCTTTGGCATTCTTATGGCAACACTTGATCGTAGGGTTATATGTGCTTGGCCTAACCCTCCGCCAAAATTACACGGCGGTTTGCTAAACGGGGCCATAACTGATTCTTCTAATCCAACTCACGTGAGCATGCTCGATAATGGCATACAGATGGTGGTTAGGAAAGTGCCTGGCGTAAACACAACACTTTCTGTATTCAGCGTCAATTACGGCGATATACATAGTCGACAACAGTTTGACAGACCAACAGCGCATTTTCTTGAACACATGCTTTTCAGGGAAACCAAAAAACGAAGCTCGCGTAGATTGTGGAGCAGAATAATGACTCTTGCAACCGATTTTAATGGAATTACTTTCGACGACGCTACAATATTTTATCTGAGAACTGTGAAGGAAGATGCGCCGAAGGCCGTGGAAGTGCTTTCAGACATGATGCTAAATTCCAGATTGAGGGGTACAACAATTGAAAAGGAAAAAGGGCCCATAATGCAGGAATATGCAACATATCGTGATGATCCATATTACCCCGCGTACGAGAGAGTCGAGTCTATACTATTCAGAGGGCACCCAGCCGGCAGACCATCGGTGTTTACAGATAAAGAAATTGCAAGCATGAGACGCCGTGACGTTGTCCAAGCATGGAGGGAAGAATATACTCCAGACAATGCCGTAGTCACGCTTTATGGTGCAGTTACAAAGGCAGCAGAAAATGCAGTAAGGAAGTATCTTTCGGGAATGGCAGGTAGGCTTAAAACACCGAAGATAATATCAGCTAATCTTGATCAAAAAAGAACATTAGAGACATTGCACAGTCCTGGCTTAAATCAGGCGCAAGTAGTGATGGGGATAAAATTCCCACCGATCAATCCAAAATCCGATCTTAATCATCTGTTGGCAATGGATCTTCTCACGGAGATAGCCACAGATAAGCTTTGGGCAAGGGCCAGGACCGACAAAGGATGGGTATACGGAATCCGAGCTGGGATAGACCCACATGCATCATATGCATACACGGCAGTTTGGTCTGGAACCTCCCCAAGACGACTCAATCGTCTTACAGATTTGATATACAATACGCTCGACGAAATGGCAGCCGGAGAGATAACCGAAAGGGAGGTCGCAAGGAACAAGAGGCTTATCTTAAGAAATGCAACCGCAAATACTGAGCTGGTAGAAGATGGCGGACATGATCTTGCAATAGAAGCTACTGTATTGAAAAGACCAGACCTCGCTGAAAACAGGCCTGCTCTCGTGACTTCTATAACTCTAGACCAAATAAGAGAGGTTGCCCAGAAACATCTTGATACTAGCAGATCAGTGACAGTGCATCTCAGACCATAAAACATTTATTACTAATTTTTACGAAAAGACTAAGTTTAAATACCATAAAATACTCCATAGTCTTACTGATTAAGGTATCAATATGATGTCAGACAAAGCGCCAGTAGCAAAAGACGTATCCAGCGAAGTCAAAAGCACCGCTTCTGGAATAGCATTGCGCAAAGGAGTTGTCAGGCCATACGATCCAACTGTCAAAGTGAGGGAAGAGGCTGGTTATATCGAGGACGTAACCGGTCAGAAGCCAGAAATTGTGCTGCTTAGGATTGCAAAGGGCAAAGGTGTGCAGAGGCAGTCTAAAAAAGGTGAGCAAGTAGACGAAAATAGAGGTTTTGTTCTGGATGTGACAAGGTGGAGTCCGGAATCAGTACAACTTAAGATTTCAGGAGGCAACGGCGTTGTTGAAGAAGTTGCCGGAATGGATCCCACTATAATTAACAAAAGGGTTGCCAGACAGAGAGGCATAGTAGAGTTAGAGATGCTGGATGTCGACTTAGAGCCCGTTAAGAAACGTGGAATAATACAAGTGTATGGTGAAGCCGACCCTGTAGGTCTCGGCAAGAACCTTGGCCTTGTCTAAATGACAGGTTTAGCGATAGTGATGCTGTTCACCATACCCGGCGCACCAGGCGCCCCGGCACGTATTGCCATGAGTGCGCTGTTGTGTAAAATCCTCCCATTGGAGTACTATTCCTTAATCTCTAATTTGCTCGCTTCGGCGTTGAATTTGGCGGCGATATGGGCCCCGCTACAGAAAGGCTTCTTTGTGGAGTGGCCGCACCTACACAAAGCAAATTCCACCTTTTCTCCCCTTTTGACAAGTATGGGCCCGTCTTTTACAAATTCAAATTCCACTTTATCCATATATTCACCGTATTGTATTGTGATGGCAAATTATATAATATGTGATTCAAGCGATCATCCGGTGTAAACATAAAGTGGAGTTGGCGGGATTTGAACCTGCGACCCGCCTCGAAGCTTAATTATGGACTCTGCGGGAATCGAACCCGCGGTAGCGATGGCGGGTGCGCTAGACTCTAGCTCTTTTTGCTCTAAGTTTTGTTTCATTTAGCTCACCGTAGACTTATTTCGAAGACGCGAACATCTGTGTCTTCGCACACAGATTATACCGTGTTTAGAAATATAAAAGGATACGGTGCAAATCAAGCTGTATTCGCACACGGGGGCTGGTTGCACCAGACTGCCCTTGCTGAATTCGCACACTTGCTTGTAGGCGGGATTTTTTAATGGACTTGGCGGGATTTGAACCCGCAACCCCCTCGTTGCGAACGAGGTGCGCTACCAGTTTACGCTACAAGCCCTTCGGAAAGAATTATGATTAACGAATTAATTAAGGTTTCTTTTTTTAAAACTCATTTAAAACCGCCATTTTCTCTTTTCGAGGGAAAATTATTTTTTGTTCAAAAAGTTATAGAAAAGATATAAATATTTGAATTGTTAGTGTTCAGTATAAATGGGCGAAATGTTTGGGGGGTATAATTATCAGTGGGTGCAGCGACCAGTCTAGTTTTGTCAACACGCTAATCTCATATTCAACTTGTAGAACCAGTTTGACATGGCAACCTCTAATCCCACCATATCTGATCTAAAGAGGGGTGATAATGACTCTTCTTTGCAGGAGCTAGAGGCACGCATCAATCGGGGCTATGGGTCCAAGGCAGTACCAACTTCACGTGCACCAATGCGCACAATATTCTGGTCCTTCGGCGAATTGGGAACTGGTACGGAGTATGGCGGCGAGGCGCATCTTATCGGTGCCTGGAGCCTGTTCAAGCAAAGCATCGAAGAAGGAAGAGCGCCAGATCTTATTGTATTTCACGGGGAAGCAATTGTAAAAATACCGCCATTTATTACAAAGGGCGGCCTCGAGGAGGCGCTCGTTATCAGAAAACACATCGATGAGCTCGACCACGGGGTCATTGCCACAAAGCCGTATCTCAGCAGGATAGCCGATCTTGCAAAGGAAAACGGGACAAGGCTGGTATACGTAGTAAGCGCGAGCGACACCGCGAATGTCAAGAACTGGCACCAGCTAAATGTTAATGCTTATACATACAAGCCCAGAACTCTGCTCGAGCTCAGGGCAGCGTACAAGACAAGAGTGGAAAGCGTGTCGGAGGCTGTTGAGGCCACAGAGGCGAGCAGGAAGAAACTTTCGGAAGGACTTAAAAAGGCAGAAGACGAGCTAAGAGAAACCACAAAGGGAGGGGGTCAGGAAAGCGCAGAAGCAGCAGTAAACATCAACAGGAGCATACGCGCCTATAACCACCAATTAAAAACAGCAGAACAGAAGCTTGCGGAAAAGCGTGAAGAGCTTGCGGATTACCAAAGGATATTGGACCTCTATTCCGAGTTCGTGAAGCTGTGGATAAAACGCAACAGGGGCCCATTCGAAGAGGACATTTACAAGGCGTTCGAGGTTGTTGTAAAGAAGCTGTATGGAAAGCGCGCGGATATTTATGATGAGGAGGTGGACTCGGATCTTTTGGATTTGTTTGCACAAACCCTAGGGCCAAAAGAGGTGGTAAAGCAACTCTCCGCAGCGCGCGCGAAGCGCAAGGTTGTGGAGAAGCAGCTTGAGAAACTGGATTCTGAGAAGGACAAAGAGGAATACGATAAGCTGACCCTCGAGAAAAAGAGCCTTATAAATCTGGAGACAAAATTGTCGTTCGAGCGCACAGAGGAGGCGCGCGCCGCGGCGCAAAGGGACGAGACTATAAGGAACCAGGCGGCGAACAGGCACAACAGGAACGCTCCAGGCTTCCCCAGCACCGCACAGAAATCGAATGAGATTGCAAAAGCGATAGTTCGTGCGAGCATACTGGATGCTTTCGGAAGGAGGATGCCGATGGAGATAGTGGAAAATACTTATGCAACCATTGAGCTAAACGGCCTAAAGATAAAGGTTACCAACAAGCCCTCAAACACATCCTCTGTTTTTGTGAGAAATCCGCTCAAGGCGCTGGAGGGCATGCTCGCGGATGAACCGGTGGATTACATACTGGCTTCCCGGTCCCCGATAGCAAGATCAAAGCTGGTGCCGGTTAAGGACGCGAGCCCGGACCGGGCACAATTGATAGTGTCACCGCCCATGTTTGATCCAGAAGGATACTGGCGGGTCTGGGAGCAGAAGATCAAGACGACATTTACAGAATTATCGACCAAGGGAACCCCGACCTTCGGTTTCGACGAGATGGAGTTCGATGGCGTGAGGATGCATCACACCTTCCACACCACCCATGAGCTGAAGGCGCTCGCGGACAGGGTGAAAATCTCCGAGATAGAGGTGCTGGCGAGGCTCCTCGAGACTCCTCTTATTGGGAATAACCTGCAGCCATTGGATGACAGGGATCACCTGCAGCTCCGAAACAAGCTTCCTTCTGAGATAAGGGCAAGCCAGGACACCCGCAGGTTCTTCAACGCACTGCTCGAGGAGCTCGGAATAGACCCAAATGACATAAAGACGAGAAACGAGCTCGCCAGGAGGGTGAGAGAGATGGCCAGCGGAGGAGAGGTAGCTGCCGCAGAAAAATGGGAGCTGGATAAAGGCGAAATGGTGTATGCCATAGCCGGCTATCTCGGGAAAAGGGATCTGCAATCGCTCGCAGGAATAGGGAAAAGTTTGGAAAAGATGGGCGCCGTGCCAGACCCGCCAGAACTTGCAGCGGCGCTCAAATGGATCAGGGAGTACATCGCCCCCTCTGAAATTGACAGGGTTAGCACATTCAACAAGCTCAACATAAAGGCTGCAGCCGATCTGCACATAGGCAGCGAGGGTGCAGGCGAACCCACGGCCAAAGTAATGAACGCATGGGTCAGATTTGCACTGGACGATTTGAAGAAGACCCGCGAGCCGTACCTGATGTTTCTTAACGGCGACATAGTGGAAGGCAATCTTAGAAATCACAAATACGAGGCATACGACCAGTTCCTTCCAAGAAACGAAAGCGAGTTTGTAACATGGGAGCGCGCGCTATGGAAGGAAAAGCAGGGATTGGTGCCTAGGGGCCTGGCGGCTGACATGGGCAATCCCGATTACAGGACCGTTGCTGCAAGATTGGCAAGGCATCCTGCAATGGATCCTGAAGGCGCGGAGTTCTTGCACATATTGGATGAATACAAGGCAAGGCTTTTCGATAAAACCCCAATCCACAGCTGGGATGAGCAGATGAACAGGGCGGCGCAGATACTCGGACCGCTGTTCCAGCACGAGCTATGTCAGGGAGGGGCTGCTGTGCCTGGCAACCATCCACGCACCCCAGAAAGGATTCTTGCAGAAAGCGCAGGCGTGATGGACAGGATACACCTGCCGGAAGACAGGAGGCAGAACTTCAAGGTATTCAATGAAGGCAGCGACCAGGGCGGTTCCGGATCCATCAAGATTACCGGAGGGCCTACCGTTGGCATAGCCCACCAGGCAAGGCCGGAGATGGAGCTGGAAAAGCGCAGATCAACTGACATCATTACCGTGGCAGGCCACATACACGAGCCCACAATGACCGTTGTAGGCGATCGGGCAGTAGTGACTGGCGCCGCGCTCCAGGGAATCACCCATTATCCAAGGCACATCGGCATACCGACAAGCCAGGAGCTCAGGGGAGTCTCCGAATTCTCGGTTGTCTGGGACGAAAAGGGACGCGCCGTAAGGTTCACAGAGACCACCACCACTCAAGGTGATCTCAGGAGGCTCACGGATCCAAAAGGCGTGCCGTACCTGAGGGACGCGCATCCGCTGATCCAGAAGTTCGAGGCAGAAAGAAACAACGTGGTCCTCGATCCATCTGGTGTCAGGGCCCTGCAAAGGGTGGAACTCGGCAAGACTGCTGTAAAGTCGGTAGGTTAGGCGTTATTCTGGAGCAGCCAAACCTGATACAAGTATTTAAGCGTTCTTATGCTATTTTTTATGTTGATTTGAATGGCTAGAGACTTGGGTCAGCAGGCAAGGAAGAAAATAGATAACATACTGGCCACGGTCCTGAAGGATGTTAAACCAACCGAGGCGGAGATGGAGAGCGCGACCGCATACTCCAACGAGCTTATGGGCAGACTGAAGAAGGTGGTTCCCAAGGACGTGGAGATAATATCGGTCGGATCCGTGGCCAGGGGCACCCAGCTCAGGGGCTCCTCAGACATCGATATTTTTTTGCTGTTCCCGAGGGGAGTTGCAGAAGCAAGCATGGAGAGGAAGGGCCTCGAATTCGCGAAGAGGATAGTGAAAAGGCCTGAAAAGTACACCATAAAGTATGCAGAGCACCCGTACCTGATGATAACCAGCAACAGGTCCGGGCTGAAAGCCGATATAGTGCCCGCATTCAAGATAACGGATTCCTCGCAAAGAGTGACCGCCGTGGACAGGACGCAGCTTCACAATGTTTTTGTGAACCAGAACCTTACAAGGAAGCAGAAGGATGATGTGATACTGCTCAAGGCTTTCCTTAAATCTCACAATATCTATGGAGCTGGAGCAAGGGTCGAAGGCTTCTCAGGCTACCTGTGCGAATTGCTGATACACCATTATGGTTCCTTCGTTGACACCATTTCCGGCTTTGCACGAGCGCAGCCCCCGATGATAATATCGCCTTCAGAAAAGAAGGAATACAATGCCAAATCCTGCGAGGGCGCCCTGTTGCTGAAGAGATTTGAGAGGAAGCTGATAGTCCTAGATCCTACTGATGGAAACAGGAATGTCGCGGCAGTTGTTACCGAAGAGTCTCTGGCCAGGTTCACCCTGATTTCAAACATGTTCTTGAGCAATCCCAGCATAGATATTTTCTATGGCGCTGGCTATTCCGACATTTACTCCAAACGCAAACTTGAGAGGATAAAGAAAGAGATGGATTTGAATATGCATGTATTGTATTTTAAGGTCCCGGACATAGCCGAGGACATAATATGGCAACAGATAAGGAAGCTAAAGAATGCACTAGAATCCTCCCTGCACAAATATGGGTATACGCCCGCTCTTGCTCTCGAAAATGTTGGCAGGAAGGAAGCGGTGATAGCATTGTTTATATCCAGTTCACATCAGGGTTACTCGCTTGTTGAGGGTCCAAGTGTCTTCATGCATAAGTCCGCCGAGAGGTTCATCCAAGCGCATTCTATTGAGCTGGGCACAATATTAAGGGGTGACAGGATAAATTTCATGGAGCAGCCCAAATATAAAAACCCGAAACAGGCATTAGAAGCGGCCTTGGGGCAGAGGGAGATACTTCCATCCCACATACAAAGAAAATACATCAAAATATACGTAAATGATGTCCCGGAATCAGTAGCCAAGCTCGTCTATTCGGAGTTCACGAGGAAGACTACCATATAGGCGCTAGAACTTATACCTATTTCCATGTTTTATCATGGCAAACAGCTCCCCCATCTTGTTTATCTTCTTTCTGCCGGGTTTTTTTACTATTTTGCCATGGGCGATTGCGTTCACATATCCTATAATTTTTTTCTGCGAAGCCGCAGTTTCTATTTCATATGTCTCTTTCGATTTTTTTGCAATCTTCAGTCCGCAGTAATCAAGCGATTCTGAAATTATATTATCGGAAAGTTTTTTGTGCGGATAGTGTCTCTTTTCAAGCCTCTTCGAAAGCTTTTTGAGATTGCAACGCAGAACTATCGCTATATCATACTTCATCCTCAGTTCTGGAGCCAAATGCCCGACGAGTATCACATCTTTCCTCCTTTTTCCGAGCTCACCCGAAAGGATTCTATTCAGTTTCCCGAGATTCACTATCTTGGTCCCGAATTCGTCTTTCCCAGAGTATAGTTCGTGCTTGTCAACCAGGTCGTTGATCTCAATAAGATCGGAATCCCTCAGTTCTGACGCGAGTTTCTTTGAGAAAGTGCTCTTCCCAACCCCTGGCGTACCTGTTATGGCTATTAGCAGGTGATGCATACCAGATTTATAGCTATTAGGATTAATATTTACTACGTCTGGGATTACATGGAGCTAAAAATCAGGGTAGAGAAGGATATTACAAAATTCTACGAGAACGTGGGTAATATCTCCACAATAAGGGGAGAGAAAGAAATGAAGGTCGTGGAGCTCTCCAAAATGTACGCAAGCGATGCAAAAAGCTATCTGGTCAAGGGAGATCTTGACAGCGCTTTCTCATGCATATCATACGCACATGGCCTGCTCGACGCCATACTAAAATTAAATGAAAAGTAGATCATATGTACGAGGAAGGCAAGGCAAGAATAAAGTTTGAAAAGGGAGCATTCCTGAACCCTGAAGCGAGGATCTCCAGGGACATAAGCGTGGCTCTTGTCAAAAAATTTGCAAAGCGGAGCACAAGCATACTGGACCCCACCGCAGCGACTGGTATACGCGGGATCCGTTACTATAAGGAGACAAAGGCAAAAAAGATAACCCTCTTGGAAATAAACCGGAGTGTGGCAAGAGTGGCGGCACATAACCTCAAATTCAACAAAGTCAGGGGCAATCTTCTGAACCAGAGCATCCAGGAATTTGCCAACAGCGCAAAGGAAACGTTCGATGTTATAGATCTCGATCCTTTCGGCAGCATAGCGCCTAATCTTTATGACATAATGAAGCTTGTGCACAACGGCACCTGCCTTTTCCTCACTGCTACAGACACGGCAGTCCTCTGCGGCGCGCAGGAAAAGGCGTGCCTCAGGATCTATGATGCAAAGCCTATGCACAACGAGCTCTGCCATGAGACCGGCCTCAGGATTCTCCTTGGGTATGTGGCGAGGACGGCCGTGCAATTCAATTATGGCGTAGAACCCATCATTTCGCTGTCGTATGCGCACTATATGCGCCTATTTCTGCGTCTAAGGGCTGGGGCGAATGCCTCACAAAACTCGATAAAACAACTTGGTTACGCCCACTATTGCGGCAAATGCGGATTCAGGAGCACCGAAAAAAGGATATTTCCAAGGATGCAGAAATGTCCAAACTGTGCCACGCTTTTGGATACCTCTGGGAAGATGTGGGTCGGGGTGATACAAAACAAAGAAACTATCTTTAGCATAGCCAGGACGTTCGAGGGTGACCAAGCCGGGTCGAAAATGCTGGCTACCATAGGTGGCGAATACCAGATACCGCTCTATTATTCTCTCCCAAAACTTACTAGAAAGCTGGGCATACCGGCGGTCAGCCCAAACGACCTCATCAACGGGTTGAGGAAGAAAAATTACACTGCCACCAGAACGCATTTTGACAGCTCGTCGATAAAGACAAATGCCGATATTCAAACCATAAATAAAGTCCTGATTAAATTGTAAATTTGTTCGCTCGCTTCCGCTATTCAAATTTAATCGACAATTCCAAAATTGGATGAAAGCTTTATATACCAAACACGCCGCTACTTAATGTTAGCACCTGGGTGGGTGTTTTGGTGGGATAATGGAAGCTATAAGGCAAGTGGGTGGGGTAAATGGATGGTATGAGCCGAGAGTATTGTAGGAAGTGTGGAACGGAGACATATCCGTTCTCCAAAAAGTACTCTGTTAGCGCATCGGAATACTTCTGTATCAGGTGCGCCGAGCGGGCAGACAGCGAATACATAATAAGGAACAGCTGCTCCGTCTGCAATAAGCTCCTTGGGAAAAATGAAGTCAAGGTGGTGATGCCCTCAAAAGTGTACAGCATTGGGCCCGTGCCTCTCTTGGACAGGCTTATCTGCACTCAGTGCTACAGGAGGGTTGCATCAAGGAACACGGATAGGCGGTCATTTGTCCAGAAGGTGCAAAGCGTCAGGGCCGGAATAAGGAGGAGCTTGGTGAACAAGTCGATAGAGAACCAATATGCCAGGGCAAACCCCTGATTTATTTTTTCTTGAACGACCTTGCGCTAACGCTTATCATGTGATGTTCTGATTCGTACCCCAGCGCAGTCTTAAAAGTGTCTGGATCCATGGCCACTGTGCTATCCGAGTACGGATCGTTTATGTAGAAAGTATCCTTGTCATATCCCTTTACCACAACCCAGTGCGGCGATGGTTCCAGGTAAGGATTCAGCGCGTTCGCATTGACCAGCACTATCGGTATCTTGTTGGAGTTTATCTGCTTTTTTATAGTGTTTATCGTTGTTACGCCGTACTGCTCTTTCACATTGTACTCGAGCGTCTTTTTCCTTATCTCATTGAATGAGGAGTTGAGCGTGTCAAGATTTATGCCCTCAAATACTGCCAATTTCTTTTCGTATCCCTCATCCTTAACATTGCTTATTATCATTGGCAAGGCTCCCCTTTTTACAAGAGCATAGGCCAGTCCATATCTTGAGCCGTGCCATACACTTCCAGATATTGCATCCTGCCAAATCTCAAATTCCTCAGATTTCTTCATCTTATAGTTCTTGTTTAGGTACTTGAGCACCATCATTATACTCGCTGCGCTGCTCGTGAACTCGTATGTCTGTGCGTAGTTCGGTATCTCAAAGAGCTTTGAGTCCTTAAGTCTGGGCCTCAAGCCAGTTCTTCCTCCCGATCTGCTCGCAATTTTCTTCGCCTTGGTCTTTGCCATGAACATCACATACAAATATCAACAGGATTAGCATATGCAGGGAGGGAGATTTGTTCATTGCTATTGAACTCCCGTAGGCCTAAGCCAACAGATCTTGAGTCTGTCGCGTTTGACCAAGCTCCGCCATCCCTGCACGCTATACTTTTGAACGCATTCATTAAAAACATAACCATTATTTGACCTCTGATAAACCATTCTACAACAGAACTAGCCCAAAACCCAACCACTAGTATTGGGCTTTGTATATATTTATACCTTCCTTAGCGGAGAGTTTTTAAACATATGGATTTGCCTCGTCGGTGAATTTTGGCAGAGTCAGCGCGTTATCTGGTACTTTTTAACGGTCTCGTAGAGCTCTTTGGCCTTTTTATCCCTCTCAAAGTACTCGCGTATTGGTGCAATCTGCTTTTCGAGCTCGGATGCAACATAGGCTTTTAGGTCCATTGGATGTACCTTGCCCTCTTTATAGAGTCTTTCCAGGTCCGCGAAGTTCGAAGCTTCGATAGGCCCCCCAAATTTCTGCGGTCTGTCTATCATTATCGGAATGTTCATATCATCGAGTATTATTTTGCCCAGATAATCAAACATCGGATTGCCGTCAGTCACCTTCTCCGGGCAATACGCAGAATTTATTTTCTTCCTTATCTCCGCTTCGCTGTCATGGACGAGTATGGATGAGTTCGGATCGGATTTCGACATCTTGAAGGACATGCCCTCCGCGTCGCTCATTGTCTTAATGTCTTTTGGCGCTCCCTTCAGGCCCAGGAGATATGGGTGATGTACGGCAATAGGCACCTTCCATTTATACTTATGTGCAACCTCCCTGGCGAGAACGTTCGCCTTCCTCTGGTCCATGCCCAATTGGCATATATCGATATCCATCTGGAAGATATCTGTAACCTGCATTGCCGGGTAGAATATCTGCGCCGCCTCCCCCGATCCCCCCTCTTTCCTGCCCATTATTGTTATCGCGCGCTTGGCTCTGTCTAGGGAAATGGCCTTTCCAACCCTGATGAACCTGTCCCAATAGGCGAAGTCCTGCATCAGGTCTTTACACCATACAATGTTGATTTTTTCAGTGTCAATGCCGGCCGCCTTCCATACTTCCACAAAATATCGCCCAACATCCCTTATCTTGTTTATATCTCCACCCATCTTGTTATTTATTAGTGCGAAGTAATCGGCCAAATAGAGGTTAAAGCGAATTCCTGTTTTGAACATTGTCTTCAGGGTCTTGGCCCTAAGCAGTCCAAAGTGTATCGGTGCAAGACCGGAAGGCTCAAATCCGTCGTAGGCGAGTGGATGAGCGTTTGTCTCAAAGAGCGACCTTAATTCCTCCTCAGTGAGAATCTCCTGCGCAAAGCTCCTTATCAACCCCAGCTTTGTTTCAACGTCCATGAAACTACTATGGAATAGAACCTACTTAATTCCTTTTGCTTCATAGACTTTCTATGTGGCTTTCAAGAAAGTAAAAGCCTCAGAAGGGATTTGAACCCTCGACCTTCTGCTTACCATGCAGACGCTCTGC
>VFSW01001338.1_pt1 | contig 37520 bp, 51 predicted proteins | sample 5358111 | NCBI WGS metagenome assembly VFSW01 (sample SAMN11554181, study PRJNA540505) | mine drainage metagenome | isolation source: sediment from site ElyBrook_90M | place: USA: Ely Copper Mine, Vershire, VT | collected 2017 | reverse complement strand
CCTCACCTCGGTGGGCGGGGACCTCTACATCTATTCCAACGCCAAGCTGGACGCGCCAAAAGCAAAATACAATGATCCAACAGTCGCAAGAAAATGCCGTGCCATGCTTCGCGCGTCTTTCGCCGCCGCCGGATTCTCGTTTGCGGATGGAATCCTAGCCAGAATAGTCTCAAAGCGTGGCCCTGTAACTCGCGTGGTGATTTGCGGGCAGATAAAAATATCTTACCTTGTTACGGATGGAGAGAACTTTTCGCATGGAGATACTCTTGCCAAGGCCCGCGAAGGACTTATCTATAAGATCGGGTCAAGAGATATGAGCGAGTTTAAGAGGTGGACTCTTGAAAGCGTGGTATCGAAACAGGACGGCATACGGGCGTATCGGTCCATAACCGGAGCTTGCGAAAGCGGAGTCCGTGGTTGGATGGAACAACACAAAACGCCGGAGAAGATAACGGTAGAGAGAATAATCAAGCTGACAGAAGGAGCCTACGGAAACGAAGTCTTTAAGAAATTCTTTGAATCGAATCTGGTGAAGGCGTAGGCTCAGAGGCTACAGATGAGAGATTTGATGCCAGAAATTCTGGCTGAGAAAAAGGAGATAAAATGATCTGCAAAGAATGTGGACAAGAAAGAAAAAGTATCTACGACCCCAAAGGTCCTTCTTCGGGCTCGGGCCGCGTCATTCGTGGCGGGTCGTGGATCAACGTTGCCAGGAACTTGCGTTCGGCTAACCGCTACTTCAGCGATCCGGGCCGCCGCGGCTACAATGTGGGTTTCCGCCTCGTGAGGTCAAGACGTTGACACTTGATCCCTTGAACACTTGGGATTTGAAAAGGAGAAAAAAATGAAAACAATGACAAGAAAAAAGAAGGCCGTAAAAGACGGGATTAATGTTGGGAACTTCATCAAAATAAAAGCGGGAACATTCTTAATGGGAAGTCCAGGGAACGAAGCTGATAGATTCGATGACGAAACTCAACACGAAGTAACGCTAACAAAGGACTTTGAACTTGGCGAGACGCCTGTTACTCAGGCTCAGTACGAAAAAATAATGGGCGTCAATCCGTCTTGCTTCAAAGGCGCGGATCATCCGGTGGAAAATGTCTCTTGGGACGATGCACGGGCGTTCATTAAGAAGTTGAACAAATCTCAAACGAAATATATCTACAGGCTTCCAACGGAAGCCGAGTGGGAATACGCGGCGCGAGCGGGAACGAAAGAAGCCTATGCCTTCCCAAAAGGTGACATTGGACATCACGCCTGGTTCTACGAGAACTCAGATAACACGACGCATCCAGTAAAGATGAAGAAGCCGAACTTGTTGGGCCTCTACGATATGTTCGGGAATGTCTGGGAGTGGTGCGATGATTGGTACAGTAAATATTAATGGCTACTATTGACCCCGCTGGCCCTCAAACGGGCTCTGGCCGCGTTTTTCGTGGCGGGTCGTGGCGCAGCGATGCCGGGTGCTTGCGTTCGGCTATCCGCGGCAGCGGCGATCCGGGCGACCGCTACTACAATGTGGGTTTCCGCCTTGCGAGGTCTTTGGCCCTTGGACCTTTGGACTCTTGTCAAGCCGCCCCGAAAGGTGGCGGCGTGCTGTTGGATGAGGCTACAACAGAGCAGTTGCTTGATGAGATCAGAAAAAGGCTTAACTGGTTGGTAAAGACAGTCTGGGCTGGCGGTATTTATAAACCAGGAGATGAAGGAGGATTAGAGGTTATCTTTGAATGGGACCCACGCGGAAATCGGGATATGCCGACAATCCGCCACGCAATAGATGATCGTATCCGCGCCGAGGCCCGCAAATGAAACCCCCGAATGTGGTGAGGCTATGACCCACCCAAAGGAGACTAAGGCGCAAACAAAGGCAGAAGCCGATATTGAAAAATCCAAGGCCGCTGAAGATTTAATTATTTTCGGCAACAGCCTTATCCGCGAATACAAAAATGGCCGCATAGAGCATATACCAATTCAGGAAGTAAAAATTTATCAAAATCTTCCAAAGGAGGCCGAACATGGAGAGTGAGGTTGAGACTTTCAAAATACCATTGGACAAGGGCTTCTCCGTCCTTGTTGATAAAGAAGATTTTGAAAAATTCGGGCACATCAAATGGCACGCCCATTACGATAATCATTCAAGAAAATTCTATGCGATGCACAAGAATCTGAGACTCCACAGGATGATTCTTGGATTAACGGACCCCAAGATATTCGCCGACCACATAAACCATGATCCGCTGGATTGCCGAAAGAGAAATTTACGTCCCGTAACAATAGCCCAGAACAATAGAAATCTCAGCGGCGCAAGGAAACATTCTTCTTCTGGGATTAGGGGAGTCGTGCGGGTTGTTGGTTCAAAATCCACTTGGCGGGCGGATATAAGATTAAATGGGAAGAAGTATTATCTGGGGACATTTCCAACGGCAGAGGCCGCAACGGTAGCCTACAGAGAAGCAAATAAAAAATTATTTGGAGAGTACGGGGGCCTATGATCCAGTCCATGTCAGAAGCACGTCGTCGCGTTTTTGAATTAGAATCCCAACTGAAAACTTTGCAAGCCGACTCCGACCTTTGCCGCAAGCAGTACCATGATTACCAAAAGCAGATTACGGAACTCAAAGAAGGCCAGCACCGAAACTGCGTTCATAGGCACGAGCTTGAGGCCGCGCAAAAGAGGATCGCGGAGCTTGAACAGAAAGCCGATACGTGGGGGGCGCACGCCAAGGCAAGCCAGGACGCGGCCAGAAAGATAGAATCCGAAAACCAAAGGCTACGGGAGATTTATGAACGAGAAGTTAAAAAAAATAAATCAGGAGAGAGGGAATTTCAAATAGCCATTTTAATAACTGCCTTAAAAGAAGCAGAATTGACTCTAAAAAATTATACGGAAGACGGGCAAGAAGCCGCAAGCGGCACACTGAAAGTCATAAGGGAAGCCCTCGAATCCACCCAGCGCGGAGGGGAGAAATGAGACATCAAATTAAGAAGTGCTGTGGAAAGTTAATTCGTTATTGTGGCCTCGGATTTTTTCTCTGCGATTCTTGTCATGTTATTTATAAAGTGAGGGATAAAAAGTGATAAAGCGTGATCCTTATGCCGGAAGTAGAGAAAGATTCTTACGTGATGCTCCGTTAAGAATCGCCTCTCTCGAAAAGAAGCTGGAAGCGGCGCGTGATCTGGCGAGAGAATTAATTAAATGTCCGAAATGTTCAGACCATATTGAACTGAGGAGATTGGCCGACGCGATACTGCAAGACAAGCCATGAAACTGAAACCGTGTCCTTTCTGCGCGGGGAAAGCCCATATCAGTCAACTCGGCGGCAAACTGTCAACATCAAGTAACTATCCAGCCTTTTGCGTGATTTGCAATAAATGCACAGTCGCAAGCGCGTATTATCCGACGATGGAAGTAGCCGTCAAAGCCTGGAACCGCCGCGCCGGGACTAAGGGGGGTGTATGAGCCACAAGATATTTCTTTTCGTGACGAGTGATAAATTTGTGTCTGGATGGCTCTTTGGGGTATTCTGGACTATGGCAATGTAGAGGATTGAGCCATGACTAACCTTCTCAATCTGTTAAAATAAAAAGGAGAAATATGAAAATAGACGAACTGACGATAGGCGAAGCAAAAGAGCTGGCAAATCTTTTTGGAAGATCAGAAACCAAGAAGATAGACGGAGGAATAAGAATCGTTGTCCTTCAAAGAGGATGGGTGGTCGTTGGCCGATTCTCTCAAGTGGGACATGATTGCCGCCTGGACGACTCTGCTGTGGTGAGGATATGGGGAACATCAAAGGGGTTGCCGGAAATAGTTAAAGGCCCGATTGAAGGTAAAACGGTCTTAGATAAATCACCTTTGCCTATTCTGTTTAACGAACTCACTATAGTTTTCATGCTTCAATGCGAGGAAAAAGAATGGTCGAAAAAGTTAAGCTGACCGGAAGTCTCGGTGACGAGGGCCAAAACTCTCTCAGCTCCGGCTCCGGCTACGGCTACGGCTACGGCTCCGGCTACGGCTACGGCTCCGGCTACGGCTACGGCTACGGCTCCGGCGACGGCTACGGCTCCGGCTACGGCTACGGCTCCGGCGACGGCTACGGCTCCGGCGACGGCTACGGCTCCGGCTACGGCGACGGCTCCGGCTCCGGCTACGGCTCCGGCTACGGCTCCGGCTCCGGCGACGGCTATTAAAAACCTCCTCAAGAGGGCGTTGTGCTGGATGGGTTTCCATCACTACACCCCATGCGCCTGTGGGAATCCGTTATGTCATCCCTGCTCATGGTGCGAGGGGCTATGAACAACACCTGGTCGTATCTGCACCGGGACGACGCGAAGGCTGGTTAGAGAAGAATGTTACTGCGAGCAGAACTGGTGCGGGTGACAATGCCCGACAATGCTCTCGCATCGCCCCGGCCAAGAACAGCGATTATCCGTGGAGGAAGCAGACAGGCATTTATGCGGCCACTGGCAAGACTGGACCTGAGACTCAACGGGCCTTGTGCAGAGCCAAGTCAGCGCGGCGACGAACAGAACGACTAGCAATGTGTTTTTCATTCCCCCATTTAACAAAATATGGGGCGGTTGTCAATTGACGGCGATCAACTTTGAAAAGATTGCAAATTCTAGTATAAACCTTTCAGCTTTCTAAGTAGTGGCATTACTCTATCATGGACTTCTTCTAAAACTAGCACATCCAGCTCGCAGTGATGGACGATCTTATCTAAAGACGGCTTATGTCCATAGGCCGCTTGTTGCCAGATTGTAGGTTCGTAGTAGGTTTTGTGATGTTCGACCCCCAGATGTTCGGCCAATACATTCAAACTGAATTTCCTCAGCTTCAGGGAGTATCTGGCTGTTTTCCAGTGGTCAAGACTCTTGTAGGTAGAAGGAAGTGGCCTTTTTCCCGCGCCCACAAGTCTTGTGTTGATGTAGGGTATGTCAAAAAAATCACCGTTGTAATGGACAAGATAGTCCGGGTCCACTTTGTGCATCCATTTGGCGATACCGTCCACGCAAGCCGTATCGTTGTAGAGCTTCTTTTTGTAGTCTGGGTTTTCGTCTATTCTAACTGTATGAATTTTATTCTTTCCAGCCAGCTTCATTGAAGCGCATAAAATAAATCCTATTCCATTGTCAGCGTTGAGGTCTTTTGTTTCAATGTCCAGAAAGGCTATTTTCATATTCCCTCCTATCCGACTTCTTTAATTAGCTTCGATGGTATGGAATGAAGCTCACAGCTATGCTGGCACTTGCAATACATTATGCGGCCTCTCTGCGCCTCGAAATGAACGCAATCACAATCCGCATCCTGGCACTCACCCGCATTGTAGATCATGCTCCCGCCATAACTTCATTAGACGATCAACCAAAACCCACTGGGAAATCTTGCCGTCTATATGTCCGACCCATCCACAAAGACAAAAGATTCTTTGTTCGGGCGCAGAAATCTCCCGAATCTGATGTTCTATGCCCATTTCACCGTCAAAACAAATGGTAGTTGCTCCTGTGTTTTTGGATCGCGCAAATCTCTCTCTAACGCGGCCAAAGTCTCCACGCTATTGATGACGCCCCAGCAGTCTTGTAAAGGCATCCCCTGTTTGATCGTGTTCTTGCCAAACATCGCCAGATCAGAGCCAACGGCGATGCATCCCAGTAGTTGGTCAGCAACGTTAGCCGAATGCACTTCAATCCCGGTCCGTCCATCATTTGTCAGAACGTGATAGAGATTCTTTCCATGAGAATTGGACCACTGCCACGCACATTGATATACACCTGGCGATATACACGAAATCATGGGGGCATCATCAAGCCATGACCTTTCCACGGTTTTACACTTAAAGCCAGAATCTGACAGCCAATCACCCAGAGTTCCATTTGAGGTGCTGGGCGCGCGGGTTAGGGTAACAGTTCTCATATAGCCCTATTTAAGCCCAGGATGCCCTAGGAAGGGGCCTGCGTATCTTTATCGAACTCTTTTGCAGGCTCGGCCAAAAGCTCCATGATGTCACCTTTATGCGCCAAAATGAAGGCCTGAACCTTGGGGTGGTCAAGTTTGATGACTCCCAGGGCTTTGTCTATGGCCGCATCTTCGCCTTGAACGGCGTATTTCCTGACCAAGGCCACGCCACCCAATGCGCTAAACAACCCGACGATGTAAGGCAGTAGTTTAATCAGCATAACGCCTCCTATTTTTTCAATGCCCAGAATGTCACGAAACACCCAAGGACAACGCCGAGGAAATTAAAAATAATCCCCAGGACGTTTACTCCGTCGCTTCTCCTGTCTCTGCGGTCCTCGTTTCCTTCTTTAATGTGATCGTCCAACTTCTTATTTACCGCCCCGATATAAGAAGTCGTTCCGGCCATGTATTGATCTACTTTCCCCTCAAGCCGTCCTAGAGAAATTGCTATGTCGTTTAATTCCATATTATTTCGCAGCCCTCGTGACGAGCCACGCTAAGAACGTCGCAATCCCCAAGATGCAGAATATCGGAGAGTGCTGAATTAGTCCGTTCATCGGTAGTTCTGGTAGACCTTGATCATTTTCTTGTCGTCGTAAATGTCGTCTGGGGTATTCCCCTTTACGAATAGTCCGGCGTCCATATAGCAGTCCTGGCCGAATACGCAACAAACGGGGTCTTTTGATTGTTTGATGAGCCCGAAGCTGAGAACGTAAAGAATGCCGTAATGCTCACCCAATCTCTTGACCGCCGAAGCGATGATCTGATTCCTTTGCTTTTGAGTGATGCCCTTCCTACGCCAGATTTCGTAGGGCCGCTTGTAGATTGACGACTTACGTACCCTGGGCCAGACGGCTTCATATTGCTTTCCAGACCCCGCGTAGATGGCCCAATGGCTAGCCTGTTTAACCCCGCGATCCCTGCCAAGGATAAGCTGGCCTATGGCTATGAGCTTAGATGACCATGCGCTTTTAGGCGTGACCAGGTAAACGATTAAATCACCGCGTTCTGGTTTCAAAGGATCGCCCCTGCAAAGTTTGCAACCGCCATCAACGCCGCTACGATTTTGCTTCGAGGGCCGGGATGTTTGATTACCATGAAAGGTTTTGCCATTTATTTTGACGCTCCTAATGTGAATTTCCAAAGCCCCCCGATGAACCATCCCGGCGGCGCCGTCCAAGAATCGACCGGGAAAACAGTCCCATTGGCGTAAAGGTGGGAGAGCGTCCATACCGGCCCCGCCGTGATGCCGCCGCTCGGGGATTGGACCATGCTTGCCGCACCCTGGGCGACTTTGCTGCTTGACGATTTAGCGAATTGCAGAAGCGGTCCTAGAACGGTTCCTACGAGATTCACGGACGGCCCGAAGGGCAAGGACAGCGAACCGTTGGAAACTCCCGCACCGGCATTGAGAAGGCTCCACGAAATCGGCTGGACGCCCGCATCGAGCAGGAATTGGGGGAGCAGGGTGTCATGGATATCGGCCCCATGGTAAACCAGGGCGACCTGGGAGTTCCCGCCGTTCAACTGGAATCTAGAGTTGAATGTCGCGCCCGCGCTGATCTGTGGGTTTTTGTAGTTCTGATCTTGAAAGATAGTCGTGAAATACGCCGCCCCCGCAAAGTTTGCAACCGCCATCAGTGCCGCCAACATCAATAGTTTTTTCATTGTTCTCTCCTTTACCACCAAATTATGACGTAGCCTGTTTCTCCGTTACATGAAGTTTCATAGGTTGGAGATACATACGCTCCGCCATTTCCACCAGTCCCGCCATAAGAAGGACCGGCAACACAAGTAAAGCCTCCAGAGATTGCCCCTCCCATAGCTCCAAGTCCTCCCGCTGTTCCCCCCAGGCCGCCTGCGCCCGTGCCAGTTGCGGGAATTGGTTCTTCTGGCATCCCGACATTTCCTGTGAAGAATAATCCAACGCCGGAGCATAATCCACCTTGACCGCCATTGCTCCCGTCGGCTCCTGTTTTAGCCGCGCCTCCGCCGTATCCCCCGCCCGCAGTTTCCCCTAAGAAAGTAGATGGGCCTGCATTAGTTCCTGCCGTCTGTGTAGCTCCACCAACGCCAGCACTCCCGATATGGACAGCGTAACATGATCCAGGAGTAACTGTTGAGATTATGATGTCGGTACATCCACCTCCACCTCCGCTTCCGGTAACAGTGAAATTAGCCACATGGGAGTCCCCGCCCCCGCCGCCGCCGCCGACGATCCACGCCATGACGCGCGTTACATTCGCCGGAGCACACCAGGAGGAGCCGTTTACAGTGAACTTCTGGTAGTTCTGCCAGCCGAAGCCGATGATGGGAGAATAGACAGCTGAATTTGAGACGATGGTGTAACTTGAAATGTTGGCGTAAGATGGCCCAGTTATGGCTACGCCGTTTTGGAAGGTTGGCAATCCCGTTATAGTGGGATGTCCTTTAAGCAATTTCGTTACATTGGTTGTAAGTGAATTGAGCTGTCCGGTGATTTGCGGGCTTTGGGCTTGGAGTTCCGTTGATTGAGTCGGCGTCGTTGTCTGCGCGGGAGGCGTTTGAGCCCAGGCGGTTTGAAAAAGTTGCAAAGCTAGAAGTAGGATCATTGCCCCGCCTTAAACGGATTTGAGAGTCCAGAAATTTGTCTTTGCATCCCGGAGGGCATCTGAGGAGTTGAATCTTGGTTCGGAGAGGCTTGATAGTTCAAAGCATTATAGGCCGCCGGAATGGTCCGTGCTATGGAATTTATTGCTGGCACAACCCCAGGAGAACGCAGATAGTTCATTGCTTGTAATCCCATCAAAGCGGCCCTAGGAGAAGATAGAATTGCGCCAGCCCCAGCCACGCCAGCCGCGCCAGCCGCCAAAAAAGGATGCCCCGTTGATGCCAATGCGGTCGCCCCCCCCAGACCACCCATTGCTAATTTCGAAAGCATTGCGCCATATCCAGTTTGTGGCAAACCGCGCAAAGCCGGGCTAAAAGACTGTGCGGCTACACTGGCCCTGATTGCCTGGACTGTTTTATCTATATCTGGGCTTATATTTGTCGCCAGATTGATAAGTTGTTTTTTGTTTGTATCGTAAATACTGCCGAAAGCAGACCTAATCGCTCCGACCGTATCATTTACATCCGTAAATGGCTTCATTGCATCTCTGACAGCCATTCCTTGTTCATATACCCTGTCAGCGTCATAAATTTCTGGGACAGAATCAGATATTGATGGAGAAATTTTAGCGGCCAGTTGCGCGAAAGCGGCCCCCAGGGGCTTGCCAGCGTATTGATCGGCAAGCTGAGATGCCATTTGTTTGTATGCAATAACTTGATCTATGGTTGCTTTTCTAAGTTGATCTACTTTCCCGGCATAATTCCAGAATGTTTTGGCTTCCGGTGAATCGCCCAATGTGGCCGGATCATCATAAAGAAAATCTCTGGCGGTTGTAAAAATTTGATTCTTAAATCTAGTTGCCAGATTGAATGTCTTTCCTTGATATTTCGGATTCTGCGCTATCGAATTCAAAGTATCATCGTAATATTGCTTCGCTCCGCTGACTATGCCGTCTACGCTGTCTTTTAATTGTTGCGCCAGAACTGAAGTATCCTGCGGGGTATCTTGAATATGTTTAAGAACATCTTCCAGATTGCTTTTGGCAAACTCGTAGGAATCGGAAGCAACACCCTGGGTATTTTTAGCTAGATAGGTCAATGCACCATTATTTAACGGTTGTGTTTCTTCTGTCGCTTGTGCCGCCTTTCCAGCCCCCCCAAGTGCCATGAGAGGTGTGAGGGCAACCGCCATCGGAGTTTGTGGGACTATCGCCTGTGGAATTGCTGATGTAATTCCCGCCAAAGTAGCCGCAGTTTTTGGATAAGAAGGTCCTAATCTTCCCGCGATTTGACTTGCAATGTTTTCATATCCCTGTTGTGATTGTTGTCCAAGATTTGCCAATCCTTTTAACGGATTCCAGCCCAAATACAATCCATTATCTTGATCCGCGCCTGATTGCGTATTATCTACTGGCTGAGAAAGCGCATCCTTAAAATCAGACTCAGCATACATCGGCGGTTGTTCAGCACTGTCTTGAAAGTCAGACTCATTGTAGAGAGGCATATTTAACTCGCCGGGGCGAATTGACCATTCCCCATTGGGACAACATTAACTGATTGCCCGTTCCTTAACGTCCGTTTTATCGTTGGCAGTTTTCCCCCGAAGGCAGTAATTTTGCTGTAGACATAGTTTCTTAACTGTGCGGAGGAATTAAGAAGCTGGCCCTTGCTTTGAGATGTATCTATCGCCTTCATGATATTGTCGAACTGAACGTCAGTATTGCCGCCAAGAATTGTATTAACGTCTTTGGCCACTAAGGATACTTGGGTCCTTAAGGCTTGTGCTGGTTTGTCGCCTTTTTGTTGGGCCAGGGCTAGCCCGAATTTATTGATAGCCTGCCACGAATTCCCGGCGGTTTTATTTATGAGTGAATCCAACTCATTGATGATCGGAACGGCAGAATTGGCAAGTTTCAGGGGGACTTGAACTTGCGGGCTATTCTGAGTTTCGGCACCCTTAACCTCCCCTTCGAAGTTAATCTGGTTCTGTCTGTAATTCGGGGCTTGGCCACTGGGAAATAATGCGCTAGTTGCCGCTGTCTTTAACCAGGGTTCCTGTCTCGAAAGAATTGAGCTTACATCACTGATCGGGAGTGGATTGGGTGATGGATTCGGTCCATTTCCAAAAGCTTCTCCAATTCTAACGGGTAAAGATTCCTGTCCGGGCGTTCCTTGCATTTGTTGAAGTTCCCATTGCTTCTGAGCTGTATCTGCCACTTGACCACCAACTACTGCCTGCTGGCCCTGGAATCCTAATCCGGCTTGCGCCTGTCTCATTCTGAGCAGATTCATTAATCCCTGCTGTTGAGGGGACTGTTGCATGGGCTGGCCAGGATTCTGAAACATTCCTTGGCCTTGACCCGGTTGCGGTTGCATCTGTGGATTCTGTAGGGACTGATAGGCCGCCTGGACGCTCTGCGGATTGACCTGAGACGGATCAACGCCAAAAGCTCCATAATTCAGGGCCTGCTCGGCTTTCTGCTGGGTCAACTGGCTCTGCATGGCCTGCTGTTGCATCAACGCCGTTTTCATGTTGATGGCGTTGTTCATGATGTCGTCCAGATTGATCGGCTGATATTGAAGCGGCTGAATCTGGCTGAACGGATTTTGAAATTGCGGATTCTGCTGGATTCCTAATTGTGAGTAGTCAGGCATATATCACCTCTAATATGGATTGTAACCGCCGCTGAAGCCGCCGCCCATTCGTCCGTAAGATGGATTGCCGCCAGCATATTGACCGAATCCTCCACCAATTTGACTTCCAGCCCCGAATCCGATAGCGGCACCCATTGGGTTCCCACCAGAAACGGCGGTTCCCACACCAGCCCCCAGTAATCCACCCCCCACTTGACCAAGCATCCCGAAGAGATCGGATTTTCTTTGTGCGGCCTGTTGCTGAGCGAACCATTGCTGGTATTGATTGGCCAAAACCTGTTGCCTTTGCCAATCCACACTGGAGGCCTGTTGGCCCAAGCCAAAGGATTGCGCCCCTTGCGCCTGTTGCTGTTCACTTCCCATGATGCCCTGATAACCTTGTCCATAGAATCCGGCCAGTTGCTGTTGACGAGATGTGGCAAGATTGGCGGCGGCTTCGGCGTAGGCATTAAGATATCCTGAAGAACTCATATTCCGGCCTTGGGAAGCGAACTGCTGTTGCGTGTTCTGTTGAGCCAGTCCAAGGATTCTTTGATCCGAGGCCCCGAGCATATTCTGATATTGCTGTCCGAAATTCTGTAATTGTTGTGTCTGATACTGCGGCATCCCTTGGACAATCTGGCCGATATCGAAGGATGTCAGCGGCACTGATCCATTATTTCCATACTGCTTAAAACTGGACATTTCCTGCGCCGTTGCATCGCGTCCTAGATATTGTTGGAACTGACTGTTTATATCAGAGTCAGAAAGAGGCGTAGTTGTGGGACCAGAAACGGAATAATTGTTACCCCCTTGGCCAGCGTTCAACGATCTGTCAAGAACTCCCTTTCCCCAATTATAAGTTCCCAGAGTAAGTGGATTAACTATATTCGCCGGATGGCTGAAAAAATTTCCCACACTGTTAAAGAATCCCATAATACCTCCCGCAGAATTTGCAAATCATGGATTTTCTGGAATAAGCGGGTTCGGTTGGCACGTCGCCCCGAACCCGTCCACTTCCCAGCCTGTTCCTGCTGTCGCGTTTGAAAATTCAAGATTCATAAAAGGCGTTGGACTGAAACTCTGTAAAGCATGAATGGCCCGAACATATGGCAAAGTCGAAGTCGTGGATTGCGAGATTGAAAACAAGTCGCTGTCGCCGAGGGAATCAGTGAAGGTATCTGATAAATTACCGCTTCCAGATGCCTGATTTTTAACTATGGCGAATGTGTGATACCAAGAACTGTCTTGATACGGAGCATTGCAAGAGAAATTCTTAGATTGCCAGTAAGCATTGATGGCTGCACCATTATCAGAAGGATTGGTATTCGATCCAAAAAGGTCCCACCGCCCGGTATTTGACTCACCCATATAAATAGAATTGTTGACGAATTTTAGGGCTGTCCCACTGGTGTCAAAGATGAACCAGGGGTCTACCTGTTTCCATGCCAAGTTGAGATCATATTTTATGGTTCGGTTGTTGATCCCGTTGTTGGCATTTGAGGTAGTCCAATAAATCGCGTTGTTGGTCGGATTGTATTGCCCCCAGACAGATTGCGGCGTCGTTCCATTATTCCAGGCCAGATTACAAGAGTTGATCTGCGCCGTATCAGTTGAAGTTGTGAGCGTGTCTACCCATCCGATCTCCATAGCGGCATTAGTGCTGATCGTAAGCGCGGCATTATTGGTCTGCGAAGTCCACCTGCTTTGAATCGGCGTCTGTCCAGTTAATCCCGCGCAAGTCGCGGCAGAAGTGGCGTAAAATACCTCTGCGCCCGCGCCAGTGTTTGAGTTGGAACATGAAAGTGTTCCCCACGATGAAATGTTTGATCCTGGCTGAATACATTGTGTAGCGAATTGGCCTGTTGTGGCGGCATTAAGAATCGGATTCGGCATAATTGGAGTTTTACTTGAAGAACTATTTGTTAAAACTGCCTGATAACGTATATATTGTGTTGTGGTTGCTACGATGACGGCATTGGCTGATTGAGAGACAAGTGAATACCAATTTATATTATTGCTTGAACTTTGGACGGAAAGCGAAAGATTATTCGATGATCCGCTGGAGATCTCTGAAGTAAAATTCCCCCAAACAGGAGTGCTAAATGCCGTATTAAAAGATTGCGAAAGAAATGTCCCCGATGAAATATATTGAGGCACATTGCACGCTTGAACAGCGAATTCACTTGTTTTTGGCGTTCCGCATGGACACGGTGTCGCGCATTGACCCCCAAGCCCGGCATCAGATATAAAAACCCCCATCGTATTGGCCGTGAAGGTGCTTTGCGTTTGGAGAGTATCGCCGCTCACGCTATCGGTTATTTTTATTGCTAATTGATAATCATTTTTTTCTGCCTGCGAGAGAGTGAATCCGGCTAGAGATTTTTTTGATAAAGATACTGATGCGGCCTGGAAATAATCACAGGTGGAGGATGCGGCATCACAAGAATATTGACACCCCCCCACCTGAGTATTATCATATTGGCAATTAACGGTTACCGTGCAGGTACGCAAAGAAGTCGATCCGTTCATCAGCGCGAGCGTTGCCGTTAAAGAAGAATTTCCGGTAACAGGTGGATAGGCCGAACTCCCCGATGGGGACACACACGAATCACCTATGCCGCCAGTTGTAAGAACAAATCCGTTATTAGTCCAGTTCGTGAAATCTCCGGTTCCAAAATTCCCGTTTGATATACTATTGCTGGAATAATTAAGTTCCAGATTTCCTGGTGCTATATAAGTGCTGATATTAACCGAGGAAGTGTATGTTGTGAATAAATCAGTTGCTGTCCATGAGGAATTCATGACCGATCCAGGAATATTCTGTGTATTCCAGGAAGCCGCCGGATATTGGGTTCCGTTGTTCCAGTCCGTCTGTGTATGCTGTAGATTCGACCCCGAAGAAGACCCATTTTGATTCGGTTGGGATTTGACGAAATTGCTGATCTTGCGGCTGATTAACTCGATTCCGTAGATGCCCCAAACTGGGATGCGCCAAAATTCTCCGTTCTGACTTTGGAAGTAAATCCCGTCTGGGCCATCTGTTACAGAGTTCGGTGAATTGGTTCCGATTGTGCTGGATATCGGATAACAGGTAGTAGAAAACTGGTCCGATGGTTGGCAAGATGTGATACCTTGCCGCTTGAAGAGGTAGAGATTTCCATTGTTGTAGTGTAGGGCGGTTATCTTGTCTCCATCAGTTCCGATAATATCCGTCCAAGGCGAAGCTGAAATACTGCCTATCGTGAAATTGGTTATATTTCCGCTTTGAGAATAATAGACCGAACTAGGATTAGTCGAAACACCTGAAAGGACAAGTCTGTCCTTGGTCAATTCGATCAGAGTGGGGGTCGTGGGTGCGGAGGTGCTGAAAGGCTGAGTAAACGTCGTTCCGTCCCAGGACCAAGGTTGATCCCCTTGATCGTCAACAGCATAGACGCTTCCGTTATAGTCAACAAAAGACCATCTTAAGGTTTTAGCGTTCTCCGTGCTGGTAAGAGTGGTGAAAACTCCTCCATTGGTTGAAGCCTCACAGTAACATCCCTGACAGAGAATGATCTGCTGGTTAGAGTTCTTGTCTATGAAGTAGTAAAGTCCGTTAATCGCCACGGTTGAGAGAACTGGCGTTGTTTGAGAGACTAGGCCGCCGCGCTTCATAATCGCTGTGTCAGTAAAGTTTGCTTCTACATTTAGAAGGGACTGGGCTTCGTTGGGTTGGAGGGTGGACGGATTATCTGTGTCGTCGAGGCCTCCGAAGTTGGAAATTTGCAAAGTTTGCGGACCACCGCTTACCATCTGGGCCTTGCAGAAAGGCGCAATCCCGATAATTAGCAAAAAGGCTAATTTAGTGGAACGGTTCACCTCCATTCGCGTCCCCCTTGAAGTCGCAACTGCATTTGTGAACTATTTCCATATTTATCCGTCGCTTCCGTGGCCGCATCTTCATAAATTTTCTTCAGACCGGATCGTTTGGCCAGCGTATTCTGATCCTGAATCTCAATAGCCGTTAAAAGCCATGCGGCATAAGCGGCAATGGCGCGGTGAAACTGGATTAAGTTCCCAGTGGCATTTAGAGGCACATCTGTCCCGTTTACCAAAAGCGTCGGATACGGGTAATACGTAAGTCTTAAGTTATTCGTGCCTGCATCCGCTCCCTGTGGTTGGGGATAGAGCGTCATTGAGTTTCTGGCCGTTTCGGGGTCAATGATGTACATTTTTGGCGTTCCGGTGTCCTGGGTCCAGTCGTGATCTGTCTGCGCGAATTCAAGAGCCGCGCGACTGATAGGGGTTAGTGCGATTCCGGCATCGGAACTATTGATTGTCGAAATTGTGACTTTCTTCTCATACATAAAATCGCTTGGGAGAGCATAGGCACTTTGGCCAGAAACGACGGACCAAATCTGATCCTTAAAAAGAGCTTTCGAGTCGAGCGCAAATTGAACCTGTGCCTCATTGATCGCATTGGTGTACTTTCCAGTATACCTAGACTGGTTGGGGTCTCCGGCGAACTGAGATGCCCATGTAGTGAGAGATGTTAAATTCATGCTGGAATCCCCTCCGTTTCTATCGGATGCGCCCTTCTAACGTCTACTTCGGCTTGTAAGATATCCGCATACGTTTTGCTGACAACATCCACGTTAAAATCCTTGCGTATTCTATCGTTGGCTACAAGCCCCATCTGTTTCCGTTTGGCGCGATCTTGAATTAGGATTGAAATCTTTTCAATCCATTCATCTAATCCAGTGGCCAGGAATCCATCCTCTCCATCTCTGATCGTCTCCTTGAAGTGTCCCACTCGCGAGGCCACCGTCGGAATTCCAAGGGCCGAGTATTCCAACCATCTAAGGTTAGACTTTCCGCGATTGAAAGAATTGTCTACTAGTGGTGCAATGCCTATGTCAAAATCCTGCCCCGCCAGCATCCTTGGGTATTTGTCTATCGAAGTCCAGGGAGCTTTGTAATGGACTTTCGGAAGATTTCTGAGGTAGTGCGGGCATCCATGCACAAAAGTAAAACTTACATTCCTGAATTTCGAGGTTATGATTGGAACCACTTTTTCCATGATCTTAAGGTCGTCTTCATGATTCGCGCCGCCAGCCCAGCCGATTCTGATTCCATTTCTGGCTTTTCGTTTTGCGTTCCGCGCCTTATCCCAGGCTTTGAAGTCTATCGAGTTCGGAATGACGTGATAATTAGGCTGGAATTCTGAGTAAAGCTGTCCGAGGGTCGGAGTGGAGACAATCAAGCCGTCGGCCAGGGACATTTGCTTTATCGTAAGCTTTCGAAGTGTTGACTGCGGGGCATAGAACGATGCCGCCGGATTATAGGGGGGTGTCGAGAGCATATCGTCATCAATTTCCATCAAAATAGGTTTGTTCGGGAACATATCCTTCATCGCCAGGAAAAGAGCCAAAGACCTATTCAAGTAATCTTCTTCCGCGTCTGAATTCTCGGAAAGGACCGAAATCCCCGATCCGTGGAGCATCCCGAAGACTATAATGTCGGCCTGGATCGCCCAATCCTGGGCCTGTTTTGTGATCCTAAAGAAGTTCTCATAGTCCTTGTGGACATCCCTTTCCCATGAGTGGACTTCGTAAAGATTCCAGTTGTTCCATATCACCGGAGCGTTCATATGCCCGTTTCGGTAGGCGGCGTTGTAGAAGTTCCACATTCTCCAATAGTTTATACCGGAGTTTCCCGTCGGGACAAAGAGGGCGTTCAACATGATGCGGGCACCTTTAATTTTTCAAGATACTTGGTCTTGATTTCCTCTACCCTCTTGGGGTCCCGCGTTGCGCTGATGGCGTTGGTAAGAACGCGATACGCACAAACTGGGGTTACGATAAAATCCATTGGAATTCCGGCGGACGAAATTTCGAGCTGTTGGAACCAGTCATCCAGTCCGTTCTCCGAGATTTCAGCATCCTCGCAATAGGGGAATTTTAAGGCTAGTTCTTTGGTATAAGCCACCGAGGAATGAACGATCCCGTTTACTCGCTTTTCAAGGGCAGTTTTCACGTGAAATACATCGGCTTGCAAAGTTTTCAACTGCGTGCCGGAAAAGTCCATGACCTGGGCCGATCCGTAGACGAATTGAGCCCCATGTTCGATCTTCTCAAGTGTTTTCTTGGCCCGATCCGGTGAGGCTATATCATCGGCATCAAGGACAAACAAAACATCCCCAGCAGCGGCTTTGTTTCCCTCATTCCTGGCCTTGGAACGTCCAAATAGCCCACTGACAATCTTAAGGGGAATCTTGCAGTTGGCTTCAAGCCATTTAAGATATTCCGGCGTCGTATCGGTCGAGCCATCGTCTACAACAATCAGCTCAACGTCTTTATGGGTCTGCTTTTCAACGGAACCCACAGCATGGGGGAGCCACGCCGCGCAATTCCGACTGGGTACAATGAAGGATGCCTTAAGCATTGATGATCTCCTTTAATTTTGTCGGGTCAAGTTCTTGCTTGTAAAAGTTGACCGCCTCTGTGTCTATGAGTTCCTTCGAGGTGCGCCTGATCGTGTCCACGAATTCCGAAATAAAAGTTTCGGGATGCTGGGTATCGCTTATATACCCGCAGTAGGGGTCTTGGACATTCGATAAAACTTTGCGGCCCGTCATTAGCATCCGCTTGATGCCATTGGACATGGTTTTATCGGCCCAGAAATGAACAATTCCGGTGTAGTCCTCGATCTTCTGCGCTCCGCTGGAAACATCCATTACGATGTCGGGCAGAGACTGATCCAGAAGTCCGAATATCTTTCCGAAGGCGGGGTCGATATCAACCAACCACTTGGGCTTTTCCGGCAGATATTTAAGTTCCAAGTCGTTCTTCATCGGCATCGGAAGGATTTGCACCTTGAATCCGGCTTTTTCCATCATTTTCTTGGCCGTCAAATCCTCGACAAATTGAGTGGCCGTCGCGTTTAGAAGGATCGAATACTTAGTGATCGCCTCAAAACTAATCTCCCGCCAGATCGTGTTAATGTCGTTGGGCATCCAGAAGATGTAATTCTTGGTGTCGCGCTTGAACATCTCGGCATGGGTCTGGGCCATGTCGGGTTTAAGGGAAAATCCTATCTGGATGATGTTTTTGTACCGATGGGGCTTAAACTGCGGGTAGTCCTGGTAGTCGGCATCAATCAATTTAGCCAGGGCCACACCATCGTGTTTATAATCCAAGGAAGAAATGCACGTTTCGCGCTCCGGCAGATTGTGGATTTTCTTGACGGCATCCACGCGGTCCAACCAAACATCTTCAGCGCAATTTTCACCGGAGATACTTCCAGCCTCCGGCAGAAGCGTGGAGAATGAATACCCTTGCAAAAACTTGCCCTTGGCCCCGTTCTCAACCACCGTCAGCCAAAAGTCCCAGTCTTGCAAACTTTTCAAATCCTCTTTCCACGGAACCACTAGTTCCCGCCGGATTGGGTTCATAGTGGAGATATAATTCCTGACTCTGAGGGTCCATGGATCGAAGGGCTCGGAGTTGATCGCTCCGCCCTCATTTAGAAATTTGTAACCAGAATAGACAAAGCCAACTTGACTATTTTGATCCAAAATATCACACCAGCCTTCTGCGGCGTGGGGTTCGATAATGCAATCGCAATCCCAAAAGACAATGTACTGACCCTTAGCGTGCTTAAAACCTTCATTTCTGGCCCTGGGAGCCCCGCCATGCTCGATTTCAATGATCTTGTAATGGTTGGGCCTCTTTTTCATAAGTCGGCCTATAAGTGATCGTGCTTCGGAATCCGGGCCATCCAGAACATAAACCACATCGAACTCGGTCAAAGACTGTTCTAAAAGCGATTTAATGCATCGTTCTAAGATTTTGGGCTTGTAGACTGGCACTATGAAAGACAACCTAGACATGAGATAGCTCCTTTCGTGGATCGTTTACTGGCTTGAATTTTAAGTCACCGTCATCTTGAAAATTTACCCTTGGGTGCTTCGGAGCGAAAAGATCGGCTTGATACTGGTCGTAACCCTGGTTAATGAGGCATCTCTTCATGCGCTCTAGGCGTCTTTCATAGGGACGGACATCTGAGAAGTGGGCCAGTGTAACGCCGCTATCTTTAACCTCATAGGGATATGATCCGAAGTTCTCACCATAAAAATCATGTTGGTTCCCGGTGATCTTTGAGAAGTACATATCCTCATTCGCCGCCCCGTAATGCCCGAAATAGTGCAAGCCAAGGTCAGGCTTTAACTGCATGATCGTTTTCCATGCCTTTGCCCGGCCTTCGGTCTCGTAAAGCTGTTCACCGGGATTCCCGGCAAAACTGCGGATATTTACATAGTGCGCTGGGCCTTGCAGTTTTCGTAAGTTCTCGGCACCGGAAAGTGGGAACATATCGGGATGAAGGAAAAAGGCGTAATCTGTTTTTAATTCGTGTAGGCAGTCATTAAACAGGCGGACGTAATCATCTTGAAGATTCTGCGGGTCTTTATTCGGGAAGAAATGAACCTTCCGGGGGTGGTTATCTTCCATGTCTTGCAAAGTTTGCAAAGTGCTATCGGTTGAATTGCCGTCAAAGAAAACCATTTCGTCAAGATATGGAAGCCATGCCTCGATGTGATCTTTAATCCAGGCGCCCTCATTCTTCACTAGGCAGAAACTACCGATCATAAAACCTCTTAATCGCGTCAGCGATATAATCCATGTCCGATTCATCCAGATATTGATGAACGCCGACACAGAATCCATTATCTATAAGATTTTTGGACGTCGGGAAATCGCCTTCGGTTTTGTAGATGGGCTGATTTAGGATCGGCATGATGTCCCTAGTATCTATTCCGTTATCCTCAAGAAAATAAATCAGGTCTTTTTTTGAGCCTTTTTTCAAAACGATCGGGTAAAGTAGGAACGTGTGGTTATCTCTCCATTCGTGCATGGAGGACATGAATTCAGGCGGCTGTATCGGCAAGTCTTCGAGCCGACGTGTCAGATACCGCGCGTTTTTTCTTCGTTTTAATATTTGCCAATCCAGATCGTCAAGCTGTGATAATCCGATTGCGGCCTCAAGCTCTGTCGCACGAAAAGAATGTCCGACGCTTGTAAATTTATAACGGTTGTCTATTTTCTCTCTTGAATCTGGACCGAAATAAGACAGGTCGCGCCCGTGATTCATTAAACTCCTCATTTTATCTGCCAAATCCCTGCGGTTTGTGGTACACATGCCGCCAATTCCGGCAGTTATATGGTGCATCATGTAAGTCGAGAAACATCCGACATCTCCCCATGCTCCCACGCTCGCGGAAGTTCTATTGCGTTGCCTTGTAAAAATGGCTTCGCAGGAGTCTTCAATCACCTTGAGTCCCCATTGTGTTGCGATATCATGGATGTCTTCCATGTCGGCGGGAAGTCCAAGAAGATGGACTGGAATAATTGCCCTTGTCCTGGGCGTGATGGCCCCAGGGATAAGTCCTGTGTGTATGTTGTACGTACCCGGATGGATATCGACGAAAACGGGCTTCATCCGGTTATGAAGAATGATGTTGATCGTCGCCACGAATGTCGTGGCTGGGACTATCACCTCATCCCCATCGTTCCAGCCATGAATTTCTTTTAATGCCTGGAGTGCGATTTGAAGCGCAGAAGTCCCCGAATTTGAAAAGATTGCAAACTCGCAGTCGTGCATTTCAGCAAAGCGTCTTTCAAATTCTTTAGTAAAAGAGCCATAACTAAGCTGGCCGTTTTGCAAAATGGCATTAACCGATTCGATGGCTTTTTGATTCGGCTTGAAATCGGCCAGAGTAATCCGCCGTTTTTTAGTAGCCAGCACCCGGTTTCTTTCCTTTTGCTTTTCTATCCTCGCTCATCCCGATTGCGATGGCTTGGGCGCGGGACTTAACCTTTGCCCCGCTTCCAGATTTGAGCGTTCCTTTCTTGAATTCTTCCATTGTCGGCTTAATTCCGGGCATAGACCCTCCTTTATGGTGCGGTTGTTGAACAAATTCCCAAACTTATAGAACCCGAAGATACTGGATTGGAAAATCTGTATCCCCATAACGCCCCAGTATAATTCCCCAGTTCCAGGGTGCTTGTAGCCGGTTCCGTTGTCGTTCCGATAACAAAACCATTTGCAAGTGTAACGGAACTTGAACTGCTTATAGAGATTCTATCGCCTCCGATATTCCTAACCTTGACACAGGCACGATTAAGTCCGGCGGCCAGAATTAGCGCCGGCCCAGTGGAGGAGATCGCTATTTGGGAAGTGGTAAGATTTTCCCCGTTTTCTATGCGCGTTGCCCCCTCATGCCCGGTATCGGCTTGACTCGGTGAATGATTCATCGAGATAATCCCGAAAACCAAAATCAAACCGCTAATCAAAATCCAGAGTTTCTTCATTGTGATCCCCCCTAACTTATTCCCGGCAATCTCAGCGGTAAAGGCATTCCATTCATATGCCCTTTCCGCCATGCCAGTTTCCGGCCATACTTCGATACCCCCGATGGCTTCATGTCCTTCTTCTCTGTTTTAAGTCTTTCGTTTCGTTTCATTCCCGTTTGCCCCGGCCCCTAGGTTTCCCCAGAGGCCGGGGACTTATTTAATCCGCTTTACAGCTTCTCACTCGTCAGCAAAATTACGCCGCAGGACGGATTGAGAACCGCCGCCGCCGCGCGAATTTTGTATGCCACATACGAATTGAGATTGAACGGCTCAGAGGTCGTCTGAGGTCCAGGTCTCTTGATGATCATTTCGATCCCACCGTTTAACTCCGTAACTCCAAGGGCACCAGCTCCGGCAATGAACGTGAGGTTCACTGAGTGAGCGGCGACCGCGAAGCGCGGGGCATTGGGGGAATCAATCAGACGGACGTTATGAACGAGTGCGGCTTCGTTCTTATACATCGTCTGCTGGGGACCACCCGCATAGTTCAACTGCCATTGCTTCCAATCCGAGTTACCGAACATGGTCGCGAGGGCGTTGGGGTGGGTGATACCCACATAGCGTCCATCAGCGAACGGTTCAACCGCCAACCTGCGCAGTCTGACAACGGAGCGTCTAATTCCGATAGGTCCAAGCCTGGCGGAAATAGTCGGAGCCGTTCCAGAGACCGCAGACAGTGACGTAACCGATGCCGCGAAGACCACTGGGAAACCGAACTGAAGATCTCCCGATCCGGTCGTTCCCGTATTGGCGCAGAAAGCCGAGGCTTTCGAGGTCATCCAGGCCGACAGAATCTTGGTCTTGGTGTTGGCTAACTGCCCGACAGAGAGCAGTTGATTTTTGAACACCGCCAACTGGATGATATTATCGAGTCCAAGTCTGGCCGAGTGTTCGAGTTCCCGCATGGCTCCCTCAACAGGAGGAAGGATCGAGGTCAACTCCAGGAGGTCGGTCAGTTTGACCGCGCGACCGTAGGAAGCGATCGTGATATTGACCTTGCGAGACGACAACGAAACCGCAGAATTTGAAGAGGCTTCCGCGAGAGTCGAGGACGGGGCGGCGATTTTCTGCCACCCGTTGAACGTCATCTGGTTACCAGAACCGAGAGGTAAAGGATACTTCTCGCATATCTGGTAGAAGGCGACGTTTTCATGAAGCGTCTTAATCAGACGCCTTTGGAAATACACCATCAATAAGTTATTGTTATTGACGATGCTTGTATCTTGATCCGCCATTTAATTCACTACGCCGTTTTATCTTCCCCCCATCTGCCGCCGCCAATCCGCCCAGAAAGCCTCCTGTTGCTGTGGAGACATTTGGTCTAGGAATTGATTGGTAGCATCTCTACTCTGGCTTATCGCCGCGAGAGGTGGCATCATGGGATTAGTCCGTGCCTGCGCCTGGACTGCCGGAGCCGGGGCTCTCGGTGTCTGGGCCGTGGGTGTGGGCGTAAAAACCTGCTGACTCGGACTCACTGCTTGTTCGGCTTTATAAGACCTATAAGCTTCCAGCCAAGGCTCTGGGGCTTGATTCAGCCAGGGTTTATTCTGCCTGATATCCCCAAGAGTCTTTATCCCGTCGTCACTGAATACCCAGGGGTCTTTTTCCGCGATGCGCTGAAGCTCGTCTGATCGGGACTTGGCTTCATGTTGCGCCCGAAGTGCCTGGATTTCTGGGAATAACTCGGCTTTAGCCTGTTCCTTTGCCGCCTGGAATGTCATCAGATTGATCTGTCTAAGGACTTCTCCGGGGTTCTGGGATTGGGCCAAGGCGTTGTTAATCGCGTTGGGATCGAGAGGATTGAAGGACATCGGCTGAATGAATTGGGGCTGAACTGCCTGGGGCTGAGACTGACCGTAAAACGGCGCAGTCTGTTGTTGCTCAGGTTGAGTCCTTAACCTATTCACTTCATTCTGCTTCTGTCTTAATTGCGCTTCAATTTCGGCATACTTGCGATATGCCGCCTCTGCGTGGACTGTTGACTTCTCGATCTTCGTTACATCTGGCCGACCGTCCGATGTTTGGAATTTCTGCGGGACCTGGACTGGTTGCGGGGCGGCCTCTTGCAAAGTTTGCAAAGGTTGCGCCACGGCCTGTGGGGTCTGCGTCGGTTCTTGCACCGGGGTTTGCACCTGCGCGGATGGCTCCGAGACAGGCACAACTTGTCCATTCTCGATCTTCATACCTTGCTCGGCGGCGATCTTCGCAATCTCTTGCTGGAAGGCCATCGGGTCGGCATTAATCTCGGTGGTGGACGTTTTTACTGGATCAGACATCTGCGTTTCCGTAGGCTGGCTGAGGACCATCGTGTTCTCGCTCATCGCTACTCCTTGGGTTATCCTTTCGGAGCCCTCATCGGCGTGTCCCGTTAAGGATTGACGCCGTCTTAGCTTGTTGCGCGGCTTGCATCATTTCCGCGCTTCTGCCTCTTGAGATTTCAGTATCAGCCCAGTCCTTTAAGTCATTCAATAGACGGAGCCGGACTTGCTTCTCAAATCGTTTGTAATCGTCCTCTGGATTAGTGGATAGGTCAAGAAAGCCGCGCTGGTCAGTCTTGATCTCATCATCAAGATGCCGCAAAATCCACCGATAGCCTTTTGAATTTTGCACCATCTCCTGCAAATCCTTGTATTGGGCGATTTGTTCCTGCGTGTTCATGCTTGCCTCGATAGCTTCAGTGTTTTGGGATCAAGATGATAAACGCCGTATTGCGGCAAGGATTCATCGTTAAAAACCTTTTTTCCTGTTCCTGGGACAGACGCCAGCGATGATCCGTCATTCTTCGCGTCCAGGTCAAAGAGTCTTTCGGTCATGCTGTGTCCAACTACACCGATATTTTTACCTGGCTCCAAGTCGCCGTTAGCCATCATCTGTTTAATGAACTCAGAGTGTCGCCCCTTCAAATCGGCCAAGGACTCGCCACCCGGAATTTTTACGTTAGGATTTTTCTTCCAGGCTTCAAAGAATGGTTCCATCGCTTTATGTGCATCCGCCTGCTTCATGCCGGAGAAGTGGCCCATATTGATCGGCCTTAAAAGCGGAGTCGGCTCCATTGGCGTCCCAGTAACAGCGGAAATCATGGAGGCCGTCTGTCTGGCTCTCAAAAGGTCGGATGTGTATAATTTGTCTAAAGCCACTGGCGCGAACATTCTGGCGATAGTCTCGGCGTCGTCCTGGCCATTCTTTGCCAACCCTTCGTCAATCCAGCCGTGGGTTCTATTTTCGTTGTCTAGGCGAGTATTGGTATGACGCACCAGAAAGAGATTTGCCTGCTTAGGATCGGATTGAAACGGCGTCTTGATGGCATCAGCTCCCATCATCTCCGGGAAAGTAGCCACTGGGCTTTTCTTGCCTTCTTCTTGGGCCAGAACTTCAGGAAATAGCATTAGGATTGATCCCCGTATTTAAGCCTCATGCGCCGCGAAGCTTCGGAGGGACTGACTTTGCCGGACTTAACAGCCAGCCTTCCCATAGCCTCATCCATCAACTGCTCATCCCCAATCTTCTTGGTTTTCTGCTCACCGCCCTGCGGCCCGGCAACTGGGCCCTGTGCGCCAGGGGGAGGACCCCCCATCGGACCACCGACTGGACCTTTACCCATCGGGCCAGCACCAGCGGGGCCAGAACCGACTGGACCGCCCCCAGGCATCGGTGGGGCTCCGGGAGGAGCAACCGCTCCGCTCATATGGGCTTGCGCCGTCATCTTGGTCTGCATATCCTTGAGGCTTAGTTTGAGGGTATCAGGATCAAGACTGCTGGCTTTGCACTCTTTGTCAAAAAAGGCCATCTGATCGAGCCACGGCTCTTGGACGAACTGAGAATAAATTCCCTGTAGTCTTTGAGCTGTCAGAGTACGATTCTCCATTGTGAAGATTCCTTGCGGTTCATAGATGTAATCCTTTTCGATCTGTTCTGGAGTTAGGAGCTTAAAAGTTTTGGCTCTTTCTGGGCCGAGGGCATCAATAATGTCGTCTGGCTGGAGGTTGGCGTATAGGTTCTTCCAGAAAGCCCTGAAAATCTGACTGAGATACGAAAATTCCATCATCATTCCTACATACGCGAATTTTTCCCCCGCGCTCTGTCTGAGGATTTCAAGTCCCGTAGCCGTTCTGTTCTGGTCGCCAACAAGTCCGTTAGTTCCGAGCGTAACGCGATTGGCCGAGGTCCTTTCTTGCGCGTACCTCTCAAGCTCTTGGACTTCCTTATACGCCGAGGTCGTAATATCGGGGAATTCAATCGGCATAATAGCTTCGTTGACATTCTTGACAAGCTTTCCGTCAAGCTTGATAATGCCTCCGGGCTTACTAACCAGATCAGCGGGATCGACAATAGCACGCTCAATAATCCCAAACATACGATTAAGGACCAGTGCAATATTGTCATTACGCTGATTAACAGTTTCATTGATGATCTCCTGGTAATCCTCCAGCATCTCACTTATACCGCGACCATAGAATCTGTCTGCCACTGGCATGAAATCCAGCTTAAATATCGGACAGTCACCTTCGTAATCATCGTTGATTTCGATAGCCAAGATACATTGAAGCGGGCCTTCCGGCTCTCCCGCCATCAAGATACGCGCCGGGACCAATTCCTCTGGATCGTCTATCTCCTCGCCATGAATGTAGACCCATTTCTTTGGAAGTCTGGAATAGAACTCATGGCACTGGATTTTTCTGGCATAGTCGGTACGGTGTGGATAGCTGGGCGAAATCGTGCGGTCGGCCATCACGATGGACCTGTCAACGGGCTCTATCTCGCGCGACGGGGCGTTCCTTAATAGGTGAACTGCCTCCGGGAAATAATAACCACGTTTGACACCTTCAACGACTTCGCCATAGGTGGACTTGAAACGATAGGCAACTGGGATATTGCCGAGCTTGCCTGAAACTGGGAGTCCTTTCGGATCGGGGAAGATGTCCCAGATGCTCAGCCATTCAAACTTAATGCCGCGATAAGTCTGGATTCTTTGCGGCTTTCCAATGAAACTCTTTATCTTTCTGGTCCCCTCAAAGGAATCTTGCACGCTCTTGGGATCAGTGATGCGGAGTGCATCGTATTCCGGGAATCGGACAAATCTGGTGTCGAACTCTGTCGCATAGCGAATCCGGCAGAAACCGCTTCCAAAGGTCGTGGCATCATCAAGGACCATGTTGAACTGAGTCTTGAAGTCTGATTTATCAATCTCCCGCAAGATCAGGTCTCTAATGTTGCCCGACTGATCGTTGGGGACAGTATTCCTGGGTCGCATCTCAAGCATCGGGGTAACACCGACCATCATCTTATAGATCGCCGCCTGGATGTTCTCGCGATGAGAAGCTGTCAGTCCCACAAAAGCCCTGGATTGCCATGCCTCCTTCTTCATCAGAATCTGCGGATCGTAGATCGAATCCGCGTTCCTGCGGTACATATAGAAGTTCGGCTCGAAAGATGTTCTGCGCCAGGAGATCGAGTCAATGAGGAACTTTTGACAGTAAGCTAGACATTCTTGCTTCATCTGCCAGCCGTGGACATCCTGGGGAGTGAGGGCCGCTTGCATCCCTATCTGATCCAACGAGGACAACATCGGATTAGGAGCTTCCCCAGCGAAACTGTCTAACGCCCCGAAACTGCCTTGGTTATCTAGCATACTCAGCTAAACGCATCCTCCAACTTCGCCCTGGGGACTGGCTCATCAACATATAACTTGTGTCCTGGGCGAGTAACCCAATGCACTTCGTGGTTTAGATGCTGAGTCCGCAACACTCGTTTAGGGAACTCGCCCTTGCAGTCAAAGCACCAAATCATATAGCCATCCATACGATTCGGCGGGCTAACCCAGTTCTTGACCATTTTTAGTAGATTGGGTCTTCTGCCACTCTATCAGCAACAGTATTGGGTCCGGCTTCCGGGTCCGATACCATCTTCGGGACGCTTTCCATCGCCTTAACCCCGTCCGCTTCGCTTCCGATGGCATAGGCCCCATTCTTGGTGAGGGCGTCATATCCCTGGCCCGAAACATCGAAGTTCCGCTTGGCATCGGAATACTGAAGGTCATGTCCGATTGTCAGCGGATCGCAGATGTCAGCTTCTGTATTGAGAGCCTTCCCGGTGGTCTTATCAACATAGGGACCGTCCATGCTGAAAGCCCCAGACTCCGCATTCTCGCGTTCGCCAGGATTCAGCTCCGATAGACCGCCCGCCGCCGCCTGGTCATCTGGCCCACCCTTAACAAACAAGTCATTCCCATACATATCCTTCTGGCCCGGCTTGTTCATTACATTGGTCAAGCCTTCCTCAAGGTCGGCACCGCCAGGACCCTTTACAGTCTCACGCTCCGGGTTTATCAAAGTAACGCCCGGCCAAATGAAAATCTTGCGACTCATAGGCTACCCCCGTTTACAGTTTTTTACAGTTGCAAACTTTGCAATTAACGCTCTACCAAGGGTTCGACTTCGTAATTGCCAGAGAATCCCACGTTCCCATGCTGGCTGTACTTAGCCTTATTGGCCGCGACTACCCGATCTTCCTCGGCTTCGGCGGCTTTGTTGAAGGCCAGATCAACGGGATCGCGCTTGGCATCCTCAATCCGTCCTTTCAGGTCGCCAGCATAAGGACGCTCGGCTTTGGACAGGAAACCTTCCTGAACTGTCGCATCCCCGTCTTTCCCGCTTCTCTCATCCGTCTTAACATCTCCGACACTAACCAGCTTTTCCGGCCCTTCTTTCGGCTTTAGGTCGTTCATTTCATCCTCCGTGATTTACTTACTTTTTTCTTATGTGATTTCTTTGCTTCCAAAGCTATTCGCCCATGTTCAAGCTTTAATTCATTCTCTAGAATCTGCGGACTATTAAAACTGTATTCAATCCCAACGCTTTTTCCCGGTAAATGCGTTATAGAAAAATTATCGAGAATTTGATCTACGCAATCATCCCCGACTAAACGCAACTGATGGGTAAGCAAATAGAATGCATGAAGTATCCTGCGGATATGAATGGTGTCTAATTTTGATGGATTCTCAGAATTCACTGTTGGCATTTTATTTCTCCTTTTTATTTTCCTACGCCGTAATAAGGCTCCCGTCTGTTGCCCCAGTTCTTCGGGGGCTCATATCTGGGTTCTGCTTTGCAAAGGTAGCGCACACAGTCCATATGATCTTTGAAATGTTCGTCCGGCTTGTGAGTGTCTGGATCGCGCGTCCAACGCTCAAAGGCTTTAATGGTGTTGGTGCAGTTAGGGCTGATCCTTAGTTTCGGTCTGTTGGTGCTTGAAAGCGGGGCCTGCGTGTTATATCTCAGATAAGCCTTAACCGCCAGGATTCCTGTCTCAACCTCATTCAGATCGCCCGATCCGTCTGAATAGGAGTCCATAAAATCGCACCCAGCATCCCCGAACTCCTCTTTAAGACTACGACCGCCGACATCCATCCTGTGATTAGCGAAGTGTCTATCAATAATCCTGTCTACGGGTTTTCCTTCTTCCTTGCGCTTGAAGATGGCTGCGTAATCTCTTACAGTAAGATTGCTGTCCTTCGCGCCCTCAAAGTCAGTGGCCGGATACTCGTCAAAGATGTTGATGACCCCGTAGCGGTCAACGTAGGCCCAAATACAAGCAAATGGCTTGCCGATGGCCGGATCAACGCTCATGTAAAGGCTTGTGAACTCATCGGAGGGCACTTTAAAGACTTCTTTGGCCACATGAACGTCACGATTAAAGGTCTTGTAGATTCTGCCGCTGAAACGCAAAGGCTTACCAGTCTTCCGGGATTCCCTCTCATCTGGGTCATATTGCATCAAGAGGCGGTCTATATCCGAGTGTTCAAGCGTTCCATTGGCCCCGTGTTGTTTGCAGTTGTCCTCAATGTCTCCGTAAACCACCCGGATGTCATCGCCGTTGGCTTTACCAAGTAAACCATCAACAACCCACGGATTGTCGCGTAAAGAGGTCATGGCCGCTAAGATTAGGCCGCCTTTCCTGGTCCTGGCTATGGATTCGTCCCAGATTGGTTTAGGCATTGGTTCATTAAAACACAGCAACCCGATATTCGGCCCTGCGAACTCTGAAACCGCCTGTTCGTAGCTCATCAGGTCTAGCACCCACCCCGTGTCGGTGCTGTATTGGCTGTAGAAGCTTCTGCCGCCTTTCTGCGGGTCATAGCGTCCTTGCGGCCATAACTGGGCAATCGTAGTTTGTAGGCTTCCGATGTCCTCGAGTTCTTTAGGAGTGCTGATAATGCGAGCGCGTTTTGGTCTTCCCGGTTTAACGAGTACATCTCGCGGAAAGCATCCGGGAGCAAGGTCAGGCCAAAGAAACGCTCCCAACACGGCAACCATTCCGTAAGTTTTTCCCGCCCCGTTGCCAGAAGCGTTAACAACAATGTATGCGCCTCGTCTGCTGATTTCGGCAATCCATCTAGCTTGTGCGGCGTTGGGCTGGAAGAACCTGATCTTTTCATTTTCCTCCATCCACCGTTGGAGTTCCAACGCTTGCGCCAGCTTTTCCTGCTTCTCCGGGCTTAGGGATGGCCAAATCTGTGAGTAATTCGTTAATTCGGTCCTGAATTGGCTTAGATTCATTTGTTTCCAGGTTTATGTCCTGCGATATAACCGATTTCCCAAATCCCCGATCGAGTATTTCGATGGCCGCTTTCCATTGGAGTTCATTATCTGTTCCTTCAATAAATTTTTCTAGGATATTCCAAGCTTTTTCCCAGTTCTTTTGGCATTTGGCAATAAACAGCTTCTTTTCTGGTGATATGCTGTATTGATTCTTTCCGCCGGGATTGCCTGTTTGTCCTTTGACCCAGGGCATATCATTTTTCCGATACTTTAGGCCGCTTTATGCTAAATCCTTCGATGTTTTGGCGCACCCATCGAATTCTTTCAAGAATCAATTCTGCTTGTTTATCTATCTCTGTTGGCATAAAAAAAAACACCCAACAATTGCAAAGTTTGCAATCGCTGAGTGCCTTACGGTAACTCTGGGGTCTATGACCCGATTTTAATTAGCTCTGATCTTGTTTCCTTTAGACTTATTTGATTGCCGCGAATTTCTAGGCTGAGTAAAGAATGGTCGCGGCTCTTTGCTTCTCGCAACAAAGATACGATCCGAAATTCGTCCGAACTGAGATTCAAGTTCACTGCCACTAGGATAATTAGTTAGTTGAGCCATGTCAAGCTATTTTCTGAAAATAAAATAAACAAACAACATTCCCATCAGACCGAGGAGTTCTCGATCTATGTGTTTCAGGACCGCGAGGATTTGATCCAATTGATCCGCGCTCATCAAAGGAAGTCTAACAGACTCCGCTTATTTTGTCAACCCCTTTTTTTGATGTTTCAAAAACACGCACTTCTAGATGGGAATAGAACCATCTGGAGTAGATTGGGTCTTTTAGGTCTTGATAGAGTTGTTTAAATGCTTTGATCATTGGGCCGAGTTTTCAGGTCTGGGTTGGCGGCAATAGTCTGATTCCCGTAATAATGCCCCGACTTTGCATTTAGGGCAGAGCATAGAGTCTTATTCCACTTCCTGTAAATGACTTTAAACGTTTGGTTAATCTGTTTATCCCATCCGATCAATATCCATGCTTTCTTAGGTTCGATAGATTTAAGGTAGTTATTGGCTTCAAGAAGGGTTTTAAATTTAAGCCCGCGCTCAGTCATTTCTTAGCCCCGGCGTTGAAAGGCCTGCTCAGAAACCTTCCTTTAGTATCTCTCTCATCCATAATTTGACCTAAAAACCACTAACATATATCGCGCGCGTATATTATGGGTGTTTAAGTATGCATTGTCAAGGTCAGGAATTAGTACCCGTTTTTCTGACAAAAAGAAAATTGAAAATTTTGCAAAATAGCCCTTGACAAATCCCGTAGATGTGCTATACTTTCTTTATGGTTCCGAGGCTCACACAAAACGACAAGCAAGTTACCGCTAGACTTTCGGCGGCAACTGATCCTACCAACGGCCTCGGAACCTTTGGAAAAAATCAGTTGTCGCCCCGATTGGGGCAGGAGACTAAAATGAAAACAATATGGAAAATCACGCGATCACAAGTGATGGAAGGGCTCGGGTATTCTTATTGGTTAAAAGACGCCGTGGAAGCGTCCGCATCGCGCGATATTGTTGACGCATTGCGCGACGCGGAAATATTGACGGCGATTCTAACCAGGGAACTTGAAGCATTGAAAGCGGCAGAAGCGCAAGGATATTAGTGGAGGGAAAATAAAATGAAAAAAATAATGTTGTTTGTTCTTTTTGTGGCCGCTACCTCATACGCTCAATATGGTCCTACAGAGAACTGGTGCGCCGTCACTACAACTGGTCAGCAATATTGCGAGTTCGAGTCTCTTTCGGCTTGCGAGACCTTCTTGAGTTATCAAGGACCATATAGCCCATATGTTGAGTGTGTTCCAAATCAATGACCGATCCAGAACCGCCCCTAGACCCGCCGGAACCTCATGTTTGCTTTGAATCGCCTTATGGCTATTGTGACGATGGCGAAATCTATAGCGAGGTCTGGAAAGAGATTACAGGAAAGTTCTGCCTGTGTTCCTGCCACCAAGAGCCAGACCCGGTGGACCTGGATAAAGCACGGAGGGAAAGATGAACGCTGATACTTTGCAATGTTTTCAAAAAAGCACTGACTGCGCTATCGGAGAGTACAGCCAGCATCTTAGGTATTGCGAGGCTTGCAATTTAGGCTGTAGCTGTTATGAAGGCCGCGACCTAATCAGAAGAGTAACAATGTTAAGGAGGGTACTAGATGGATCGGGAAATAAGTCTTGTCTTGCCTGAAAAGATAGTCCACTATTTAGAGGGCAGAAGGGTAATGTTCCAAAGGACCACAAGAACCCATCTTTTGTTTAAGACGTTTGCCAGCGAATACGTTCAAGGACTTATCGAAAATAGAATACGGGGAAAGGCGTGAACATCATAATCGACGTTCTTATCTGGGCCGCGATAGCGGTATTAATCTAAGGAGGTGTAATGGAAAACAAAGAAACGTTAGCTCAAGCCTTAAATAAGTTCCAGGCCGCATTTCATGGAGTAGAAAAGGACGCCTCAAATCCGTTCTTCAAAAGTGCCTATAGCTCACTCCATGCCGTTTGGTCTGCCGTCCGTGAACCATTGACGAAATCGGGGTTAAGTATTTTTCAAACTGTAGCATCTGTTCCGGTGTTTCAAGTGATCGAGACTCCTACTCAGAATCCAATGGCGCAAGCTGGAACAATGGCGCGGACTACAAATGAAGTCAGAAAAGACTACGTCGTTAAGACTACCTTGCTTCATGTTAGCGGAGAAAATATCACGTTTGACTTCCCAATTCTTTGCGCCAAAGTCAATGATCCGCAAGCCTTTGGGAGTGCGGTTAGCTATGCCCGTCGCTATGCCCTTAGCGCGGTTCTAGGCGTGAGCCAATATGATGATGACGGAGAAAAAGCAACGGATCATCCGTCCAAAATTCCGGCCAAACAAGCCATAACGGATTGGAAGAATAAACAACCTGTTAAAGCCGCGCCGGAAGTAAAGAAAGCGTATACGGCTGGTGAAGATGCCTTTTGAAAACTTTGCAAATGAATAATCATGATAGAATTGTAGTCATCATATTAAGCATATTTTTATGCGTTTGCTGGATTTTGGGTGATAGCACGCCGCCGAGATAAAGGATATGGCACTAAATATGACTAAAGAAGAAACGGCATGAGTCTTAGAGATTATTTCGCGGCCTATGCCCTGTTGGGGCATTTCATTATGAATGGTAGAAATTTTCCAGAGGATCATGGTAAATCTTGGCGAGGACGCTTTTTGATCTCTACCTTAACAGAGGGTCGCGTCTACCACCGCGATGAGACCGGAGCCTGACCGGATAACAGGCACAATTTGAAAACTTTGCAAATGCGAAATTGGTATTATAAAATCTTGTGTCATTTTGGTCGTCATCTATGGTGTGGAACCTATCGCGATCCGTTTATTCTTATAGGCTTTACTTGCTGTAGATGTGATCGGTTCCAGATTTTAGAGATACAAGGAGAATAAATGACTAAAGAAATCGTTGTGAAGAAGGAGCAGGTGATTGCCGACTTCCTGGCCGAACTTAGAGCCGCATCGGTAGAAACTAAATTCGCGCTCTCTCAGTCCGTTCTAAGGCTCTTGCATCATACAGCCCAAAGCCTGGTCCAGGTCCGCGAGCTTCTGCATGGTCAAGTCAGCCAAGAAGAGCTTATAGGCATGGCCGCAAAAGAAATAGGATTCTCTGAGCGTTACGTTTACCGTGCCATAGAATTATTGGAGTATGTGCCGGACGTTGAGAATCTTCCGAAAGGTTTTGATAATAAGACGGTGAGCTTCTCAAAGTTGTGCAGCCATTTTCTGGGGCATGAAGAAAAGCCGACTAGAAAGAAAAAATCCGTTGAGTGCCCTTTCTGCAAAAAAACATTTGACATTTAGAAAATAGATTTGCTATAAAATGAGAGTCATGCCCACGATCACTCGAAAGAACCGATTCACCCTCCTGGCGCGTTCCTCTCATTTGATCGTGGGCAGACACGTCAGGAGGCCATTTTAATTTATGCCGAAAAGATTCTTTGCCACAGAAATATGGAATGATCCTTGGTTTGTAGATTTGCCAGATGCCGATAAGCTCTTGTGGATTTACATTCTTTCCACTTGTGATTGCGCTGGAATCTGGCATGAGAATTTCAAAGCCTTTAATGCCTTTACGGAAACAAAATCAGTGAGTCTAAAGAATCTCTCCGCCGAACTTCAAAAGATTGGACCAAAGAAATGGTTTGTTAAAAATTTCCTTTCCTTTCAATATGGAGATCGGGGCTTAATTAAGAAGCCGCTTATCGCTCTTGCGATCCTTCGTTCTTTCATGGCTAATTCAATAAAAGTGGAGGTTTGGAAGCCTCTTTATGAGGCCATTTCTGGGCCGCCTCTTATCCCATGCCTATGCCATACGAATGCCATACCTATGGCATACCTATGCCATGCCAATGCCACCTGGAGTAAGAGTAAGAGTAAGAGTAAGAGTAAGAAACGGAGCTTGGAGGAGGAGAAGGATCAAGAACAAGCGATAGACCAAGAACCGGAGTGGGTAGAATCAGGGATACATAGATGATGGAAGAAAGAAAGTACCAGACTGATTTGATTGAAACCTTTTCAAAAGCGGTGAAGGAAGGACACCGCAGGATTCTCCTACAGTCATTCATGGGAAGCGGCAAGACCTTAACGGCTTGTGCCATTGTTAAGCATGCCATAGACAACGGGCTTAAAGTTTTGTGGCTCGTTCACAGACGCGAGCTTATCTTCCAGGCCATTGAAGCCTTGAACGAACTGGACATCCACGCTATCCCTATGCTGTCCGGTGATCCCTACGCTTCTAACTTTTCATGTGTGGTTGCTTCTGTGCAAACTTTGCACTCTTGGTGCATCAAAAGGAAAAAAGAAAAACTGCCAGAAGCTGGGCTAGTGGTACAGGATGAAGCCCATCATTCAAGTGCGTCAACCTTTGTGGCGATCCACAATCTTTATCCCAATGCTGTTATCCTGGGGCTGACGGCCACTCCGATTACCAAGACTGGAAAAGGCTTGGCCGCGCATTTCGATACAATGATCCAGGGGCCTTCGGTTAAGTGGCTTATGGACAATGGCTATTTGGTCAAGGAAATAAAATATGTCGTTCCCTCTGTCCCAGACTTATCTAAAATCCGTATTTCTCGCGGGGATTACGTTGAATCAGAACTTGAAAATGCCTTAGACAAACCTGAGCTTATTGGGGATGTTGTGAAGAACTGGCTTCATTTCTCCAAAGGAAAACAGACTTTGATCTTTTGTACTGGCGTTCAACACTCCATGAATACGGCCCATGCCTTTAGGCAAGCCGGAATCAATACGGAGCATATAGACGCAAAGACTCCGAAAGAGGATCGTGATAGCATTTTATCCCGATTCAAGAAAAAAGAGGTGACAATCCTAACTAATTGCCAGATTTTCAGTGAAGGGACGGATATCCCAAACATGGAAACCCTGGTATTTAATCGGCCTACAAAGAGCCTTGGGCTTTATCTCCAGGTGGCCGGAAGGGTTCTCAGGGCGAGCCAGGGCAAGGATTCGGCCCTCATTATTGACCATGCAGGGGTCATCTATGAGCATGGCAAAGTAAACCAGGATTGGGAATGGAGTTTGGAGTACAACAAGGATTACGGCCTAAAACGCGCTACAATGGCCCGTAAACGGCGCAGAGAGGCCCTCCTATGCCATGAGTGCAAAATCTACTTTGAGGGGCGTATAGACTGTCCTGGGTGCCATTGGAGGCCAGAAATCAAGGGCAAGCCAGTTGAAACCATTGAGGCATGGCTGACCTACCTGGAAGAAACCGACCCAGACAAGCCTTTGGAGAACCCGCAACACTGGTATTTAATGCTCAAATGCCACGGATACCAGCAACACATGAAAAACCCCGATGGATGGGCCGCGCATAAATATCGAGAGAAGTTCGGCAAATGGCCTGGGCCGCGTTGGAAATCTCTAGCCCCCATAGAGCCGACAAGCGAGGTCAAGCAATGGATTTACGAACAAAAACAAAAATGGCTGAAATCAGAGGAGGGACAAAGATGGATCAGGAGCCGACCGGATTGGAAGCCGCCACAGAGGGAAATACCTGCAAATGTTTTGAGTGGAACGGAATGGGTCCAGAATTAGACTTGAACTCAGAAACCTGCCAGCAGACAATCTTTGGAGCCTTTCCTTGCCTAAAGAAATCAGGACATGAGGGAAAACATGGCGTTTGAAAAGATTGCAAAAGGAGAATAAAAATGAATAAAGAATTACTGGAACAGTTGCTGGGAATAATTAAGGGAGGAAAAGACTTTGTTTTATCTCAGGCGCCGGATGTTGTACGGCAGATGATTACTTACAATAGAATAATTTCTTCTATTGCACTAGTAATTTCTATTGCCGCGCTTTGGTATACATATTAAATCGCTAATGCCCTATCCAATGCAGAAGAAAATCTTTGATGCTTGCGTAGCGGCTGCCAAGGAACGGAAAGCCAAGCGAAAGGTTAAGGCTAAAGTTTTGTGGGGAAAGACAATAAAGATCGGCCCCCTGAATCGAGAGATCGTTACCCTTTTGGGCCTCAGGGACAAAAAATTAAATGGCCCTCTCTGTCGCATCCATGAAAAAGATGTTTCAGCGATTAGCCATTACGGAGGACTGGCGTATCACATTCTGAGCCAGGGAGAATATCCCTTAATGAGGCTTGTGCCTGAAAATGTTGTCTGGGCTTGCCGGGGAGCCAATATAGATGAGAGGTTCCATCGGGCCAGATATGCCGGGAAATTCGGGAAACATAGATTGATCTTCGGTGAAGAAAAAATGGACCGCCTGGAAATAATGGCGCGGGACTTTGAAAGAAATCCGATGCTGTCCCCATCGAAGCTATCTAAGAAAGAAAAAATATCCATGCGAGATAAATTGTGGACTGAAGTTCACGGCTTTGCAACCGAGGCCGCATGACCATTAAGCAGACGCTGGAGGTCTTGATTCATTCCTACACCTTCCTAGCCGTCGTCATCATCGACGCGGCGAGCTTTATAGTCATAGCGTGGGAGCTTCACAAAGCCCCCCTGAGCGAGTGCGACTGCGGCGATCCATTATGCGACTGGCCGGAAATTCTGGCTGAGAAACAGGAGATAAAATGAAAAAATACGAAGGCGATCTAACCGCCGAAAATGGAAAGACGTATGACTATGTTGAGATAACTGGAAAACTGGTAATTCCAGAAAAGGTTAACGCTAATTTTCCCGCGCTTACCTCGGTGGGCGGGGACCTCAACATCTATTCCAACGCCAAGCTGGACGCGCTTACCTCGGTGGGCGGGTACCTCAACATCAATTCCAACGCCAAGCTGGACGCGCCAGCCCTCACCTCGGTGGGCGGGGACCTCTCCATCTATTC
>VFSW01001337.1_pt1 | contig 37533 bp, 47 predicted proteins | sample 5358111 | NCBI WGS metagenome assembly VFSW01 (sample SAMN11554181, study PRJNA540505) | mine drainage metagenome | isolation source: sediment from site ElyBrook_90M | place: USA: Ely Copper Mine, Vershire, VT | collected 2017 | reverse complement strand
CAGGTTTTGGTCCGCACCATGTCCTTGAGTATCCCCCGTTTCCCGGGGCGTTTATTGGGGTATGTCAGGAGGTCTGAAGGTGTATGCGGGAGATGCGCGTGAGTGGACATTCGACACCCGGGTACTGTACGACCATCGTCCCGGTTTTGCTCCGATATGACCCGCGTCGCTAAGGAGGCCCCCATGCGTTCACCGCAACGCGAAATCGTGTGCCGGGCTCGCCGGACGAGCACCCGTTCGGGCAGACGCCTCGGCACCAGTGGCCAGGAACAACCCCGCGTTGCGCGTCCCGGCGCCGACTCGGACCCCGTACTCGACACGTTGCCCGATATCGGGCTGGCCGACAAGAATGCCCGCGTCATCTATGCCAATACGCTCATAAACGTGCTGGCCCGCGCGGCGGATATGGCGGAGATGAAAACACCGGAGCAGCTGCTTGTTTTCGCCACCATCCGGCAGGCTGTTCAGGACGCTTTCGTCGGGACGGCCACCCGTGCCTGCCCTCTTTCGGCCAAGCGCGCTGCGCTCGCGTTCCTGACCGTGCGCAGGTTCGGCGGGTTGTGCCCGCTGATTGGGATCAACACAGACTACGCCGTGGAACAGGTGGAAAAACTGAAGGATTTTCTCAGGAATCATGCCGGGCGTTGTGCTGCGGTGGGCAAGAGGCATGCACGCAGCCTGCATCAGCTCCGTCACGCGGCGCACTAGTGTAGTGCTTCATTGCATAGGGAACCTTCGGCTCCCGCCGCCTTTCATCCCAATTCCCTAAACGGGATGGGAATTCCCGGCGACATTTTTAATCATTAGCGGCTCATGTGTTACGGGATTGCAACTCGCCCCAGCGCACCTCGCATTTTTTAGCTGTGGCTGTGGCTTGCGTCCGGCGTGGGTTGTGCGACAATTTAAGAAATATCGGAGACGAAGGATGTTTAACCCCCTGCCGCCGCTAACAAACCCCCGCCAGCTCGTCATCGAGGACCCGACTACCGGAACCATCCGCTTTACGCGGACGGGTGTCGAACGTTTTCGGGATCGCTTTGCAAAAATTGGCATTGACATACGGAACCTGCGTACCAAGGAGGACTTCCTGGCGGCCCACACAGCTTGCTTCAACTCTGAAATCAGCCTTGCCGCAATCCTGATGGACAATCCGGTTCTCGACGAAATCATGGCCGAAATCCCCGCCTGGCAGGACGGCCGGGGACGCAGATAACAAAAGGCGCAGGGGATGCCTGCGCCGGAATAGCCAACCTCAAGAGAAGCTCTCTCTGAGCGCCGTTTCTTCTTCCACGCACCCAATTAAGTATTGCCCGTCTCGGGGCTGAAGCCGGCCAGCATCGATCGCAGCTTGTAGCCGCTTCTTTGTTTGCTCCAGTTGCTCAACGCTTGCTGTTGCAATGAACTTCCTTATCCCATGTAACGTCTCTGGGTCGATCATGACGTTTCCTCCTCACCCCGCGAAGGGGTCGAAATTACGGAGTCGCTACTCCCCGTAGAGTCGATTCCCCCGCGTAGCGAGTGGAAACATGCCCCCTGTCGGCGGGAGATGTTCCCGCGTGGGGGGTGTTTCCGGCAAAGCGCTCGCCGGCAACGGATGCCTTGCGGCATCAAGAAACACTGATCCTTTAGTCCAGGTTTGGCGGGATCGCAAGTCTAGTCGCCGGCCACCTTAAGGCCTTGGCCGACCCTTCCGGCGTATGCTGCTTGCATATTTCCCACGATCAATCACGATCTCCCTAGCTCGTATTGCCAGGAGACAATTTCATGTACAAGGATCGAATCCGCGCGCTCGCGGGCCCCCGCTATGACCCGAGACACATTGAGGCGTATATGCGCCTCGAGCATGGCGTGCTCGACGGATTGAGCCCGGCGCGTTTTCGCGCCGAGGTTGCCATCGGAATGCGGTGCGTCGATGCCGGCGGTACGGTTAACGCAGAGAAGCTCGCGCAGTCCTGCGGACTTTAGCCCGCCGCGCCCCATGTCCAGCGTTCCTCTCCCCAAGGCCGTCCCGCTAGCGCCCGCAACGTGTCAGCGCGCGGTGACTCTGCCCGTTGAGCGTCTCATTGCGATGGGACTTACCCCAGCCCTTGCGCGGATCTACGCCTCGCGCATTTGCGATGAATCGGAGCTCGACCTCTCGCTCGCGCAGCTGCCGCCGCCTTTGGGGCTTTCCGGCATCGACCGCGCCGCTGCCCGGCTCGCCCGGGCCGTGCAGCGCGACGAACGCATTCTGATTTCCGGCGATTACGATTGCGACGGTGCCACCGCCACGGCGGTGCTGGTCGCCGCGCTAGGCGCGCTAGGCGCCAAAACGGTTTCCTACGTCATCCCCGACCGCGTGCGGATGGGCTATGGACTCACCGGCGCACGCGTCGATGACGCCGACGCCTTCAAACCAGATCTTCTAATCCCGGTCGACGCCGGAATATCGAGTTTCGCGGGGGCGGCGCGCGCCGCCGAGCTCGGCTGGGACGTCCTCATCACCGACCATCATTTGCCGGGCGTCCGGCTGCCCAATGCCTACGCCATCGTCAACCCGAATCTGCCGGGCGAGCGGTTTCCGTCGCGCAACCTGGCCGGCGTCGGCGTCGCCTTCTATCTCGCGCTCGCCACCCGCGCAGTGCTGCGCGAGTCGGGGGCGCCACCGGAGACGGAATCCTTCAGCGCGCTGCTGGATCTTGTCGCGCTCGGCACCGTCGCCGACGTGGTCGCGCTCGACCATACGAACCGGATCCTGGTCGAGGCGGGGCTGCGGCGCATCCGCGCGGACAAAGCGCGCCTCGGAATCGCCGCGCTGATTGAGGCCGGCGGACGGGATGCGCGTACCCTCACCTCCCAGGACATCGCGTTCGGGCTCGGACCGCTCGTCAACGCCGCCGGCCGGCTCGCGGACATGCGGCTTGGCATCGAGTGCCTGCTTGAGCGAGATACCGAACGCGCGCGTGGGCTTGCCCGGCAGCTCGCCGCGATCAATACGGAGCGACGCGAGATCGAGCGCACCATGCGAGAGGAAGCATCTGTGCTCGCGGACGCGAAAATCGCAGCGCTGGGGTCGGTGCCTGATGCGTTGTGTCTGTACGATTCGTCCTGGCACGAGGGGGTGGTCGGCTTGGTCGCGGGACGAGTGAAGGAGCGGCTGCACCGGCCGGTCATCGCGTTCGCGCGCGGCGCCAGCGGGCTGCTCAAAGGGTCGGCGCGATCCATCCCTGGGGTGCACGTGCGCGATGCGCTGGCGCTCGTCGACGCTCGCCATCCGGGGCTTATCGATAAATTCGGCGGACACGCCATGGCTGCAGGGCTCGGGATCGCGGAAGGCGCCCTGCCCGCTTTCGAAGCGGAGTTCGCGGAGGCGGTCGGCGCGCTGGCCCTCCCGGGGGCGTTCTCGCCCATCACCGAAACGGATGGCGCTCTGGCTGCGGACGAAATCACGATGGAGACCGCCGACGCACTTGCGCAGGCCGGTCCCTGGGGACAGGGATTCCCGGAGCCGCTGTTCGAGGGCGAATTCGAAGTCGCCGAAATCCGCTACATGGGCGAAGGGCGGCACGCGCGGCTCACGCTGCGCGCCAGTGGCAAGCCCGTTCGGGCGCAGGCGGTAGCGTTCCACATCGAGCAAGGCGGTTTTTCGCCGCGGCCCGGCAAGCAGCGGCTCCTGTACCGGCTACGGCCGGCGCAGTGGAACGGCGAGCGCTACGCGCAGATGGTCATCGAGGCGGCTTGTTAGGCGGCCGCAAACGGCCTATTTCCCAGGCTGGCGTTTTCTGTGCACGCCTATCATTACGGACATGCGCATGAACCGTACGCATCTGATGGAGGAAAACGCCGCGCTCAGGGCGCGGCTCGCGGTTGCTGAGGGCGAGGCCCGGGACTGCGTCTGCAAAGGAAACTGGCGGATCCTGCTGAAAGAGATTGAACCCCTTATCGGGCGCCGGTTTCGCGACCGGCACGGGCGCGAATACACGCTTTTCGGGCTTGTGGACTGTCTCGACGACTATTGCTATGGCATGTTCAGCCCGCAACACGGCATGGTGCTGCTGACCTGCGTCGGATCGATCGAAAACCAGGGATTCGAGCCGATCGCCGACACGACCCGTAACCCTTTGGACGCCGCATCCTGATGACGATCCACCCCATCAAGGTCCGTATTGCCCTAGTCTTGTGCGCCATTCTTGCCGCTGCCGGTGGCGCGGGATGGCTCGTCTTGCGCCATTGGCCAGGCGGATTCCTCGGTATAGCGCTTGCGCTCGGCGTGTTCGTGGATGTGCTTGCTTTTGCGCTGGTTTCCGCTGCATGGGCAGATGGAACGTTCTCCCTCGCACAGACAACTCGCGATATCTTGATGCTCAGCGCGCTGACCATCGATCTGGCTGCGTTCTTGGTTCCGCCGTTTCCGGCGTGGAGTTTGTGGGCCGCGATCGGCATTCTCCTGGTGTCGGCCGCCGGACACGACTATTTTTTTGGGCCGTAGTGAACCTTGGCGAGCTCCTTGTGGCGACGCTATCCCTCCCTGCTCTGTGCGGGAATTCCCGTGCAAAGCGAAATCCGAGCGCATTGCAGTCGTGCTCTCCGATGTGACGACCAGCAGACCCGAGTGCAGCTGCTGCAGGCTTCTCCTCCGCCTGCATGAACAAAACCACAACATGTTGTGGTTCCGAATCGAAGGGAGCGCTTCGGATCCGCGGATCCGAAGCGCTTTATTTAGGTTCAGCGCCACCACTTGTTGTGGTCGGCGCGCGCGACAGGAAGAAAGCTGTCCCCTGCGTCTTCGGGTGGACAGCCGCGTCTTTAGTATAGGGAAATGCCCCCAAATAGCACGCCCGACGCGGGAAACCGTCCTGCGACTGTTTATTTTGCCCCATTGCCCTTCTCTCACGACAAATAACGCGCCTTAGAGGCCTTTATTCCTCCCCTTGCGTTCCTGTTCGGACGAGTAGGCTTTCGCTCGGGAACGAATTTTGAGCGTCACTGCGCGGTAGCGCAGGTTGGCCGCTGCTCTGTGCGTTCCCAGTTGTCCCAATAGGCGGACGTGCAATCGACGCAATGCGCCGCCCAAACTAACCGCAACCTCAGCAGGAGTGCTGTCATGCCCAAACCGATCGGCCTGCAGGGCCATCTCGTCGCCATCGAACCCCTCACGGTGACGACCCCCGAGAGCAATGGTTACCTGCCCGGTTACAACGGCAGAGCCTACATCCCGTCGAGCACTCTGCGTCATCATGTGCGCGCCAACGCGTTGCGGGCCGTGCGCGATGCGCTCGCCGCGTCCGGGAAACTCCTCTCACCCCAGACCACTCTGGCCCTCATCGAAGGGTACGCCCCCGAGATACAGAAAAAAACCTCCGCTCTCACCTGGGACGAGGAGAACCTATTGCGCGCGCGCAATCCGTTTTTGTCTCTGTTCGGCATCTGGAAATTGCCGGCGCGCTTGTCCGTCGGCAATGCCTACACGCCGGTTAGCGTGGATAAGGCCTTTCAGTCCGTGCGGCTGCGCGCGAACATGGCACGCAAGCTGCCGTCCGAAGAGGACATCCTGGAATGTAGCGGGATGCCTGCCCACATTACCGCAGAATGCGCGATCGCGGAAGCCGACCGCGCCGAGAAAAAAAGGAAGAAGGAAGCCAATGGCGAAGAAGGCAAGGGCGACGAAGCAAACCAGAAGGCAACGGGGTCCGTGCACAGCATCGCGTCGATCGTATCTGGGTGGTCGGAGATTGTGCCGGGCACTCTGCTCGATTGGCGCCTGACGGTATTCGATTCCCGCGAGTCCTTCTCGCTGCCGTTGCTCGTGGCCGGACTGCGGCGTCTGGCCGATCAGCCGTGGCTCGGCGGGCACCGTGCCGCGGGCTGCGGACACTTCGGTGTTTTCCTTCAAGCGGTCGGCGACGAGGAGTCTTTCATCGAGATTAACGAGGACGTCGGGTTCCACGCGAGCGGCCTCTTCCAGTCCGCGATCGATCGCTTCGACGGAGCCGCCAAGTCGGGGTTTCCCGAGTACGATTTCTCGGTAACGCCATAGATAACCGTTCCTGTCTGCCACGGTACGCGCGGACGGGACAGACCCCTATAAGGAGACAGCATGGACATTGTCGGCATGACGCACGATTTCTTCCGCGCCGGCGGCGCTGGACAAACCGCGCATGGGTACGACTACAACCCCATCCAGAGCGACTATGCCAGCACGGTGGCGCAGACCCTTGTGGCCGGACCCCGCCTGATTCCGTCCAGAAAAAAGGAAGGCGGCGAAATCAAGAAGGCCTGCCACTCGCTGTTGCAGGCGCCGACCGGCTCGGGCAAGACGCTGGCCTATCTGGTCCCGCTTTGCCTGTTCGCAGCCTCCGGGCGCAAGCGGGTGTGCGTGTCGACCTATACGCTTGCCCTGCTGCGCCAGATTCGCAACGGTCGCGACATCGATGTCGCCATCGACTACGCGGAACGATTGACGGGCGTCCGCCTCTCGGTCGCACAGCGCATTGGTCGCAGCAACTACGTCTCACCGGGACGCGCGGAGAAGCTCTATCTGCACTGCGTCGAGCGCCAGATCGCCATAAGCCGCGACGCCCGCCGCTTCTTCGATTGGGCCAAAGGCGGCGGACTGTTCGCCGAGTTTCGCGAGGTCAGCGGGATCGATCCGGTGACGATTGACATCGGCGGAGATTCCGTCTCGCTGCAGGCCGAAACGGCCCTGCGTGCAACAGATACGGAGGAAGACCACGCCCGGTACTTGGAGGACTGCGGACAATCGTCCATCGCCGATGTCCTGCTCACCACCCACCATTCGCTTCTTCTTCATGGCGCCACTGATGGGCTAGGGCCAATCGAGGCTGTGGTCTCCGATGAGGCGGACCGCATGGAGAGCGCGGCCGAGTCGCTTACCGGACGCAAGTTTCGCCCGCTGGACGGCATCCGTCTCGCAAACCGGATCCTCGGCAAGCGGGTGGACGCCGCGTGCTTCAAGCTTGCGGCGGAGCGGCTCAATCGGACGCTCGATAATTGCCGCGATCCGGACAGCCGGCGCAAGACCGCGCCGATCCCGGAGGGCAAACCACTCACTGAAATCCACAAGGCAATGCGCGAGACAGCCGACGAGGGCAGGAAACTGCTTGCGACGGTTGCGCAACCGGGTTGTGCTGCCGGCCCACATCTGGCCGCTGGTCTGGCTGAGTGGCTCTTCGAACTGGAGCGGTGGCTGCGCTCGATTGGCCAAATCGCCGACGCCGATGTACAGCACTCACTGTTCGATGATAAAACGGAGAACGACAAACCGGATCTCGGCGCCGTCTCGCGGCACCTGTCCTGGTCCCCCCATCTGTTCGAGGGTGGGTTCGTTGAGGCGTCCCTGTTTCCGCTACGGCGCTACGGCATTCTCCTGCGCCGGAAGATCTCGTCATGGATACTCACGTCCGCCACGCTGTCCGTGCGTTACGCGGACGACTTCAAGATTGCGCGCAGCGTGTTTACGCTCGGCATGGACGATATCCTCAAGCGCTGCACATTCCCGCCACCCAAGAACTTCGGACACCTGTCTCTGGTGCGCGTGCGCGAGGATGCTCCGAAACCGTTTATCAAGGATTCCGACGGGGAACACGACTATAACCCGGAATGGGCGGATCATGCCGCCAAAGTGGTCATCGAGGCGGCTGATGACGGGCGGGCGATGGTTCTGACCCGCAGCTTTGCCGACCACCCCCTGCTCCTACCGGCGCTGATCGGGCGCTTCGGGGCGGAAGCCGTCGCCGAACATGTCCAAGGCGAACGGCTATCGGCATTCCTGGCACGTTCGTCCGCCAACCGCAAAGTCCGCGTCATCCTGGCGCCGGGCGCGTGGGAAGGGGTCGAAGTCCGAAGTCCTCCCGCGAACGGTGCGGCGCAAGGGCCGGTCTGGATGCGCAATCTGGTTATCCCCCGGTTGCCGATCCTGCCGCCCAACAACCACCTCGACGAAGATCGGGCCGCCGCCATTGTGACCGAGAATGCGGACTGGGTCGCCAAGCTCGAGGCGTTCAGGAAGGAAGCCCTGCGCAGCCTCAAGAAGGCGGACGGGAAGGCGGAGCGCGAGCGCCTCGAAGAGGAGGTGCGGCGTCTCAACATGAGCCTTGGCAGGGCACGGAAGATGGACCTCGCCGGCGCCAAGGCCATTCTTTTCGAACGCCGTCGCAATTACGGATTTCAGATCTTCGTGCAGGGCGCCGGACGCCTTATCCGCGGATTCCATGATCGCGGTACGCTCTGGATCGCCGACCCCCGGTTTTCACCGGGTCACCCGGTCGGGCGCGACTACTACGACCTGCTTATGTCCCGTTACCCCGAGGCCCGCGACAGTGAGCGGATCCTCGATACGCAGCCCGGTAAACCCCGGGCACGCGGGCGCCTGTCGCAGCGGCTGCGTAAACATGTCGAGGCCCGGCTATGATGGCCATGGCGTTTGTTTATGAACATCTGGGCCAGCTCCTCATCGAGGACGCCCCACCCCACCCGCGCCCCACAGCAGACAGCCTGTGGGTCCGAACCCGCCACGGTTCCTGTAATCTCTGCGGTTGTCTCGGTGGCTGGATGCGCGCACGCAAAAAGGATGGCGCCTCGCTCTGCGAGCCTTGTTATACGGTGTACCACCAGACGCCGATGCTCGGCACCAATGGCGAGCTGGGCGGGGCCGGCGTGCGCGTGGGCGCATTGCGCGAAGCCTGGGCGGCAACGTTTGTCATCGTCACTCCGGAACGTGCGCGCATCTATCTCACCGACAGCGCGAAGAAGAAGGTGAATCTCAACCGCCGGCGCGAACAGGTTGCGCCCCTGGTCGAGGCCAATCCCGCACTGCGCTGCATCGAGTATCGCGCGCTTTCTGAAAGATGGGACGATCTGGCGAGAACCTCGCCCCCGTACGTCGCTTTTTCACCGCAAGGCAACGGCAACCCGGCGGCGCTGGCCCAAGCGCTGGCCCAAGGCTTCCCCTGGGAAATTCACAGGATCTGCACCTGGCTGGACAACAGCGGCACCTGGTGCACATTGCCGGCCACCGACCTGCTCGTTCTGGGCAGACTGGCGGTCCAAATGAGCGGAGAGACACAGACGTTCCGGGATCTCGTCGCGGAGGAATGGATGTCCTTCGCGGAGGGAAGGAAGTTGGGCCAGTCCCACAGCCGGAGACTACGCCGCGAAATGAAAATCGCGAAAACCTCCGAGGACATCGGTTGCGCTATCGACATTGCCGAGGAAAGGTACCCGCAGATCGGCGGACTGGCGAGGCGCGGCCCCCAGCACAAGCAGATGCTGCAGATCATGCTCAAGATCCTCAAGGAGGGCGCGGCCGATGCCTAACCACGTCCCGCTACGCCTGCACGTCAGGCTATTGAGCCCGGCCATTGTCACCCAGCCCATCCATCTGGACGGACTGCTCTGGCAGGCGCTTGTTCGCATGGGGATGCGCCCCGATGATGCGCTTGCAGCCATCCCGCTGTCCGCCCACGAGTACCCGGGCGGCAGGTTCTACCTGGGCACGGCCGGGATCGCATCCGGAGAAGGTCCGGTCCCGCCAGTTATCGATGCCCGCTTCCTGATTTGCGGACACCGCGATGTCGGCGAGTTCGGCGCAACAGAAGCGGCGCTCAAAAAAATCGGCATGAAAAAGCCGAGCCCGGCTATCAGCAAGCTGCCGGCGATCGGCGCCACGGAGATGGTTTTCTTTGGCATCGGCGACATCGACGCCATCTCCGATCTGTTGCCGGCGATCGATGGCATCGGCAAGCGTACACGCCAGGGGATGGGCGAGGTCGACCTAAGAAACACCCGCGTCACGGCGCTCGGCGCGGCGCATGCCACATTTCCATGGCGACTGCCAGACGGACAACCAACACGGCACACGCCGTGGTCCGTGTGGCGGGGGATGGGCGGCATGGAAAGCGCCTGTCGCGGGCGAGCCCGTTTGGGTCCGCCCTATTGGGATGCTGCGGCGGCGCGTGAGGACGCGGCGTTCGCCATGTCCACGTACGTGCAGCGCGAGGTCCTTTTCGACCATCTCGCCGAGATCGTCTCCGCCACAGGAGGTTTGCTATGAGCCTGAATATTCAGCCAATCGCGATCGAACCGGCCCCGGCATCGCACGGCTTCGCATTCAGCCGACCGCTCCCGACCGGCCTGACGGTCCTCGCCATGAAAGCGCTGCGGCTGGCCGCGTTGACTCGATTCAGCGGCCCGGCCCCGGAGTGGGTAAGCGGCCATGACGCCGGAGGGGGCGTCACGCGCGATCGCCGGCATATCGTCTGGAGCCCGATCTTCGAGGAGGGGCGTCTGGCCGGCGCCGCAGCGCTGTTTCCGCCTGGGGTGTCCGACCATCAGAGACGAATGATGGCGAGATTGCTCTGCGATGTGCGTTCCGTGCGCATTGATGGATCGAGCATTGCGCTCGATGCCGGCGGCGTTCCTTTTGCGCGCGCATCCATGGCGTGGGTTTCGGTCACGCCCGTGTCGTGCTACATCCACCCCGACAGGGCGAAGCGAACGGTGCGCAACGCCCTCGCCAGAATGTGCCGCGACGCCGGATTTCCCGAACCCGCCGAGGCTACGTTCCTGGATATGCCTGCGTGCCTCGTTGGTACGCCCGCTTATGCGAAGCGGTTCTATCTCCGCCACGCGTTTCTGCGTTTTCCGGCTCCGGTGAATGGTCCGGTCGCGATTGGCGGATTGCGGTACTTCGGCGGCGGAGCATTCGCGCCGATCGATTAGACGGCGCAAGCGCCGTCGATTCGCCGCCTTGTTGCGAGGGCTCCTGTGGCGACCGAATGTCCGGGGAGCGCTCGCGGGGGCGCAAGTTCTTTTCCAAAATGGAGTTGTTCCCACTATGATCGCTGGAAACAAGCGCGGATTTCCTGTTTTTGCGGTGTTACCCCTAGCGCTCGCAAACAGCGCTCCGGACCTGCGTTGTTACTGGGTTCTTGGTGAGCCCAGTGATCCATGGCAATAAGCCGTGGTCTTGTTACAGCCTTGTCGCCTCGCGGCGCATCGCCCCCGTTTTCCTCGGTGATCCATGGCAATAAGCCGTGGTCTTGTTACAGCACAGTACTGGGCGACGCCGCCGGCGCCACCGGCTTTGCCGTGATCCATGGCAATAAGCCGTGGTCTTGTTACAGCCAGCTGCCCAGCAGGATTGGGGGCTGCACTGGGGTCGTGATCCATGGCAATAAGCCGTGGTCTTGTTACAGCCCAACTCTCCAGGCAATAAACATTGCCAGGGCCAGCGTGATCCATGGCAATAAGCCGTGGTCTTGTTACAGCCACATCGATCGGCTCGGCCACGGGCATTTTTCTGTGGGTGATCCATGGCAATAAGCCGTGGTCTTGTTACAGCATCACGCTCCACCAGCTGGGCAGGGAATACCGATACGCGTGATCCATGGCAATAAGCCGTGGTCTTGTTACAGCATACGCACCTCACTTGTCCAGTTTCTTTTTCAGATCGTGATCCATGGCAATAAGCCGTGGTCTTGTTACAGCCAGTGCTCAAAACCCGTTCCCCCGATAAATAACGGCGTGATCCATGGCAATAAGCTGTGGTCTTGTTGCAGACAGACAGACAGGCAAGAGAATCGCTGATGCAGTTCAGATCGGACCATTTCCTTGAGCGATTTTAGGGCTGATCCGAGTTCCGCCGCTAAATCGGCCGTCGCTTCACGCGATACCGGCGCCACGGCATAATCCATGGTTCCGGACAACAGGAGATTTTTATATGTATGCAATTCGTTCTCAGACCCACACTACTGATGTTAATCTCACCGCCATTCTTGAATTTCTCGAGCACCCATCAACAACAGCTCTCACGCTTTGCGCAAGCCCACTCCAGGCATCGCCAGAGGGTATCGGAAAGCGCCACGTCACCAATCTGCCCCTTCTCTCGGCCTGCGGAGAAATGCACTTGCCCGCCATCGGCGCGCTCTATGTTGTTTTCGACGGCTCGTTTCTCACCTGCGCGCGGAAAGACCGATACGATGAGGTGAAAATGCTGCTCGATGTCGCCGAAAAGAGCGGCAAGGTCTCGTACGCAACAGGGCGCGCGCCCTTTACCGATCACCTGCCCCCCGACCAGGCTGCGAACCAGATGCTGAGCATCGACCACAAGGTACTCACCGCGCAAACCCGGCCCCAGTTTTTTCGTATGCTCTCCAATCTGACAGAGCGCCAATTCTCTGAATTTCCGTCGCTGTTCCAGGGAGGATGAGCGGCCGCAGCCGACACCGACCCCCCTCGGCGGAACGCGTGGATTGAGGCGGCTTGCATATTCCCGGATATCGCCCACGATCTGTTACATGGGATCTCAAGCCGCCGAAAAACATCCCTCCGCCCCCTTTAAGGGAACGGTTATCCGCGTGCATTACCGCGGCAAGGACGACTGGTGCGTACTGAGCGTTGAGGGGGTCGGCAAGGTCGTCGGGCGACTCGAGGGCGCCCGCACCGGCATGCAGATCGAAGGGGCTGGGACAAACGTCAAGGACCTGACCTACGGGGACCAAATCCGCGCCGACTGGATGGGCGAAGTGATGCCCACCAGCGCCAAAGGGCTGCGGGAATTCCTGCGCTCCGGACGGATCCCCGGCATCGGCACGAAAACCGCCGACGCCCTCATCGCGCATTTCGGCGACGCCCTTCAGGAGACGCTCGACCGTTACCCCGGACGGCTCGCCAAGGTTCCCGGCATCGGCAAGAAAAAGGCCGCGCGCATCCGCAAGGGCTGGGCTCGCCTCGTCGGCATGCGCCGCCTCGCCATCTTCCTCCAGGGCGCCGGGCTCGGGCCAACCCTGGTCCTGCGCGTGCACGACACCCTGGGTGGCGGCGACGACTCCTCGGGGCTCGTCGAGCAGCTGCGCCAGAACCCGTACCTGCTCTGCCGCGTGCGCGGTATCGGCTTCGATCGCGCCGACACCGTGGCGCTCGGCTCCGGCTTTGCCGAGGACGCTCCGGCGCGGCTGCGCGCGGCGCTGCGGCATGCCATGGACGAGGCGTCCACCAACGGTCATACCACGCGCGCTCCGGACGACCTCGCGAAGCGCGCCGCCGCCCTGACCGGCCAGCCGCCGCAACGGCTGCGCGCAGAGCTCGACGCCCTGCTTCAGGACGGCGCCGAGCGCGCCGCGCAGGGCAGCAGCCTCGTTCTTACCCGTTCGCTCGGCGAGGTCGCGGTCACGACCCGCTCGCTCGATGTGGCCGAGCGCGCGATTGCCCGCGCCATTTCCGGGCGCGTGCGCGGCCCGGTGCGTCCGGTGCTCGCCGTCACCGAGGCGGCGGCGGTTGCGCTCGTCGCCCACAGGCTCTCCGCCCAGGGGTTGCGCGATGACGATAGCCAGGTCCGCGCGGTTGCGACGGCGCTTACCCAGGGGCTCGCCATTCTGACCGGCGGCCCCGGTACCGGCAAAACGACACTCATCCGGCTGCTCTGCGAATTGGCGGCCTCGTCCGGGCGGCGTGTGGCGCTCGCCGCTCCGACCGGTCGGGCGGCGCGGCGCATGGGTCAGTCGCTGCCGCGGGACTTCTCCCCCATGACGCTGCACCGGCTGCTCGAGGCGCGCGGTCCGCGCGAGTTCGGACGGAACAAGGACCGTCCCATCGAGGCAGATTTTCTCATCGTCGATGAGTCCTCGATGATCGACGTGCCCATCGCCGCCCGACTCCTCGAGGCGCTGGAACCCGGATGCGCCGTCGTGTTCGTCGGCGACCACAACCAGCTCCCCTCCGTCGGGCCCGGCGCGGTGCTGCGCGACCTCACCCAGGCCGGCGTGCCGACGGCGCGGCTCGCCCGCGTGCACCGGCAGGACGAGGGCTCCGGCATTGCGCTCGGCGCCCCGCAGGTCCTCGATGGACGGGTTCCCGACTACGGCTGCGGCCTGTGGTTTCTCGGCGACGACGACAACGAACGCGCCGCCGCGCATGTCGTGCGCGCCTACGCGGAACTCGCGGGCGAACACGGCCCGGATTCCGTCCAGGTCATCGCGCCGATGCGCAAGGGCACGCTCGGCACGCAGGCGCTCAACGCGCTCCTGCGCGCGGCGGTCAATCCACCGCGGCCCGGAACCGCCGAGCTTGCCGGGTTCCGCGCCGGGGACCGCGTCATCCAGTGGCAGAACAACTACGATCTCGGCGTGATGAACGGGGATATCGGCACGGTAGTCTCGGTTGACGTGGACGACGATGCGGCGCACGTCGAGTTCGACGACCGGACCGTCGAGTACGAGACTTCGCAGCTGCGCGAACTAGATTTTGCGTACGCCATTACTGTGCACAAAGCCCAGGGGAGCCAGTACCCGCGGGTGATTCTGCCCGTATCCACCCAGCACTATGCGCTGCTCGATCGGCAGCTGCTCTATACCGGGCTAACCCGCGCCGAGAAGGAGATCACGCTCATTGGCCAGGAGAAGGCGGTGAAGTTCGCGGTATCGCGCGCGCAGGGCACGAAGCGCCAGACGGCGCTGTCGGAACTGCTTGCCAGCGCCGCCTGATCGTTTCCCCGGATACCCAAGACAGCGATACTGGACAAACCCCATGATCGACTATCCGAATTTTCTGCAGGAAACCAGGCGCAACATCGAGCGATACGGGGTCCATCTCGTCGGCGTCGCCGATAGCGTCCATTGCGGCGTCTGCGGCACGGACGACTGCGCCGACCACAAAGACGCCGCGCGGTACGACAAACCGGGCGACGGTTTCGTGTACACCATCGGGCACCGCGAGCGCGCCCGGCCGGATCTGGTCGTGCTTTGCGGACCGCGCGATGGCGAGCAACCGGTTCCCGGAGAAGCTCTCAATCGGCAGATTTCCGAGGCCACGATGCTGCTCAATGACCTCGTCGATAACTGGGGCGAGAATCCCGTCCTCGCGGGACAGCATTGCGCCGCCGGCAACGGCCGCGTGTATCGGGTCTGCGACGACCCCGCGCTCGTACAGGAGGCCCGGGAATCGCTCACCGTCCAGGCCGGCCGCTACTATGGATGCGACGACTACCGATTGCTCGTATTGGTGCCGGTGGGCTGGATGCACGCCGGCTGATGACAGGGGGGTGCGACCGGGAAAGCCCGCTGGCGGCGCTTATCGCGCAGATGCTTCGTGCCGGCCCCCTAAACAATACGCATCTTTGCAATCTTTTCGGCCAGGCGCATGATGCGTGAACCGGATTAACCTACTTTGCTCAATACTCACCGAAGGAACCCGACATGCTTGACGCCAGCGATCGTGAAAACGTGATTAAATCCCACCAGGCCGCGGAACTGCTGGTCCAGTGCCTACGCGATGCGGTGAAAACCGACGACGCGCTGCTCCACGAGCTCGGCATGAGCATGCTGCCGCAGGCCACAGACATCGCGCAGCGGCTCGGGCGAATTGCGCTGTCGGCAGGCGCCGAACCCCGGGAAATTCCCGGCGCGGCGGCGCAGACCGATCGTTGCGACGAACGCGGTATCGACGCGCTGCTGAATGACATCGCCTGCAGGGAACTGGGCGCCGCGACGCTTGAGGTGCGCAACAGGGATGCTCTCGACTTTTATTCGCTGAGCGTCTGGCGGCTGCGCGATGCGTTGCGCGCGGCATTCGAGGCTGGATGGTCTTTTCATAAGGCCGCGGGATAATTCTCGACCGAGCGCTTCGGATCCGCGGATACGAAGCGCTCCCAGGACCTCTCCATTTGCAAGTTCCCCGCCTTCAAGTACCCTATTTTCTGAATACGAACAGTCGGCAGCGATGCGTCGGTGCCGAAAAAACAAGAATAATTCTATTTAGCAAGGAGGTCTCATGGATATCCGGTGTCCGCTCTGCCATTCCGAGGACACGAAACGCCTGGCGCTGGTGCAGGCCGAGGGACGCAGCCGCACCAAGGGGGTGACGGTTGGCGGAGGGTTTGGCGGCGGTCTGTCGCTGGCTGGAATGGCGCTTTCCGCCGTCTTTTTCCCTATCAAGGTCCTGTTCGGGGTCTTTGTGGGCGTGAACCGCTCGCGCTCTGCCACGGAGCTTGCGGCCGAAACCGCGCCACCGCGCCGGGCGCCCGCCTGGCTCATGGCGACCCTCGGGCTGATCCCGTCGTTCTGGATCAGCCAATTCATCGGAACCCGATTCCACTCCGATTTCATGCAAAGCGTCGTGTGGACCGGTCTGTTCTTCATCCTCTACGGCGGGGCCACCTTCGCTGCGTTTTACTACAACCGCAAGGCCTTCCCGAAGCGGGAGGCCTCATGGCAACGCACGTTCCTGTGCCAGCGCTGCGGGGCGAATTTCGTGGTGGCCGAGTACGACCCCTACGGGATGAATGCCGTGCGTTCCGACCGGCTCGGTACCGGCAACGCGCTGCCCATCGCAGAGCAGCCGCAGGCGCGGGAGACCGCCGAGGCCAAGGCGGACGCCGATGCCAGACAGTGGCGCGAGCGCGGGAAGTCCATGGGTCGCGGGCACGGGGCGGGCGGCAAGGGGTGAGCAGCTGGCCGCTGTTGCGGCGACGGATTTCTGCAGCATCACCGGCAACGGTGCCCAAAAACGGTTCGCTCTTCTGTCTGCGGAGATGATCTCGTCCAACACTTCCGCCTCATCGAGGGGCGGGTACTCCCATTCCTTTCCATAGGCAGTCGGTCCGGGTCTCGCCAGAGACCCCGGCCAGTTCCGTTTGTCCGATTCCCCTGCGCGATGGGCCGGAAGGACAATAACCGCCCCCAACAGCCCTTTATCACCGCTTGCATCTCTACGTGTTCAGGCAAGATCCCGGTTTTTTCTACCGCGAGATCCAAAACAACATGGACGAACAGCACGATTACAAGATTCATCGCCCTTCGCGTTGTCCTGAATTTCCCGTCAAGGCGCAAATAGCCGCTTCGCCCGGAGAGGTCGAAATGTCGCTGCCAACCGCGCACGAGCTGCACCGCCTTGGCATCGGCGTTCTGGTGGACGTGCGCCAACCCTGGGAGACCGAGCATTCCCCCGCTCCGCAGGGCAGCGTGCTCGTGCCGCTCTGGTCGCTGAAAGCGCGCACTTCGCCCCACTTGCTCACTCCCGAAGAGATCGAGGACGCGCACGGATTCGACCTCGAGGCGGCGCTCGACCGCCTGGCTGAAGGTTATCAGCTTCATGGGCTTGCGCTGTGCATCTGCGCCCGGGGAAATCGCAGCGTCGAGGCGACCCGCATCCTGCGCGACCTGGGGTTCGCGCGCACCTACAGCGTTCGCAGCGGTTGCCTGGGATGGGATACTCACGTGGTTGCAATCGATCGGGATCGCCAGTAACTTAGCACTCAAAGAGAGCACGGCAACTGGAGTTCAGTCATGGGCTTTTACAAGGATCACGACGACTTGGTGGCGGATGTGGTGCTTGCCAAGGCATCGCTCCTTGCCCGATGGGTATGCAGGGAGAATGGCCGCGTGACGCTGGTCAAAACCACCCCCTACGAACGCGAAATCCTGCGGGAAGAGCAGGCCGGCGCCATTGCGCGGCTTGCCATCGACAAGGCGATGAAGGCCTCCCGTCCGTGCCACCGGCAACAGCCTCCCCTGCCAGACAAAGAGTTGCCGCCGCCCGATTCCGTTTGAGCCGGACGCAGACGGGCCAGACTGCCCTTGCGTTCCCGGGTGCGCGGACGATAATTTGATTGCGGCCCAGACAGGCGGCGCAACCGGAGAGAACCCCATGAAGGATAAGACCATTCAGCTCGGCGACGGCACGATCGCCACCCTTACCCAGAAAGACCTCGATGCCCGACACGGTACCGTGGACCGGTTGCGTCGGACACGATCTGCCAAACAGGGCAAGCCGCTCAATCTCACCAAGGAGGAAGAAGCACTCCTTCGGGCGTTGGTCGATGACCTCGAAAACGAAGAGAGCCAGCGCGAAGGCGACATCATAGAGGCCCTTGCCAAGGATACAGATTTCACCGGAATTCAGTAATCGGATGGCTAAAGCCAAAAGGGAATGGACAGCGCCGCAAGTGAAGTTCAAGAGCAAGCGCGGCTGGCTGTTGGGTGGTAGCGCGAATCCGATGCTGCATCACTGCGGCTATTGCGGTGCATTGTGGCCAGTAAAAACGGATGGCCGTAATCTGTTCTGTTCGAACTGCGGTCACTATTGAGGCAGATCGCCGGGCGGCAATACGAGCGATTGCCGATAGAAGCGCCATTCCCGGTCGGTTTGACCGCGGCGCCTGCCTGGAGTAGGTTCTATTTGAGGGCACTGCTACCCGACTCGCTGATCCGCGCACGACCCTGACAAGGAGGTTTCCATGCTACCCAAGCTCGCGCATGCTCAACGTGACAACGCGATACCCACGCAGACAGCTCGGTGGGCGGAAAATCACCTGCCGCATCCTCGGCAAGAAGGATTCCCGACTCCAGAAAACCCGAACGTCAATGCCGCACCGACGATGCCCGCCCGTAGCCGTCTGGCACTGCGCGTGCGGCTGCTGCGTGCCGCACGCGGCTGGTCGCAGGAGCGCCTCGCCGCTGAAAGCGGCTTGCACCGCAATTACATCGGACACATCGAGCGCGCGGAGCTCAATGCCGGTCTCGACAATATCGAGAAAATCGCCCTGGCGTTTGGTCTGACGCCCTGCGCGCTGCTGAGTCCCCACCTGGCGCACCCGGACGGTCCCGCTTCTGCAGGCTGAGGCTGAGGGACAATCGAAGACAGGCTGCGAACAAAATTGCCGCCAAACCAGCTGCACGAGCATACCACGCTCACCCGAGGCGCTACCCGCGGAGTTAAAGTCGTAGTGATGTACGGCATCCCCCGAGCCATCACACGAAGTTCGAACAATGAGGTTCTGCCAAAGCGGTGGGTTGCCCTGTGCCGCGACCTCGCGCGGTCACTCGGCCAGTTCGAGAGTTGTCTGTCGAGACCAAACGACGCGGTCGGCGGCCGACATCTGCGCCACCCACCGCATCAAGCAAGGCTGCCCGAACATGAGCGTTAGCACCCCAAGGCTGCGGGGGACTGCGGTCAGATAAATTCAATATAACAAAGACGTCAATGGAGGATGTGCATATGACAAGCCGTCATCGTGAAAATGATACGCCTTTTCTGAAGGACTTCAATCCCTTTGAAGGGTTAGGATGCGACGCAGGACGCAAACTCGGTGAGGTAGTTGTTGAAAAACGGTTCGATGCTGGGGTCACCATATTTTCTGCCAATGAGAAAGCTGAGTATGTCTATCTGATTCGGGAGGGACGAGTAAAGCTATTCAGAATCACAGAAGATGGCCGTGAGAACATAGTGGCTTTGCTCGGTCCTGGCGATCTTTTCGGGGAATTCATATTCGGCGAAAACCTAACGCACTCAGTGTTTGCGCAGGTGTTTGAGCCTTCTTGGCTATGCATACTTACACGACCCGGATTTTTTAAACTTCTGACCACTGACCCTCAAATAGCGATAACAATTATCAACAACATTGGGCGGCGTCTCGCGGGGCAGGCCCGCTCAATTGAAAATTTAAGCACCTACGACCTCGATCTTCGCCTTGGCAAGCTTGTGCTGTCTTTGGCATCAGAGTTCGGCTTATCAAGTCCTAATCAGGCTGGGAATGGTATAGTTGAATTAACAGTCACTCTGACACACCAAGATATGGCGAACATGATCGCTGTGTGCCGTCAAACAGTTACTTCTATCGTAAACCGATTCAAACACGACGGGCTATTGCAATATCGGGGTAAAACACTAATTGTGGATTTGCCACGGCTAAAGAAATACCTCGCACAACACAGGGCGGCGGCTGATAAATAACTTCCAGGATTATGGTATGTCGTTCTGACGACAGTCGTAAACTGAGAGCAATGATAGCATTTTCGCTGCGATTCCATTAAAGGACGGTGCGAAGCACCGAGGCGAGCAGTCCGCATGAGGCGCGCCGTGACCGAGTGCGCCACGGACACGCCGGTGGCGTTTAATGATGGCCAGCGCACATAGGAATCCAGGGCGACTCCTTAAAATGCAACAGGAGGACGCACGGATTGAAAGGAAGTCTATTCTTGGAGATACGTCGATGAAAATTAACCAATGTGGGTCTGAACGAGTAATACGCGCAATGGCCGGGGCTGTTCTTGTTTTGATCTCTCTCTTCTTTCATGCAATCCCGGAAATCCCGTCATTGATTATGGGAGTCGCCGGAGCGATATTGATTGTCACGGGCATCGCGGCATACTGTCCCGCATGGCATCTACTGGGCGTATCGACCGCTAAAAAGCCCATCAGCAAGTAATTTACGGCAAATAACAATACTCCTAGTTATGGAGTCCCGCGACGCCCACGTCCTGGAAAACAGGTTTTACGGACACATCCCAATAACAAAGTATTTCGGGATCCGCGTCGTTAATTACGACGGATTGCGACTTGTTGTCCGCGCGCCGCTAGCTGTTAATGTGGACCATTGCGGGACAGCATTTGCCGGAAGTATCGGAGCGGTTCTTATGCTTGGCGGACTTGCCATTATTCGGCTTAAACTTGCCGATTTGGGAATTACCGCACGCATTATGTTGGCTAGTTCCAAGATTTCATATCTTCATCCCGTTACAGAAGATATCGAGGTGTTTTGTGAGACTAGATCTCCCATTAACGTGGCGCGTGTAAGACATCACCTGAGCCGAGACGGCGCCGCAACAATTAAAATAACAGGCGGAATAGAATCCGCATCAAAAGTGGTCGTGAAATATGCCGGGTCCTACATCATTCGGATACTCAAAACCGAGGATATTAATCACGACGAATGTTTTTGTTGACCAGTGGCAATAGGACAAACGCATGGATGTACGCGTGCATTGCGCTGACATCAGGTGATTGGCGCCATGCCTTTGCGAATCCGAAAATAGTACAGATTATCCTTTTCCTCCTGAGATACGAGGGTGTTTTTCGTTTCCTTGCAGAATGCCGAGATATCGTTGAGCATCGACATTTTGTCGGATACCGCCAATATCACGTCGCCTTCCTTGCGTCCGCGCATTTCTCTCGCCAAGATAATTATCGGTTGCGCGCAGCACAGGCCGCGAATGTCCACGGTATGATCGTGCGTCATTGATATCTCCTTTCAGGTGACTGGCGCCAACAAGCGGCATTTTTTGTTTTCAACATCCGACCGGAACCGGTTCGTCTCTACCACATAGCTGACATAAATACCGGCGCAGACCTGCTCGATCTGATCGCGCACGACAATATCAAATACACACTTACGTCCGGTAATAGACCGTAATGTTACCGTTGCAGTGACTTGCCAGTCAGCGGGTGTGGCGGCAAAGTGACGAATCTCGATGCCCGCACCCACCGTTCGGTACCCTATCTCAAGAAATGGATTAATTACATCAAAGGCTGAGGACTCTATCAGCTCCAGGAGTTGTCCCGTGGGCATTACCGGCAGCTTGTCGCAAGGGGTCATCTGCACAGGGCTGGGCCGGCCTTCAGCGTCCGCAATGATGGTTCTCTCCACATGCCGCCCTTCGAGACTTCTTGGCTCAACACGAAACATTTCACACCTCCGCTTTACATGTATAAGCCACCATTGATTGCGAACACTTGCCCAGTGATGTAGCCCGCATCTGCGGACGCTAAATGGCTGACCAAGTTTGCGATCTCGGACGGCTGAGCAAGACGCCGGACAGGGGTGCTTTCGATAATTTTATTGACGATCTTCTCCGGGACAGCCGCCGCCATGTCGGTATCAACCAAACCCGGCGCGACAGCATTCACGGTGATTCCGGACCTGGCCGTCTCCAGCGCCAGCGCCTTGGTAAATCCGATCACTCCCGCTTTCGCGGCCGAGTAGTTGGTTTGACCGTATGACCCCGACAGACCGTATGTGGAGCTCATGTTAATGATGCGCCCAGATCCTCTCTCCAACATGTTACCGAGCACGCACTTCGAGCAGTAGAAGCTACCGGTGAGGCACGTCGCCAGAACATCGTTCCAGTCGCCAATCGCCATGTCGCGGATCTTGGCCGGACGCACGATTCCGGCATTGTTCACCAGCACATCAATCCGCCCGAACGCGGCTAGGGTCCGATCTATCATGCTGGCGACCTGAGCGAAATTACTCACGTCGGCCTGTATCGCGATCGTGTCCGCGACCTCGCTGAGCTCGCGAGTCAGCTCTTCAGCCGCGGATTTGTTGCTGGTGAAGTTGATCACTACGCGAAATCCGTCCATCGCCAAACGACGCGCGATAGCGCGGCCGATTCCCCGCGACCCGCCGGTGATCACAGCGACCGGATGCCCGTTGGCACCGCTCATGCCCACCTCAGTATTGTCGAGCCCCACGACAGCCCGACACCAAAACCGACGAGCGCCACTAGATCATCGCGTCGAATCAGATTCCGCTCGACGGCTTCTGTGAGCGCAATGGGGATAGACGCAGACGAACAGTTGCCATAGCGATCCAGATTCATGTAGGTCTTATCCATAGGAAGACCGAGCGCATTCATGCCTTCGCGGATGATGTTTCGATTTGCTTGGTGAGCAATCACGAAATTAAGATCCTGCGAGGTGAGCCCCAGTTTGCCCAGACAGGTCCGGATCGTGGCGGGAAACACGCTGGTTGCGAAGGCAAGCACGGCCTTCCCATCCATGCGCACATGCGTCATAGCTCTGGACTGATGCGGACTTTCCTCCCGCATCTGCAGGGCCTGTTCTGTCACCGGCGTCCGGGAGCCGCCAGCCGGCACGATGATCGCCTGGCTCCCGCTGCCATCGGCACCAAGGTCAAATCCAAGCAGTCCATACCCGTGAGGGCTCGGGGCGAGGACAACGGCGCCTGCGCCATCAGCGAAAAACACGCATGTTGTGCGGTCCTTCCAACTCATCATGCGGGAGTGAATCTCGGCACCGATAAGAAGCACACGTTCCGCCGATCCGTCGGCAACAAATTTGCTGGCCACCGCCAGCCCGTATATAAAGCCCGAGCACCCGATCGCCAAATCGATGGCAGGGATTTTCCGCATACCCAAGGCATGTTGCACAATACACGATGTCGCCGGCGCCTTGTAATCGTGATTTTGTCCCGTCACGATAAGCATATCGATGTCGCTCGGCTTTAGGCCCGCAGACTCGATCGCTTTGCGACCGGCTTCAATGGCGAGATCCGATAATGCCTGGTTATCCGCGGCAACGTGGCGAGTCTCGATACCGACGTGTTCTCGTATCCACTCGTCGGAGGTATCCATCATCGTGGATAATTCATGATTGCTGATAGTTCGTTCCGGGACATAGAATCCCATCCCGGTTATCCCAACGCTACGCGGTACGCCACCAACTGCGTTACCGCGCTGCTCTACAGACGTATCAATGCCGATCCCCATGTTAATCCTCCACCGAAACCGACCAATATGACTGTGTTCCCTGCAGACGCTCGCCTGACTTTGAGCGCCTCGTCAAACGCGATGGGTATTGAAGCGGCGCTGGTGTTGCCATAGCGGTCCAGATTTGTGAATGCCTTGCACACCGGTATCCCTACTGCAGTAAGCCCATGTTGTATGATGTTTATATTGGCTTGATGCGAGATAACAAGATCGATGTTATTCACGCTCATCTCGAGCTGTTCCGTTAGCCGTCTGATGGCATCCGGCAATGCCGTGACTGCAAACTGAAAGACATCCCGTCCTTTCATTGCAAACTTCGTGACTAACCTCCGTCGCCCTGTTTCGGCAGGATGCGACGGGACGCTACCGCATGCGGCTGCGTGGATGCAGGCTGCTCTTCCGCCATCGGTGGCAAGATATGTCCCCAATACACCCGGGGTGTCCTCCACAACCTGAAGCACCACGGCTCCGGCGCCATCACCGAAGAACACACAGGTTGAACGATCACTCCAGTCGAGAATACGCGAATACGTGTCAGCCCCGACCACCAGCGCTGTTCGATATGGGCCCGTACGTAGGTAGTTCGCCGCCGTTGCCAGGGCAAACACGAACCCCGTACATGCCGCATTCACGTCGAACGCTACGGCGTTGCCTGCCCCCAATGCTCCTTGAATGAGACAAGCGGTCGAGGGTAGATACATGTCGGGCGTGGATGTCGCGCAAACTATCAAATCCAACTCCGCTGACTTTATTTCTGCGTCCTCCAGAGCGCGCCGAGCTGCTTGCGTCCCCAAGGTTGACGTCGATTCATCCGGCGAGGCGATGCGCCTTTCACGAATTCCAGTGTGCGTTATAATCCACTCTTCCGAACTCTCAATGCCGCGCTTGGCAAGCTCTTCTACAAGCCGTGCGTTTGTCCATATCTCATCGGGCAGGCAAGACCCCGTCCCTATGACGCGCACCGCCTCCCGTGTATTTGTTTCATACCTCCCCATCGTTGCACCGTTTCGAAAGCTTCCATTGCCCCTTGAGATAAACCAGACCTTTGCGGTTGAAACGCGGTTCCGCAGTTCCATTGATTGACATCGGGATACTCTCCGAAATATCCAAAACGTCACTTGCAAGAACCGACAACAAAACCTCGTTATCCATGAAGTGGGCGATTTTACGACTAGGCACATCGATGAAACTCACGCCAGCCTCCCGCGTCTGATAAGGAATACCTATCGATGTCTGGCACGTGGCACCATATCCGTAAAAACGGATTGGTATTCCCCGCTTGAAGGTGTGAAGCCCCAACAACCGCGATGCCTGTAACGGACTGCACACGAAAATCACCAGATCTGGCTCGTGGCAAAAAAGACGTGCTGGAAAGAACGCGATGACTTTATCGCGGGCTTCCGGTGGGACGGGAAGGCTCGACACCATCTGTTCAGCCGTATGCACATCACAGAGGGATTGTTCGTTGTCAACCCAGAAATCGAAGGCACGCGCCGACAGCGGTTCAAAACCGAGGAAATAGCTGGCTCCGAAACACTTCGAGTTGCGGTGATGCAGATAAATTACCTTTCCATAACGCGCGTCCTGGATCGCCTGGCACGCCACGGTCGGTGTGGTAATATCCGCGTCTTCGGGCGGCGCCGATAAGTAGGCTACCGCCACCGGCTCGCTGTGGATACCCAACGTATCGCACACGTGGTTGCAAGCCTTTAAGAACTGTTCGGCAATCATGATGCTTTCCGCGGTGCGTCCTCTGTTCTCACTGTATTTTCCCTTCCGTGGATTCCGTGAAGACCTAGAGAATGGCCCGCAGGGCTTGCACGGCGGCAATCATCTGACCCGTTGATATGTACCCCTGGTGGTTAACGCGGATGGTTGCATCTGACAACTCGCCCATACCTGGACTGACATAAATCCCAAAACGTTCGCGCAATGCCGCGCGCACCAAGGAGGCGGGGTGCGTCTTGGGGAGGCGGATCACGGATGCATTCGGCGCGCGATGTGCTGGTGGCGCGACAAGCTCTGTCGCCGTGCCGTTCAGGCCATCACGGAACTTCGATGCGTTGGTTTGCGTTCGCCTGTAGATCGCCTCCCGCCCGTCTACACCATCAAATAGCGGAAGTGCACGATCAAGGGCATAAAGTATAGGAAGAGGCGGGTCGAAGGGGACCACGTCTTGATCCATCCAATGTGATATGCGGCGCAAATCCCAATAGGCGCGTGCGATGCTGCTTTTCTGCCATGCCTCTTCTGCACGGGGATTCACCGCCACAAAAGCCACCCCTGGCGGACACATCAGGCCCTTGTGGGATGCCGCGACGGCGACATCGACCCCCCACTCGTCGAGCAAAATCGGTGTACCACCGAGTGAACTCAGGACATTGAGCATGATCAAGGCGTCGGTACGGTCTCGCAGCTCCCGAATACCGCGCATATCGGTGAGCGCGCCGGTTGATGTCTCGTGGTGCGTAAGTAATATGGCGCGCACCTTTTCACCTTCGCGCAACAAGAAATCGACGATCTTCCCCCAGCTCGCTCCCTCGCCTTGGGGAGACCATAACTCGACCACGTTAAGGCCATGTGCTCGCGCTATCTCGGCATAAAGGCTGCTGAAGAAACCGTTAACGCAGACCACGACCTCATCCCCGGGGGAGAGATGATTAACGATGGATGCCTCGAGGGCGCCTGTCCCCGTTGTCGGAAACATGAATACCTTCGCCCTTGTCGCCATGAGCCCCTGGATGCGGCGTAAGATGCCGCGGATGATGGCAATCGCTTCCTCGCTATGGCCGTCCATCATCGGCTGGCACATGGCTAAACGCACTTCGACAGGAAGCGGTGTGATGCCGGTGGTGAGCAGCGTGGGCTCAGGTCTCATGATGCTGTGAAACCCGACATAGGCACATTGTGGAAGACAATTAGCTTCTTTCGCCGCAGTTCTTCTACGAGGTGGCGTAACGTACCCAGCCCGCTCTGTTTATATCCGCCATCTGGATACATGGCATCAGAATGGAACGGCGCATGATTCACCATGATCCCGCCCGCCTGGATCTGGCCAACGGCTCGAAACGCCTGCCCGAGGTCGCTCGTAAAGACGGACGCACGCAACCCATACGGATTACTGTTTGCTAACGCGATGGCCTCTTCCTCTGTGTCGAATTCCACAAGCGGAGTGATGGGGGCTGAAGTACGTTCCTGGGTGATGGACATATCTGGCCGAACGCCTTCTAAGACCGTTGGTTGAAAATACGGCCCAGTTACCTCACCGCCGCAAACGACACTCGCACCGGCAGCAATGGCCTCTTTCATCTGTTTTTTTGCATTTTCTACGATCCGGGGAAATACGATCGGTCCAAGATCTACCGACTCGTCCCACGGATCTCCCATCTTTAACTTGTTGACGTATCCGACCAACTTCTCCTTAAACGCTTGTGCAACGCAACGTTGCACCAAGACCAGTTCCGTGTCTGTGCAGACAAGCCCCGAACAAAAGTTCGCGCCCCAGGCTGTCTCGCGCGCAGCTAGATCCAGATCCGCGTTTTTAAAAACAAGCGTCGGATTCTTACCGGTTATCGACAACCACGCCTGCTTCAGTGCGCCGCCGGCGGCCGACGAAAGTGCGCGGCCGTAGCTGCCTGCCATCGATACCACGATATCGATCTGGGGGTGTTGTGCTGTTCGGACAACATCTTCCGACGTAAGGCAACCCAGGCTGTTTAGCGCATCTTCCGGCACGCCTGATTCGATGAATATGTCCCTCATTTTTGAAAAAGAGCCAGCCACTTCTGCGGGTGCATAGTACACAATGGTATTTCCGGTAATAACGGCTGCTGCAAAGATTTCGGCCGCCAGATACAACGGGGAAATGAAAGGAAACACCGCAAACACGATCCCGTGGGGTTCCGACAGGGTAAACGCGACGCGGTCGGATCTCAGCTCAGGATAACAATCCGTGGCCATTTGGGAGAGATATCCGTATCCATAATCCAACTTCTTAAGCGACATGGCGAAGAGATCTCGGGCATGCTTGATGGGGATGGCGGTCTCATCGATCATTGTTTTTATTAGATCACCCGCACAAGCCCGCATTGCGTCCGCTGCGGCGCGCAATATCTGTACTCGAGACTCGAACTCCATGACCCGCATTTTCTCAGCGGCTGCGCGCGCGCGTTTGAAGACGGCCTCCAGCTCTATTGTTTGAGGTGCATTGGAAACAGCAGAATGGCGGACTTTGCCCGCTTCCGGGGTCATCGATGACACCTCCTAGATGATGCTGCAACGATTTTCACGCTCGTTTTTTTATATATACAACGCTTCGGCCTGCCTCCGATGTCGTCATGACGACATCGGAGGCAACCGTATATCTGGATACTTAAATTGCGATTGCCAGAGGGATTTTACGTTGAGTTCGTTTGCACAGACCGGTTTTCAAAGTCTCACAGGACGCGTCGCCGTCGTGACTGGGGCCGGCTCTGGCATTGGCAACGCCATCGTAAAGGAGTTCCTGGGCGCGAATATGCGGGTGTTTGGCTGGGATGTCGGATTCCCGAACGGCCGACCCGAGAAGACAGCCACATGGACGATCATAGACGTTCGAGATGAACAGCATGTGCGCAGGGAGATGCGGCGCGTTGTTGACGAATGTAAGACGCTCGATGTGCTGGTCAACTGTGCCGGAATCGGCGGTATTAGTCGTACCAAATATCTCGAATCCGAGACATGGAACCATATGCTGACGACACACGTAAACGGCAGTTTCCTGTGCACTCGCGAAGCGTTACATGCCATGGAGGCCAATTGCCGTGGCAAAATCATCAATATTGCCTCTATATGCGGGTTAACGGGGTGTGAATGCGCTGCTCATTACTCTGCTGCGAAAGGAGCCGTGATCGGGTTCACCAAAGCGTTGGCTAAGGAAGCAATTAGACGCGGTATTCACGTCAATGCCATCGCGCCTGGGTATGTGGAAACGCCATTGCTCTCAATACTTAACTCGGAACAGCGCAATGCGATTCTCTCCGAGATTCCGCTCGGTCGATTCGGAACGCCTGCAGAGATTGCTTCCCTTGCGCTCTATCTTGTCTCTGATGCCGCCAACTTTATGGTCGGACAGATCATCAGCCCCAACGGCGGGCACGTTATCTAAAGCTACCCACGGCACATCGGACAAATGCCATTCGAGACAAAACTTGCGCTGCTGGCATCCATCGTTTTGCTGTTGGGGCTTGTCCCCCGTGCGCTACTGGCATTCCAAAGACGAAAACAGCGTGGGCTAGATACGGGAGATCCTGACGGCATTTATCTATTCACATCACCATTCTGCCACTTCTGCCGATCGATGAAATCGCTCTATCGCAAAGATATCGAGATGCACCAAATTACCGAAATTGATGTCTCGCTCAACACCGAGATGGCAAAACGCTACCACATCGCTTCCGTACCGACCATTTTGGTGGTACGAGGCGGAAAAATCGTCAGTTCATTCTATGGTGTGGTGCAACCGGACAAGCTTGCATCCTGGTTACATCCGCTATGACTGATGTGGGATACCAGGATCAACCATGCGGTTATTGCGCAAACAAGCTGGAGGATGTCTTTCACAGCCGATTTCCGTTAACCCGAACGCTTGGAGTGCGGGTCATGTATTACGACGGGAAACGTCTGGTTATCCAAGCGCCGCTGCCGGGGAACGCCGCCTCCTGCGGTTCGGCGTTCCCCGGCAGCGTTGGTTCGCTTTTGATGCTGTGTGGTTTCGGTCTTATCCAGCTCAAACTTAACGAAATCGGACTTTTGGCGCATGTCATGCTGAAGAGGTGCACGATTTCGTGTGCGCATGAAGTACGGGTGGATTTGCGCGCTTTTTGCGAACTGACGGCACGATCTGGATCCGATCGGATTCGGCACATTCTTCTACACAAGAAAACGGCGAATCTACATGTTGTTGGCGGAATTGAATGTGCGCAGACGGTAGTCACGTTTGATGGAACCTATTCAGTGCGCCGTGCACACGCCGCAGATACCGGCTTTCTCGGTCCGTTGCCGTATCGGGATGTTCATGCGAAGAAAAACATACCATCGTAGAAAGAAAAAATTGGCCGGACCATGGCTTTAACATCATTATAGGAGGAGTAATCTATGGCCACAGTGCTCAAGAAGAAAAATCGGTCGGCAAATGAGACATCCGCGGCCGCGTGTGATGACGTCACCGTAACGCATGCCGACTACTTGCGGCTAATCATCCATGGTACCACCGCGTTCGAGTTGCTGCGTGCTGGGCTCGAGTTCAACCTGTTCGAGCGTCTGGAGGCGGCCGGCGGGATGGATGTGAGTGAAGTCGCGGCGGCTATAGGCGTTGCGGAACAACCGGCCCGAATCCTGCTGCTTGGACTGAGTTCCATGCTCCTGCTGGAGAAGCGGGAAGGCAAGTATGTGAACAGCGAAATGGTCCGGCGTAAGCTGCTGCGGTCAAATCCTCGCTTCCTCGGCCCACTTGTCGATGTCCAAGCCGAGATCATCAATGCCAGCCTGGTCGATTTCGCCGAGTCGATGCGGCAGAACACCAACGTTGGGCTGCGCCATATCAGCGGCCCGGGTACGACCCTATACGAGCGGCTCACCGCCCACCCAGACTTGCAGAAAGTCTTCTACGCCAACATGGGCGATGCATCACGTAAGGCCTTCGCACAGATTCTTGACCGGTACGACTTCGCCGACGTCCGCCACGCCATCGACATCGGCGGGGGCGACGGCTCGAACAGTATCGAACTCGCGCGGCGCTACCCGCACATCGAGGTGACGGTATTCGACCAGGAGAGTGTGACCCGATTTGCCGCCCAGCGCATTGAGGATCCGGACCTTCGCAGACGGGTGCACTTCCATTCTGGCGACCTGTTCGCCGACCCGCTACCTGAGGGATGCGATGCGATCATTTTTTTCCATATCTTCGAGATATGGTCTCTGCAGCGAAACACCGAATTGCTGCGCAAGTGCCACGCCGTGCTACCGGACGGGGGGGTGTGTCTGGTCTACAGCTTCGTCTCCAACGATGCGGGTACCGGTTCGTTGAGCGCCGGGTTGGTATCGCCCTACTTTCTCACCCTGGCCTCCGGAGAAGGTATGACCTACTCGCCTAAGGACATGCAGCGAGCCGTTCTCGATGCGGGATTTTCACGTGTTGAGACCTATCAGGACATGGGTTTCAGTCACACGCTCGTCATAGGCCACAAGTAGGCCCGGTGAATAGATAGCTGCGATGAACCACTTGGGGTGAGAGTGCTTACGGCCTGGAGATAAACAATAGGTTTCAACCAACATACGCGTCTCCGGCAGGACGAATCTAGGCGATGATGTCGTCGACGCTTGATGCCCTGTCCGAAGGACCATCGATCAGGGATCCGGGGCGAACCTCGAGCGCCTGCGCAATCTGGACGAGCTTCGCCACGCTGATCTGGATTTTTCCGCACTCCAGGAGACTGATGTAGTTGCGGTGCAGTCCGGCGATATCCGCCAGGACCTCCTGGCTCCAGCCGCGTCGGGTGCGCTGGACCCGGACGCGACCGCCGATGTCGCGAGCGAGGCTATTCAGGGACGGATTGTCATGCTCGTCATCGCGCATCATCCACCTCCTTGTCCGGGTGCGCACGGAAGCCCGGTGGGCCCGGGTCGGGCCAGCGAGTTTAAACGCCCCGCACCTGTGGGTCAAAACCCGTCCTTGCCGCGAGGATCCCTCATGCTCCACACCGTCCCGGTACCGGACGCCGGTAACGTCTCATGATCGCGGACCCTTGGCATCCTGGCGAAATCGCGGTACAGGAACGCGCCGACGTGCGTGGGCATGCGACCCGGTCGGCGGGGCTCATCCAGGAAGACATCCCGCCTGCGGTGCACGCGTTTCTGCACGCTCAAGCCTGGGTGATCGCGACCGCCCAGGATGCCCATGGACGCGTCTGGGTTACCCAGATCGGTGCGGCCCCGGGCTTCCTCCAGGTTCCGGACCTGCGGCACCTGCGCATCGCGGCCCGGCCATGGCCGGAAGACCCGATTACCGCGGCGCTGCATCCTGGGGCGGCGCTCGGACTGCTCGCGGTCGAGCCGGAGACGCGCCGGCGGCTGCGCCTCAACGGACGGATCAAGTCCTGCGAGGCGGAGATCCTATTGCGCTGTCGACCAGGTGTACGCCAACTGCCCGAGGTACATCCAGGCGCGCTCCTGGGAACTCGCGTCGCGCGTGGCGGCACCGGAGAGATCGCCCGGGACGGTGCTGACAGAGCGCCAGCAGGACTGGATTACCGCGGCCGATACCTTTTTCATCGGCAGCGCGCACGTTCAGGCCGGGACAGACGCCTCGCACCGCGGCGGTAACCCCGGATTTGTGCAAGTCCACGATTCCCGGACGCTACGTTGGCCCGATTATGCCGGGAACAATCTCTTCAATACGCTCGGCAACCTCAATGTGGAAGCGCGAGCCGGATTGCTGTTCCTGGATTTCGAACACGGCCACACGCTGCAGCTGACGGGTAGCGCCACCGTCTCGTGGGAGAGGAAGGACACCGCAAACCCTCTACGTTCTTCTTGAGTAATTCCCAATTCATGATGGGTGTCGGCGCTTCCTAAATCTGCAACCAGAGATGCAGTATCGAGATTGGTCCGGGGGATTTGTTGGTTTCGGGGTAATTCCACGTCCTGTCATGTACGGTAAGATATGACCGATTGGCGAAACCGGATAGCGGAAAAGCAACAGGGCCATTGGTAAGCCGGCAAGAATCTCGTTTCCCCGGGCGTTTAAAGTGCGCCCGGAGCGAATCGGGGAGCTTCTGGCTCGTTCTTCTAACGTATCCCAACATCATACCTTGCGGCATCGCCCAGGCGTAGGTGCCATCCACGAACCGCGTGAGTCCATGGCCACAGTATCCCCTCATCGTCTTGCCTTGCTCGACCAGTTTTGCTTCAATAAAGAGACAAGCATTGAGAGCGCTTATACCCGCGGCGGTGTAGTTTTGGCGAAAGGTTAGATCTGGCTTGTAATTCAAGGGACGGCTAAGGTAATTGACGGCACCATGTTGGCCATTGAAGATCGGTACTGGATTAAAGAGTTTGGACAGGTCAGATAGCAGGTGTCGATCTTTGGCCCAGAGGTCATCAAAAACGAGAACCAGCGCGCTGGAGATCTCGTCTTCGTCTGCCGTGTTGAAGTCAATCTGGTGACAGTAGAATCGCTTCGGCGCCTCCAACCAAACTAATCGCAATGCCTTTTCCACGACAAGAAGTTCGAGCGCGGCAAACCCGGCGTATGGAAGATAGTCATATACCGAGCCGGCTTTTGTGAACGTCCCTGTTGTGCCGTTGCGCATCTCTACTATGCGGCCTCGATACCTGCGGCGACCAGGTCGTTGCTGTATTTGCGGATGACGGTCAAGGCGCACAAATGCGCCCGTGATGGGGTCCAGTAGCGATATTGGGCCAATATCCCAACACCAATGTGCTGTGGCGGATTCGGGACGAATATACTGCTTGCGCCTTGATCGTCGGCAAGAGTTTTGAGCCACGCCTGATCCCAGCTCGGCGGTTCGTACTCTCCGCAAATAACATCGAGGAACGCCCAAGATCCTTCTGTTCGCGGCCGGCTCTTGACCCTTAGGCCGATATCGACCTGCTCAAACAGCGGGCGGAGATGGCCTTCCAGGGCCGAGCAAAATGTTTCGATTTCCTCTGGAGACGGCGGTCTCTCCGCGCGTTCAGTAGTCGCGGTGTATGGTAGCGACACGGACAGTGTGTCCGCGATGACACGCTGCAGGTTTTCTGGGATGTCGTAAATCTTGAAGACAAGTTCATCGACTTCGCGCCATGGCAATTGCTCTTCGGCAATGGCCTTCGACAATGTTTGCAACCGATCCACGGTTTGTGGATCCAGTTTCTCGAAGGGGATGATTGGGAAATCATCCACGTCTTCTTTTTGGATTGCGTCCCGCTCAACGCCAAACTTCGCGCTGCTCATCAAAATCCGATACTGAAACAGTTTGCTGTAGGTCAGGACGTGCAGATAGCGCGCCAAGGACTCCGGGTTGCCGCCCTTGAATCCGAATGCTGAGTAACCCGTAAACGATTCACGATAGGCGACGTCCCCGACAGCAATCAAGCCACAACCCCGATCGGGGCTTTCTGGAATCGATTCCGGGATTATCATCAACGGCCCATGGTAAATCTCAATCTTTCGCGGTCGATGAAGGGTGTGACGATCGAACTTTATTTTGAGGGTGTTAGCATTGACCGCGAACTTCGGCGACCAGGCACGATCAAGATTCAGCATTCCGATCATTGCGCTGGAGTCATTCGGGTCCCCCTTCTCGGATACCTGATACCCCTCTCCGGAGCGTAGGTCATGCGAATGCATGTAGTCTTCAAGGCGAGTGGTTGGCAGTGAACTCAGATGATCCATAACCGTCGCATCCATTGCTGTTCCACGAAACAGCGTCTTCAACAAATAAGGCTTCTCCCGAAGCACTGAAAACTGGATGGGTTGCGCATTCTTGTGGTCGATACGAATCCGACCTTGGGTGTTCAGCCGTTTTTCAAGTTCGATGCTGACGAAATGGAAAAGATGATGATCTTCTGGCACCTCATTCCGCGCGAACAGAAGACACCATGGTGCTTGGACCTTTGGCCAAACGTTTTCCATCCGGACCGCAGCCCCATTGAGAATTCCCGTTACCCGCAACCCCGTAAACAAGGCGTCGCGAGCATTGGTCCCCATGTCGGCCTGCTTGAAGAGAAGCCGACCGTGCATGGCGAGTGCGATGACGCCGCCATCCTTCGCCCACTCCATTGAACGCCAGACAAACGGCAAATCCGGCACGCCGTCGGGATTCTGGTAGGAGTCAGCAACGTCCAGCAGCCCAGAGTGCTGTTTGTTTTCCGCTGCCCGCAAGCGCGCCACATCGCGCACGATATTTGGGAATTGACGCACAATTTCTTGTGCTCCTTTCTTGCTACTGAGGCTAGACCAAGGAGGATTGGAGATGACAAGGCTGTAGCGCTTGCGATGTTCCGGACCGATGGCCGTGCCCAGGCTGCCCAACACATATGGGTTCGACTCCGGTTCGCTAGGAAACCGCGCGCACGTCAGCACAGTATTGATGTCTGCCTTCTTTGCCCAGGCGAACAACGGACGAAACGAGCGTCCAGCTATATCCCTTGGGTCCGGATCGAGTTCGATCGCGGTCAGGTAAAGTCCGAGAGCTGCGAGCTTAAGCGCCGATGGATTGATGTCGAAACCGCGGATCTGCTCATACAGGATCTTGCGTATTTCTTTGCGCGACGGTCTACGCCCAGTCCTTTCCCAGCGCTCGGCAACCAGCTTGCGAAGCCCGAGCGTCAGGAAAATACCTCCGCCAGCGGCCGGATCCAGCAGGCACGCACGATGCCGTTGCTCCGGAACCAATCCTTCAAATGCCTCCTCGATCATGAACTCAGCAATGTGCCTCGGCGTGTAATGCATGCTTTCGCGCGCCGCTTTCTTACCGAGATGTCGGTGTACAAAACGCTCATACACTTCGCTGAGCAGCCCGATCGGGATATGCGCAAAATCGAGATCATCCCATTTGGAATCAAAGGAAAGCTGCCCGCCGGGCGCGCGGTGCATGACATTTGACAATACCCGGAATACCGTATCACCGTCCTTGCCGAGCGATTCAAAGTACGTCTTGTACCTGGCGCCGGCGAGCGGCAGCAGATCCCCATTGAACTCGACGTCAAGCCATTTGCATGTCATGGCCGCATGTTTCGACGTCGAGAAACACTCTTCGGGGACGACTTTGAGCGCCGGAAAGGCAGCGGGGGTCATGATGTCCCGGTCGATCAGGAAGCGCGCGAACAAGGCGCGGCCCACCAGAGCCAGCACATCATCGTGCCTTTCACGCAGCGCCCGGGTCTCGAGCAGATGGTCCGTCGCTTGGCTCAGCAACCGAAACAGAAGATCGTGAACGGCTGTGCGCCGCGCATCGCGGCCAGGCAGTCCAGGGATCGCTTCAGCGACCAGATCCTGGATGAGAGACCGTTGACCCATCAACGATGGGTTCCACGGAACCCCACTGGAGACTTTGTCTTTTTCCAGACTAATCGGATGAATGACGACCTGGCCGTATTCCAGTACGGCCAGATACGCCGGATCGCCTCGGCAGGCCAGAAGCCGGAGCATTTGTGCGATTTCTTCGTCGCCGATTCCAACGTCGTTTACGAGGGTCCGGTTATCAATGACATAAAGTAGCGGCTGGCCCTCAAATTCAACCACGGCGCTCGGGCCGATGAATGGTCGGCTGCTCGACCGTGACCCGGCGGGCTCGATGAGATCAAGGTATTGAATGCTTCGTGCCGATGGCTTGGTGAGCCATCGAATGTTTGATTCCGACGCGCCTAGCCCTGCCAGATCCTCCGATGTCAAAGCAGCAACTTTAGTCATGGTCGCCGGCGTCCATTTCGCGTCCAGCCAACCACGAGGTCCAGGCCGTTGGCCTGGCTGGAAGTCTATCTCTCCGAAACTTTGTCGACCCGTTTCTGCGCGTGCGAGGCATCATCATTGCACTACTTTTTTCCGGCTGCCCGCGACCAAGCCCGGTCCAAATTTAAGCTCTGGCTGGATCTCTTCTCCATACGGCAGGCCGTGACCCAAATATTCATCGACGCGTTGAAATATCGGGCGAAGGGACATCAGGACCCCATCCTGCGCCACCGCCGCACTTGTCAAATAATCTATGGTAGGCGGGTCAAAGGCAATCAGCAGCCGGGCGTCCCGATTGACCATCTTGGGCCCCACTAACGTTTTGCGCAACAGGTCAGAAATCGAGACCATAGCTTCGCGTCGTACGCAATAACGGGTTTCAAGCACATGCACGACGGAGAGCATGATCAGATCCGCGCGCGTAAACTCCCGCGCCACACGTGGCGCCATCTTCTTCCGCGAATAAATCGGGAGATCATCGAGCAACCCACGCAACTGGTGCCGGGAATACTCGGTGACTTCACAGACGTCGGTGACCCTGATTTTGCGAACTTTCATTTGCGTACCATAAACGCATAACTGAGCCCAGTCAACGCACATCTGCGCACAGTAGGCGCAGATGTGCGTGCTCCGTACGCAGATGAACTGGCGTCGCGTGTGTTAGCCGACAAGGCCTCAGTTCCGCCCCCTGACTGAACGTACATAAGGGGCTGTACAAAGCTACTTACTTGTGCGCTGAGCCGCGCGCGCTACGCCGAACCGCCCGCCCCCCTCCTGGCGGACGGCGGCGACGCCGCATGCCCGCGAGAAAGCCGCCGTGCCTACGAGCAGTACCGCCACCACCATGACCAGCACGGGATGACCGACCACCCCGGCGGGCGCCAACAGCAAGGCAGCGATAAGGAGCGTTCTCAGCAAGGACGACGCCGCGCGGAGTTTCCGTCGGCTACGCGCAAGCAGCGCCGCCGGCGCATTGAACGGGTGCCAAGAACCGACGGGGCGCGGTCGGCCGACTGTGGTGGTCGGTGTTGCGTCGTCGCAGCCAGGGCAATCACTTGCCGTGGCGTCGCATGCGACCCCTGATCAACCATTGGCTCCCGCCCGCATCTGCCACCCTTATCCACTCGTGTGCTTGGGCGTTGTCACCCAAGGTGGGAGCCGGATGCGGTAATGCCGCTCGTCCGGATCTGTGGAGGGGGTGTTCAGTAATGGGCATCTCTACTCCGACTATTTGTTCGCGCCTGTTCGAATCACCGAAAGAACTGCACTGCCACCAGCACGGCCGCGCCGCCCGCGAAGATCCCCGCCGTGAGACCCAGCATCCAATCAACCAGCCACCAAGAGCCTTGATTATTTAACGGGTAATCCGGAAGGGGCTGATGGCTCGCCCCCAGCAACGCTTTGACCCAAGCCCCCCACTCCGCCCCTGTTGCGCTGGGGTCAAGCGCGTCGATTTCACGCAGATGGACGGGATCCAGTTCAGCATCGCCGCCTATCCAGAACGGCAGATTATGCAATGCAATGCCGGCCGCAACCAGATAGTCCTGGAGTTCGTTCCGGCTCATGACCCCGGTGTGCGGGCCGCGCAGCATGTCGCAAATCAGGTCACGCAGCGCGCAGGCGCGATCATGCCTCGCCTGTGCGCCCTTGGAGTCCTGCTGCCCATAGGGTTGTCCGCGGTTCTCGTTCATAAAACAGGCTTTAACTCGAGCCGACCGCATGGATATACCCGCGTTCCCCGCCCTGCATGAACTCATA